>Ga0172362_10001295_pt1 | contig 21410 bp, 22 predicted proteins | sample LakKivs1_kivu2a2_FD_114534 | JGI IMG/M metagenome (GOLD analysis project Ga0172362, IMG submission 114534) | Sediment microbial communities from Lake Kivu, Rwanda - Sediment s1_kivu2a2 | ecosystem: Environmental > Aquatic > Freshwater > Lake > Sediment | place: Rwanda: Western Province, Lake... | reverse complement strand
GGAACATCATGAAGATCATAGCCAAAAATTTCCTTGAATTTATTGTTGAGGTAAGTAAGGGTATTATTCTTCCCAATAACCATAATACCATAAGGTGCATTATCTGCGAGGACCTGGAATCTTTCTCGTTCTTTTAATATTTCTTCCTCTGCCTGCTTTCGCCCGGTGATGTCCTCAATTGTACCCTGATAGTAGGATATGTTGCCTTGTGTATCCTTTACAGTATGGGCGTTGATTGAAACCCAGATTGTCTCTCCACCTTTTTTGCGAAGCCGGGTCTCGAACTTTTCCACCACTCCTTCCTTGGATAAGATTCTTTTAAAGATTTTTCTATCTTCAGGATTGACGTATGAATGAGTCGCAAGGTCAGTTATGCTATTGGTTAATTCTTCAAGTGTATCATATCCATACATTTTTACAAGAGCAGGATTTACACTTACAATACGTCCATTAGGAGTAGTTTGATAGATTCCGAGAATCGCATCATTGAAGATATTGCAGTATTTCTCTTCGCTCTCCCGCAGCGCCTCCTCTGCCTGCTTGCGGTCTGATTCTGATTGTTCCAGTTCTTTGATTCTCTGTTTTAAGAAGGAATTTTCTTCGATCAGTTCCGGATTTGTGCTGGATGGATCTTTCATCTGGCCTCCATTTAGTGATAAATATTGACGAGACGTATCAATTATTAAGAAGATTACCTGATATCCATTTAAGGTGTCAAATGTAAATTCATGTGAAACATAAATAAATTACATGAATATATCGGGTTCATATTGATTTTTATGTGAAGTAACATACATACGTAAAGATTTGAGCATGGCTCACTATTGCCAATTGCAATGTTGCATATTAGAGGGAAACGGCAAAAACTCGCTTGCAGGAAGCAATCGATAGATATTACAGGCACTCTTGGTGGTTAGCAAAGAAAGATTAAGCAGTCTTCATGAGAGTTTTCCGACCATACCGCTGATTTTTTTCACACCTTTCTTTCCCTACCCAAATTCCTCTGATTCTTCAGCTGAATAGAAAAGGTGCAGATCCTCTCTTTTTATCCTATCCAGATCGCTGTGAAGTAGATATTCCTCTACATCCTTCCGAAAGGCTGTAGCCAGTTTTTCAAGGTTGTTCAGTTTTTCTGTAACCCCGTATTCATACAACATATCTTTTATGGTATGAAAAAGGTCTTCACTACCATAAAGTAACATACCTTCCTGAAGAATCTTACACGCCACCATGTGCTTGAACGTGTTAAACTCGACCTGTTCTCTGACCCGTTTCAATCTCTTCACGACATAATCGACCTCTTCCTTCAAAGAAGGTGCAGTGAGAATTCTGTGTTTTTCCTGGTAGATAGAATCATCAAGTCTTTTGATAAAATCATCGGAGACCTTGTCATCCACAACGACAATTAAATCTATATCTGACCCCTGAACCATTTTCCCGGTACTCTTCTCCGGACGAGGTACATCATGTGCCATATTATAGACAATGTCCCCGGCAATGATAAAACAAACTTGATGGTTTTCTGGCCAGTCATCTCCAAGTTTATTTTTCACACCTGAAACAATGTTATGAGACAGTTTAAATTTTGATCTACTCACCTCCTCGATATGATGCTCAATCTCCTGAGCCCTTCGGACAAGCGCATCTTCCTCACCCTCGAGCCCTATCACCGAATATGTCAAAAATTCCCTGAGGATGGACGGGGAAAGGCGGGCATAACCTTCCACCTGACGATCAAGCCTGAGGTACCGGGTGCCCAGTCTCCTTATCAGCAATCTCTTTGAAGCATTACATGCCTGCCATAGGATTAAACTGTCTCCTTCAATGGCTTCCCTTAGCTCCAACCCTGTCAAGGGCCCTCTTGCCTTTATGAGCTTCACGACTTCTTTTTTCATATACCCATTGTATCATAAAAAATACTTGAGATACTGTGAATATTCTTTTAATGAATGAAATGATTTTCAGTGGCAAAGCTTTGACAACAGCCTGTAATAAACTGACCTTGTTATAATACCCTTATTATAATTCTTTTATCTTTATTCCCTTCTCTTTAAGGGCCTTTTTGTTGATGAGCAGTTTCCTGGCAGCAATGCTGTCCAGCACATATATGAGATTGCCACCTTCTTCTGCATACCTCTGACCATAGGAAATGGGAATATCAGGGGTTACCTCACCAAGCAACGATTCGGTGACTGCTTCAACCTTTCGTTCGCCGTTAGCCAGCAGTACAACAGTTTTTGCCTCATAGACCAGTTCGGCACCCATACTGATAGCATAGCAGGGAGATTCCTTTTTTGAGGGGAAATGCCCATCGGCTATAGCGTTCGCTATCGTATTGTCATCAAGTTTAATCAGCATGACCCTGCTGCCTTTGAAGGGAATTCCCGACTCATGGAACGCAACGTGGCCACGCCCCCCAACACCGATAATCTGCAAATCTATACCCCCAACCCTGTTAATTTTACGGGCATAACCATCCAGTATATCCCTTCGTACCCAGGCCAGATAATCAGAGGCCGGTTTTGCTTTAATGACTATCGACCTGCCCGCATCGGTTCCCATCAGGCTCCAATCGTCGGGATAGGCTCTAAGAGCATGTATTAGCTGATTCTGGTCAATCAGGGCGCCATACGGTACGTTGGTTTCAATAAACTTATTGGTAAGAAGGCCAAAAAACTCCTGTAACATAAAATAACAATAACTTTCCGGATGCATTACACGTTGCTGGGGGTTTTCGCCGGGGAGGCCCACATATTCATCGAGGTTAAAACTCCTGATTCGTCCGCTGTCAAATTCACCTCCATTTGCTGCACGAGCAAGATATTTATAAAGACCGGTGGGTGAGTTTCCTGTTGCAAGCCCCAGCACAACCTCCCTTTTTTTGTGAGATATCCCAATAATATGTTTCTTTACGATCTCAGAAGCTACCTTACTCATATGCTCAAAATCCTGGGTCACAAAAACATTTACAGGCATCCGCTGTCTCCTTAATGCAGTGATTATTTAAGGGTCATGAATCAGCCGAGCAAGCTTCTTAATATATCTGCAATCTGCTTACAATATTTTTCAGCAAGCTCATTGCTTGGTGCTTCAACCATTACCCGACAAACGTTTTGAGTGCCGGAATAGCGAACCAAAACCCGGCCCTGATCTTTTAGTTCTGCCTCAACCTGTTTGATTGCCTTGACCGCCTGAGGAAGTGTAGAAATCTCCGGCTTGCTCTTCACCTCTACATTTATTATCTTTTGAGGGTATACATCCATCATTGCCGCCAGTTCAGAGAGGGGTTTGCCTGTCTCGATCATGGTAGCTATTAGTTGCATGGCCGTGATAACGCCATCACCTGTCGTGTGATGATTGAGAAAAATCATGTGACCAGATTCTTCCCCTCCAATTACACTCCCCAGGCGTTGCATGTCCTCTAAAACATATCTGTCACCGACCTTGGATGCATGATGTTTAAAACCATATTTTTTACATGCGATTGTCAGGCCGAGGTTGCTCATCACAGTGCTGACAAGCAGATTGTTCTTTAGCCTGCCCTTTTCTTTCAGCATCCTTGCACAGATTATCAACACCTGGTCACCGCTTAATTCATGACCTTTTTCGTCTACAGCAATCAAACGGTCGCCATCACCATCAAATGCAAGCCCAACAGCTGCACCGGTTTCCTTCACACGCTTCCTGAGGTCCTGAGTATGCTGTGAGCCACAATTATCATTAATATTGAGCCCGTTAGGATTATTATGAATGACTTCAACATCTGCGCCAAGCTCTATAAATACATCAGGTGCAACCTTATACATTGCCCCATTTGCTGTATCCAGGACTATCTTTAACCCTTCCATTGATAATTCCTGAGAAAAGGTATTTTTCAAAAACACAATGTATCGCCCATGGACGTCTTCAATACGGTGGGCCTGTCCCATATCCCTGGGGGGTGGCACCATCTCTGGCAACTTACCGTTCAGGACGAGATTCTCAATAACCTCTTCCTGCTCATCAGATAATTTAAAACCATTACCGGAAAATATTTTGATACCATTATCCTGGTAAGGATTATGTGAAGCTGAAATTACAATCCCTGCATCAGCCCGCATACTCTCGGTGATGAAAGCTATCCCTGGGGTTGGCAACACACCGACCAGGTATGGGTTACCCCCCATTGAGGTAATGCCTGCCTCAAGTGAGCTTTCCAGCATGTAACCAGAGATACGTGTATCTTTCCCGATTATTATCCTGGTTCTGTGATGTTCCTTTTTAAGCAGATAGGTGACTGCCTGGCCAATGGAAAAAGCAACCATGGCATCCATTGGATGGCGGTTGGCTTCCCCTCTGATCCCATCGGTACCGAATAATTTTCCCATATGTGTACACCCCCAAAGAGATTTAACTGATTCTCTTAAACATATTTAAGGAAGGCAGGATTGCCCCGGCTTTCTGACAGTAATCACCAACGATCTGGCCAAGCCATAATACGCCTTCCTGCGAAGTATCATCAGGCAAGCCCTGTATTGTCTCAATGTAGTTTAGACCCTTGTCTCTCTTTTGTTCATCAAGGGCCTTGAGAAAACGATTGCGATGTTCTATGTTAGGATTGCCCGTAATATCGCGAACAAACAATTCACGGATAAGATGAACCTTATCGTGAAATTCCCTTCTGCCTGCCTCACCCCGTCTTTTAGACCCGCCCTTTTCAGAAGAAACAGATATTTTGCTTGCCATATCCTCAAGCCTTTTGATACGTTCATTTTTCGCCAGATTCAGCTTGTCGAGCACACCGGCATAGATGAGATCTCCAAATTCCTGCCCTTTAAAAAACGATTGCCGGACATGGATATACCACTCTTCAAGGGCTACCAGATTTGCCAGATAAATGATGTTATTTTCCACTACACGAGAAATACTAACATAAGTCATGGGGCTGATGTCGATTACTGCACCCGGGTGACTTTTTCCAATAATCAATTTATTTTCTGCATATACATCCTGACGCAAAATAGACCCTGCGGCGACAATGTTCCCATAGCCCAGACGCAAGGGCCCAACCAGGCCTCCCTGTCCACCAAGGAAAATCGGCGGTTGATTGAGCATTACACCCCTGGGCACATCACCAATAAGCGATGCTGTAGTTTTGTCTCCATTGGGGGTGAAATTAAAATGGATGTACGAGCTACCAACCTCGCTGTGGTTCTTACGGCTGGTTCCCCCTGCCATCAAACAGTCGCAGAAGTTAATCAAACTACCGAGGGTAACGAAAGGGAAAAGGATTGTCTGCTTCAGGCCAACACAGTGAGCACCGCTTGCCTGTTCCTCCAGGATACACCCTTCTCGCACATGGGCACCAAGACCCATACTCACCCTTTCAAGAAAAACTGCCCTGTTGAAATATCCACCTTTGAGTTCAACCCTGGGTCCAATCTGGCAGTCTTCAATCGTTACCGGGCCTTCATAACCAATGTGGGTGCCTTCTGAAATGACTGTCTTTTCACCATAAATCCTGCAGCCCGGATAAATTTTGACCCCGCTACCTGAAATATGATCAATCTCAACCTCTTCACCTATATCAAGTGTTAATGGATTGGGTATTTTTACACCTTTATCAATGAGGCGGATTATTTTATCATGACACTTCGGTTTGAGCTCCACCCTATCCACAGCCACTCCTTACTGTTTCCCCTTTATTCCTGACTACCTATCGTTACCTGAACCATCTTCTCCAGAGAGAGGTATTTCTTTGCCACCATATTCACATCTTCTTTTTTCACCATCTCGATAAGCTTAGGCCACACCTTGAAATAATCTGGTTTCAGCCCATACACAGTATCAAGGCACATACTCGTTGATATGGCGCTATTAGATTGCATATTTACATAATGGTTCCCGATAAGATAGTTTTTCGCATCCTCAACTTCCTTATCTGTAAAACCATCCTTTATTATCCTTTCTATTTCAGCTCTGACAATACGCTCAACCTCTTTCGTAAGCCTTTTATCCGTTCCAATATAGATACCTATTCCGCCTGTTTCATAAGCCATTTGATTAAAAAAGGTCAATGCATATGCGTATGGCTTCTCTTCCCTTAATATCTTATGTATTCGGCCACCCATGCCGGAAAGTATTGCATCCATTACCTCTATCGCAAGTCTGTCTTTGTCTAAAATCCCTGGCCCCAAAAAGCCAAAGATCATATGGGTCTGTACAATATTTTTCTCTCCATGGACTTCCCTCTTTACCGGCATGGCAGGTACCTTTTTTTGTAGAACATTGGCCCTGCCCTTCCACTCAGAAAAGAGCCTGTCTATTAACCTTACGAGTTCTTTTTCATCTATATCGCCAGATACAGCGAGAACCGCATTTTGGGGGCTTACATAATTCCTGTAAAACCCTTCAAGTTCATTCAATCCTATCCTGTCTATATCATCCTCTCTTCCAACAAGGTCTTTCTCATAGGGATGTCCTTCATATAATGCCTCATTAAATCGCCTAAAGGTGTACGCAATAGGGTCATCATCCCTTTGCCTTATATCTGAAAGTACCTCTTTTTTAACCTTTTTTAATTCCTCTTCTTTCAAAATTGTTGAGGTAAGTAATTCCTTTAAGAGAACAAAAACCTTTTTTATATCCTTGCTCTGAAATTTGCCTGACATGCCGAAAACATTTTTTCCACTAAAAGGGGACATGTCCCCTGCAAGTAAATCTATTTCCCTCGCTATTGTGGCTGCATCTTTATCCTTTGTGCCCTTAAGTAGCATCTTTGAAAGAAGATTGAAGATACCATTTTTACCTTCCGGTTCCTCTTTAAGACCACCAACAAAACTAACTCTGAAAGAAAAACTTGGAGACGCCTGATTCCTATTTATTACGTACTTGAATCCATTCTTCAGTTGAAACGTATGGGGGTTAGAAGACTTTTTCGGCAGTAGCACAACAAGACTCTTATCTTTCCCTGAAATATATTTCGCTAATACCCTTTTCACATCTTCTTTGGTTACCTTATCTATACCATTTAAATATTTATCAAGGAAGTATGGATCATCTGTTATCGTCTGGAAATTCCCTATCTGTCTTGCCCTGCCCTGAGCTGTCTCCGCTCCATAAATATAAGATGCCCTTATCATGTTCTTTGCCTTCTCTATCTCCCATTCTATAGCCCCGTCTTTGAGTAGTTTTTTTACCTCTTCATCAATCTCTTCAGTAATTGAACCATATTCCTTCCCTTTAAAGGTTGCAAGGATAACGAAAAGACCTGTTTCTTTTGGTGTAAATAGATACGTAGAGATATTCGTAACAAGACCCTTTTTATTTTTCAATTGCTCCTGGAGACGGGAGCTCTCCCCTTCTCCCAGAATTGTTCCTAAAACCTCCAGAGAAGGGATGTCCTCATGCACCATAGGCGGGATAGAATAGGAAAAGGCAAGGTAGCTTTCCCTGACATCTTTCTCTATAATCTTTACCCTGTCTTTCCTTTTTTCCTGCCCAACATTTGTCTCAACAGGGTCTTTGTCCCTTTTGTTATCATATCTCGTCACATGCTTCTCTATCAGTTCTCTGGCCTTTTTTTCATTAAAATCCCCAACTATCACGAAGGTCATATTTTCAGGTCTGTAGTGGGCTTTGAAATAATTCTTTATATCATCCCTCGTTATGCCTTTTACTGTGTCCTCATAACCTATGATAGGTCTTCCATAAGGATCTCCTTCATAGCTCACAGAGAAAAGCTCTTTGAAGAGTTTTCTCTGCGGCTCATCCTCACCCATTTTAATCTCTTCTAATATTACCTTCTTCTCTTTTGCAAGTTCTCCTTCCGGAAAGGAAGGACTTCTGACCGCATCTATAAGCATTTCCAGCCCTTCTTCAAAGGCCTTTTTAGGTATCACGATGTGGTATACCGTATCATCATAGGAGGTAAATGCATTGATGCTTCCTCCAAGCGATTCAATCCTCGATGCCATTTCATTGGCTTTCAGCTTCTCTGTACCTTTAAATATAAGATGTTCTATAAAGTGGGTAATGCCAGCAATCTTATGCTGCTCATATTTACTACCTACCCTTACCCAAATCTGAGCCGCCACAACACCTGTGTCTTTTCTTTTTTCAAATATACATTGTATACGATTATCCAGGGAGAAGACATCCATCGCACTTACCACCACTACATTTAATAGACCAAAAATAACAAAAGAAAGGAGAAAAGTCCCTATAAAAAAGAAAGGCCCTTTTTTAAAGGGTCTTTCTTCCTTCTTTAAAGGCTTTAATGTTAAGTTCATGCAGTTTTTCCTTGAGTAGCCCCTTTATTGCCTTTATCCATTTCTCCTCTTTAATTTCAGGGAAGAAATTAGAGAAGGCACCGATTAATACCACATTCGCAGCCTGCACATTCCCGAGCTTTGCACCTATTTCCTGCCCATTTACCATATAAACATCCTCTTTGAAGTACTTTTTAAAGATTTTCTCAACATCCTTAGGATACTGCGCCAGCCCAAGGTTTACTGCAGGCGGGAAGATCTCCTGCTTATTGATTACTATCTTCCCTCCATCTTTCACCCAGTTTATATACCTGAGTGCCTCAAGAAGCTCGAAGGAGAGAAGGAAATCTACATCCCCGTACTTAATGAGTGGGGAATACACCTTTTTACCGAATCTGAAATGTGTGGTAACATCTCCACCTCTTTGTGCCATTCCGTGAACCTCACTTTTTTTCACGTCATAGCCTGCATCAAGGAATACCTCGGTTAAAATATTACTCGCGAGGATTGTACCCTGACCGCCAACACCTGAAAGAAATATATTTGTAACCTTACCGTTCCTTTTCATCATCCACCTCCTCATACCTTTCCAGGGACTATGGCTTCAAACTTACACACCTGGGCACAAAGGTCACAACCTACACAGACTGCCTTATTTATCAAAACGGTCCCTTTTCTCTTATGGCCATCCTTCGTTTCTCCTGCTCCCTCTTTCCAGCTTATCGCAGGGCATCCAATCTCAAGGCACATTTTGCATCCTCTGCATTTATCTGTGACTATCATATAATAGGGATTTGCGAATTTTCTCTTTTCCCTTCTGAGCATAATGCATGGACTATTTATTGTTACTATCACCGAGGGTTCATCCCTTTCCAGTTCTTCCTTTACTACCTGCATGGTTTCCTTAACATTATAGGGGTCTATTTTCCTTACATTTTTTATACCCAATACCTTGGCAAGTTCCGCATAATCGACCATATGCGTTGGTTCCTGTCTTATAGTAAAACCGGTTCCCGGGTGTTCCTGATGACCCGTCATACCCGTTATCCTGTTATCAGCAATGATGGTGGTTGAATTACCTTTGTTATAGCCAACATCCATAAGTGGTGTTACTCCTCCATGGAGGAAGGTAGAATCACCAATAACTGCACAGAGCTTCCCGAGCCCTTCTTTGCCGAGTGCCTTCATTGCACCGTGGGCCTCTCCAACACTTGCGCCCATACAAATACAAGAGTGTAGTGCAGAGAGCGGCGGGGCTGCACCAAGTGTATAGCAGCCGATATCACCAAAGACATAAGCGCCGAGCTTCTTGAGCGAATAGAACAGCGCCCTGTGTGAACAGCCAGTACACATATTTGGTGGTCTTCTTGGCAGGTCTGCTGGTTTAACCTTTATCTTTGGCGGTTTGTAACTCTTTCCTTTTAATGCCTGCTCAACAATCTCAGGAGAAAGTTCATACATGTTTGGAATCACATCTTTCCCGTGGAATATTTTATAACCCATAGCCTTAATCTCTGTCTCAAGAAACGGGTCAAGCTCTTCAACAATAATGACCTTTTTTACCTTCTTGAAAAACTCTGCAATCATCTTTTTTGGAAGTGGCCATACCATGCCAAGCTTGAGATAAGAATATTCGGGAAACACCTCTTTTGTATAAAGATATGCCGCGCCGCTCGAGATTACCCCGATATTTCGATTATTTATTTCCATTTTATTATATTTAAACTTATCCGCATAGGCTTCGAGTTTTTTCATCCGCTCTTCAACAATCTTACGTCTTACCCGGACATTTATAGGTAACATTACGTACTTTGGGGCACTTTTAGGATCAAGTCCTAATGGCACCTTTCCTTCTTTCCTGTCTTCCAGTTTCACTGGAGAATCTGAATGTGACACCCTTGTCTCGCCTTTTAAGAGCACCGGTGTATCAAACTTTTCACTGATTTCAAATGCAATCTTTGTAAAATCCTTACATTCCTGAGCATCACATGGCTCCAGCATGGGAACCTTTCCAAACCTTGCCCAGTTCCGGCTATCCTGCTCGTTTTGTGAACTATGGACATTAGGGTCATCACATACAACTACAACCAGACCTGCTTTAATACCTGTGTAAGCAAGGGTCATGAATGGGTCAGAGGCAACATTTAATCCCACATGTTTCATAGATGCCATAGCCCTTGCCCCTGCTATTGCAGCACCGCTTACTACCTCAAGGGCAACTTTTTCATTTGTAGACCATTCAACATAAATTTCTGGATAGTTGTCAGCAATTTCCTGTAATATCTCACTACTTGGTGTCCCGGGGTAAGCACATGCAACCTTTACGCCAGCCTCCCAGGCGCCTCTTGCAATCGCGCTATTTCCTTGCAATACCTTTTTCATATTTCCCCCATCTGGCATAACGCCTAAATTTTATAGTGTAAATACTCCACCTCCTTCTCCTCAAGCTATTTTTATTGTACTTTTATGGCTTGTTAATAAATTCATTTATCATTTTCTACAGAAATTCCTGACTTTGTCAAGTTATTTAGTAAGTATTCAGCTGTTAGCCCTCAGCAGTCAGAAGAATCGAACATACCCTTAAGTGCTAAAAGCTGATAGCTGATCCCGCCGGAGGCGGGACCGGTATCTAAATGCTTATACATGAGATGCCAAAAACTTCACAATCTCATATGTTCCCCTTAACCCTTCTTTCAGATTTTCAACCGATATCCTCTCATTTACTCCATGCATCCTGAAAAGCTCTTCTTTCGAAATGGTTACAGGGAAAAACCCATAGGCCAAAATACCGAGATTTCTAAAATAACGTAGATCAGTTGCACCGGTTGTGAGAAAAGGCAAGGCGGGGATTGGTCCTTCTATCTCACGGATCACCTGACATATACCCCTAAAATACTGTGTATTATAGTGAGAAGGCATAGGGTCACTTATCCCACTCCCGATGGGTATAACCTCTACCTCTTCACCACACAGCTTCCTTATTCTTTTAAAAAAGCCTTTATGGTTCTCTGTTGGTAATAATCTTGCATCAAAGTAAGCAGAAGATTCTGTTGGTATTACATTTACCTTCTCTCCACCCTTTAATATAGTAAGTGTTAATGTGTTCCGGAGCAAAGCGTTATATATGGGGTTCTCCTGAATAAATTTTCTAAAGCTTTCATTACGTAGGGTTTCCTTTAATTTGGTGAAGGTAAATCCCTTACCCTTTTTACCCTTTAAAATACCATTGAGGTACGCACTCACAATTTTGGTAGGTTTAAATGGCCAGTTGTATGATAATATTGCCTTTGATGCGTTTACCACCTTCTCGTTTGCATTATCTCTATGGGGTATAGAACCATGGCCACCTGTTCCTTTAGCCTTTATCATAAACTGACCCAACCTTTTTTCAGACACAGAAATCTGGGCATGAGAAACTCCATCCTCTTCCGTGATACACCCTCCTTCGCTTAAAACAAAAGAGGCATTCTGAAGCTCCTTAACCTTATCCAACATATATTCCACACCATATTTTCCACCTATTTCCTCATCGCAGGTTGCAAGAAACAGTAGATCCCTTTCTGGTGTTATTCCCTCCCTATACAAATTTATAAATGATAGAAGCTGACATATCACTTGGGACTTCATATCAATAGCTCCTCTACCGTATATAAACCCATCCTTAAGCTCTCCGCCAAAAGGATCCATCTCCCAGCCTTCCTCACGGGCTGGAACAGTATCTACATGGCCCAACAATACAACAGGACCCCCTCTTTTTTTCCCTTTTATGCGCGCCAGAATGTTTGCCCTTTTTGGTGCGGGCGAGAAAACCTCGCCTTTTAGTCCCCCCCTCTGCAATATATTTTCAAGAAACAAAATTGCTTCTTCCTCGTTCCCTGGCGGGTTTGAGGTGTCCAGTCTTATAAATTCCCTGAGTAATCTTACTGTACGGTCAAGTTCCATCATGGCTTTGGTTATTTGTCCTTTCACGATTTGTTTTTAAAAAACAAAAAAATCATTATCTTTATGATATATAATCCGGCAGGTACATAAAAATATAGGGGACTACCTATCCCGTATAACTACTTTTTGGCCTTCTTTGTCTTCGTTTTTACAGCCTTCTTTGGTGCTGCCTTTGTGATTCCACAACCCTTTACTCCACAGGTCATATTCTCACCTCCTTTTAAAATCCATATTATGCAAAACAGGACTTTTTGTCAATAATTATATGGCTACTACTTCTTTTACTTCGGGTATCTCTTGTTTTATTGTCTTTTCTACGCCCATTTTTAAGGTCATCATGCTCATGGGACAACTTCCGCAGGCACCTGTCAATTTTACCTTTACTACACCGTCTGCATACTCGACAAACTCGATATCCCCGCCATCTTGCTGTAAAAACGGCCTTATCTTGCCAATTGCTTCCTCGACCTTTTCTTTCATCTTTACCTCCAGCGATATTGTGAACCTCTTTAAAAGATTCTACTTAATTAATATAGCCTCAATTGGGGAAAATGTAAACAAACATCATCCAGAAGAGAGGGGTCAATTATGGGTCTCCTATTGAATCTCAACCTTTATTTCTTTTGGTACGACCTTGTGCGACTTCGGTATAGTAATCTTCAGGACACCATCTTTATACGTTGCCCTTGCTTTATCAGCAATGACATCTGTAGGTAGCTGAATGATCCTCTGGAATGAACCACATACCCTTTCTGACCTATAGCACTCCTCGTTTTTCAATTCTTCCTCTTTTTTCCTTTCTCCCTTCACGGAAAGTTTTCCTTCAATAATTGATATGAATATTTCTTTCGGGTCAATGGCGGGGATATCCATAGTAACTATCACATCCTTTTTTGTCTCGTGTACGTCGACAGGTGGTATCCAGGTATCATCTTTTATTGACGGAAACCCTGTTTTTCCAAAAAAATCTTCGAATAGTTTATCCATCTCTTCTCTCAATGATGGGAATCTTGTCTCCCATAAGGACTTCCATGGTGTTATAGGCATACCAATCACCTCCTAAAGATTTTTATATATTGTTCACGCCTTTCTTTAAAAGCCTTTTCCAAAAACTCACAACACCTGATGGATGGAAGAACAACTGAATAAGCTCCCATTCATCCTCACCCATTTTATTAAACAACCCGGAAAGGTTATCCAGCTGCTCTACGTCAACATCATGAACCTCACACTCACCATCGGGTCTACATGCATAAATAATGTTATTGTGGGGATCAATGACTATCCCTTTTTCTTTCAAATCCTGCATCGAAAATATTTTTACCGTATATTCATACCTCATACTTCATACCTCATTTCTTTTTATACCATCTTTGATATAATATTAATGCATTCAATAATATTTTTAAAGTGGCAATGGAATATTTTCCAGTATATTTAAAAACACACTCAGAAGGCATCCTCACCGAAAAGATAGAAGAACTCGAATCGAGGCTCAATCCCTGTGTACTGTGTCCAAGAACATGCAGAACCAATAGAATGGCTGATGAATTGGGATACTGCAGGGCACCTTATGAAATCTATATTTCGTCAGCTTTCCCCCATTTCGGTGAAGAAGCCTCCCTCGTCGGTATAAACGGCTCTGGTACAATATTTCTCACCCACTGTAATCTCAAATGTATATTCTGCCAGAACTATGAAATAAGCATATATGGAGAAGGGACACCCTGTTCATACGAAAAGCTGGCAACTCTCATGGTAGAACTTCAGAAGAGAGGATGCCACAATATCAACTTTGTAACCCCTACCCACTATGTCCCCCAAATTTTAAAAGCCCTCTCAATAGCAATCGACAACGGTCTTTCAATACCCCTTGTATATAACTGCGGTGGCTACGAATCCATAGAAGTAATAAAACTACTCGATGGTATAATTGATATATACATGCCAGATATAAAATTTTTGAGCGGGGAACTCTCTCAAAGGTTCTGTAAGGCACAGGATTATCCCCAGGTGGTAAGGGACGTGATAAAGGAAATGCAAAGACAGGTAAGCGATCTATACATAGACGAAAATGGTATTGCAAAAAGAGGGTTACTCATACGGCACCTTGTAATGCCTTCTTTCGGGGAGGATACAAAAAAGATTCTGCGATTTGTGAGGGATGAGGTATCAAAAAATGCCTTTGTAAACATCATGGCCCAGTACCACCCATGCCATAAAGCCGGTGAGTACCCGGAAATATCAAGAAGAATTACGAATAAAGAGTGTTTTGAAGCAATTGACTATGCACGCACTATCGGGCTCATACGTGCGTCTAATCATTGAGTTTTTTTCTCAGGATTTCATTCGCCTTCAGAACTTCCTGTGCATCCTTGCCTGTTATTTCCCAGCTATAGCCCCCCTTCCCATCCTTTTTCAGCTTAATCTTGACCTCACCCTTTAAGCTCTTTTTTATCTCGTCCATCTCCTGTTTATACTGCGTTTCAATGGCCTCACCTTCAGCGGTTTTTTGTTTGTTGGGGATCTCGGCACCCTTGCCACAGGAAAAAAGTAAAAATATGATGAGGAATATTGTAAAAAATTTCATACCGTCATAATATAATTTTCAATACATCCTTTTCAATAAAATTATGGGGGTTCATGGACATACATATTGAAAAAAATTGGGCTGGAGAAAAATGTATATTTATCCATGGGGCTGGCGGAAGCTCGCAGTCATGGTATTTTCAAAAAAAGCATTTACAGGAATCAATGGAAGTGATACTGATAGATTTGCCCGGACATGGGAAATCCCATGGCAATGGATGTGATACGATTGAAGAGTTGAGGGATATTGTGTATAGGGCGATCCAAAGATCAGATATTGAGAAATGTTATATGGCCGGCCACTCAATGGGGGGTGCAATCACCATGTCTTTTGCCCTTTCTCATCCGGATATTTTGAAGGGTATGATTCTTATCGGAACCGGGGCAAAACTGAAGGTTTTTCCTGAAATCCTTGAAGGGGTTTTAAAAAACAAGGAAAAAACTATCAAAAAGATAGTTGAATTTGCCTTTTCAAAAAAGGTTCCACTCATATTGAAAGAAAATGGCTTTAAAGAGATGATGAAATGTACAAAGGAAACAATATACAGGGATTTTTACGCATGTGACCATTTTGATGTCATGAATACAATAAATAATGTGCAGATTCCCACACTCATCATATGTGGAAAGGATGACCTTTTTACACCACAAAAATACTCTGAGTATCTTCATAAAGAAATAAAAGGTTCCAGGCTCAGCCTCATTGAAGGTACAGGCCATATGGTGATGCTTGAAAAACCGGACGAAGTGAATAAGGCAATTGAGGACTTTATAAAAAGCCAGGAGGGGGTAAGGAGTGGACAGTAAGCACTGGAGACAGAGGTAAAAGGAAAAAGGTGAATAGCAAAGTAGGAAGGTAAAGGAAGGAGTTATTATGTCTCTCTTAAAATATGGATTGAACCCGGAAAAAGAAAAGGCGCTCCATAATAAAATGGAACAGCTCAATATAAAAGAATCTGATATTGTAGAGCGTTTTGTCCGCTCACGCGGGCATGGTGGTCAAAATGTCAACAAAACCTCGACATGTGTTTATTTAAAACACCTCCCTTCGGGAATCGAGGTAAAATGCCAGAGAGAACGTTCTCAATCACTAAATCGTTTCCTTGCCCGCCGCATCCTTGTGAATAAAATAGAAAACGCCATACTTGGTAGGGAAAGTGAGGAACAAAAACGTATTGAAAAAATAAAAAGACAAAAACGTAAGCGCTCCAAACGGGCAAAAGAAAAGGTGCTCGAGTTAAAACATATTCAGTCAAAAAAGAAAAAATCCCGCACCTTTAAACCAGACCCTTCGGAGTATTAAGAAATATAACACCTCAAGGAATGTCAGAAAAAACAAAATCTGGTATAATAAGGTATGGCAACATTAGACAGCGAATTCAGAACAGGAGATGATCATGGATATAAATGAATTAGAAGAGCTTTTACTGGTATACCTATATGACAGGGCCGAGGCTGAAGTCCACAGCTACTTTTTCTTCCCCTTAAATGAATTTGCTATCTCAATTGGTGCTAACGATATGCAAAATATTTTGGAAGTTGCAGAGAGGTTGGAATCAAGTGGCCTCATAATGCTTTCTCAAGACCCCCTTGGACAGATAAGCGCCCTCATCAATTTAGAGGGAATTTCATTCGTAGAGGATGGTGGAAAAACCGGCATTATTAAGAAATATCGTGACAATCCAGAGACCTTTATTAAAATTAAAGAAGAAGATGCCAATATCTATAATACTACACACCATTTCAATACTGTACGGTTTGTACCCGAAGCAACCCAGCATGCCACCACCGATTATATCCCCAAAGTGACTCAACAAGTTCCAACCGGTATTGATGCGAAAGGTTTAATTCTACAAATTATCGAGGTACTACTAAACGATGATTCTATAGACGCTATCATGAAAGAGGATTTGCTTCGAGACATTGAAACTGTCAACATCCAATTAAACAAAAATACAAAAAATAAAATGCTTATCGAGACATTACTCAATGAATTATCGAGTATACCGTCCATTGCGCTTCTGGTGGCACAATTAAGCTCCTTTGTTTAAGTCAGCTTATAAGAAAAATAACCTCCATCGCTTATTGGTTGCAATTTACCATAAGATATAATAAGTAATACAAAGAGGAGGACTCCATGGGGTTCAGGCTTGACCACATCGGTCTGGTTGTCGAAAATATAAAAGAATTTGCTGAAACACTTTATGCTCTCGGTTTAAAACCAGGAACAGAACAAGTTCCAAACCCCTTGCAAAAGGTATCTGCATCATTCGTGAACGTAATAGACGGCCAGGATGTGTATATCGAACTCCTTGAACCAACCGACAGTTACTCGCCCATAATAAACTTTCTCAAAAAAGAAGGTGGCGGGTTACACCACCTATGTTTTGAGGTGGATGATATTGAGGAAACCTCGGCTAAACTTGTGTACAAAGGGTTTCAAATGGTCTTACCCCCGGAGGATTGTGCTGCCTATGATGAAAACCTTAAACGGGAATGTAAAAACGTCACAAGGATAGCATTTTTCCTGATTTCAAAGAAAATCCTAATTGAGTTGATAGAAAAGGGTAAATAAAGATAAAGAGGCAATAGAGATGTCTATCACAAGAGAAAATGCGGTTGGACTGCTCAATCAGTATATAAAGAATGACAGGATGTTGAACCACTGTTATGCGACAGAAAGTGTGATGAGGGCATTAGCACACAGATTGGGCCGGGAAGAGGAAAAATGGGCGCTTGCTGGTTTACTTCATGATTTAGATGTGGAGCTTGTAAATGCTGATTTGACAATTCACAGTCTGGAAACAGTGAAAATCCTTAAAGAGAAAGGTGTGGACCCTGAAATTATTGATGCAATTGTGATGCACAATGAGACTGTAAGCAATAAAAAACGTCATACAGAATTCCAGCATGCCCTGGCAGCCGGAGAAACTATTACAGGACTGATTATTGCCACCACCATGGTATACCCCGATAAAAAAATTGCCAGCGTAAAACCAAAATCTGTGGTCAAAAGAATGAAAGAAAAGGCTTTTGCAGCATCGGTGAGCAGGGAAAATATTATGGAATGCGAAAAGATCGGCTTGTCTTTAGATGAGTTTGTTGAGATCTGTCTGGATGCGATGAGAGAAATCAGTGAAAAATTAGGCTTATAAGGAAATAAACCGTAAGTGTCCAATAATTGGTTTACCTACCTCAATATACTGGAGAAAAGGTTATACCAGCCAATAATCGCAAGACTCAATGGCGACAGGATTGAATCTCAAGGGTATCAGAAAAATATCATAGAGCTTGTCAAAAGGGGGTTGGCGGGTTCATTCTGTTTGGCGGTGAAAAGGATAAGGATAATTTTCTACCAATCAGAGATACCGGTGGTATTCATATATTGTATTTGCAGGGGACAGCACGCTATATGAATCTTCTCCTTTGAAAGATTATTTTTCACGGTCCATTGGCTTGGATGGAATAAAGGACAAGATGGCCCTCTTTGCTATATTCACAAATGTTGCCGCATGGAAAGGAAGTTCTGGTATAAATATGAAGGAGCAAGAGCGCATTATAGGGTTAATACAATATACAAAAACATCCATAGTCATTGCTTTTGGAAGTCCATACATCCTGAGGCATTTTAAAGAAGCCGATGTACTTATTGCGGCGTATGATGGAACAGAGCAGGCACAACGTGCTGTTCTTAAATGCCTGATGGGAGAAAGGCCGTTTAAGGGAAGGCTTCCGGTGAGCATTTATGAGTGAAAAATTAACCCCCTATTTTAAAATATTCTATAGCCGCCGTATGGCGGTGATGGTGCTGCTGGGTTTTTCATCAGGTCTTCCCCTTCCGCTCACCAGCGGCACGCTCCAGGCATGGCTGACCGTTGCTGGTGTGGATTTACGCACTATTGGTATCTTTTCACTTGTGGGACTGCCTTATACAATAAAATTTCTCTGGTCACCACTCATGGATCGTTTTGTGCCACCGTGGCTTGGAAGGCGCCGTGGCTGGATAATCCCAACCCAGCTTGCTTTAATGCTCGGCATTACCTCCATGGTACTTGTTTCGCCACAGTATGCACCACTGGCGCTTGCCTTATTGGCGCTTATCGTTGCATTCACCTCTGCCTCTCAGGATATAGTTGTGGATGCGTATCGCACCGACCTTCTGCCCGAGGTTGAGCGCGGCATAGGGGCTGCAACCTTTATAATGGGTTATCGCATTGCCATGCTCGTTGGAGGTGCCCTTGCGCTCATATTATCTGACCAGATAGGTTGGCAAAATACCTACCTTATTATGGCCGGATTAATGATAGTGGGTGTGTTCGGCACATTTTTAGGTCCGGAACCTGATGGAAAAATAACCCCACCAAAGAATCTGCAAGAGGCAATATGGGGTCCCTTGAAGGATTTCTTCTCCCGCCCCATGGCATTAATTATTCTGCTATTTATTGTGCTCTATAAATTAGGGGATGCATATGCAGGAAGCATGACTACCCCATTCCTCCTCCGTGGGATTGGTTTTTCTGCAACAGACGTAGGCACAATAAACAAAGGTATGGGATTTGTCGCCTTGATTGTTGGGGCTATGTATGGAGGGGCCATGATGATAAAGCTCGGCCTGTTCCGCTCGCTCATGATATTTGGACTGTTACAGATGGTGTCCAACCTTTCATTTATGGTGCTTGCATGGACAGGAAAAAACTACGGGGTGATGATGTTTGCGGTGGCATTCGAAAACCTGTCGGGTGGTATGGGGATGGCAGCCTTTGCTGCATTCATTATGGCATTGTGCAATAAGCGTTATAGCGCCACACAATTTGCACTCCTTTCATCGCTCTCTGCACTTGGTCGGGTCTTTATCTCACCCACATCCGGATATGTTGTGGAATCGACAGGATGGGCAATATTCTTTTTCATCACGACCCTCACCGCCCTGCCAGGGCTACTGCTTCTCTGGTGGCTTAAGGATGAGATCACAAATTTAAAACAGGAATAAGGGCTCGCCGGAACGCTCTTTCCCCGCATATTTATCTTTTTATTGCTTTTTCGCTCAACCTTTCAAACTTTAAACAAAAAATCATACTGTAATACCTTATTAATATAATGTATTATATTTAATATCTATTATATTACTATTATTATATTTTATATTTCTATTCTTATCTTTTATATAATGATGCTAATCTCTTATATTACTATTCTTATCTTTTGTTAAACTATTACTAACTATTATATATTATTTTTAATCTTTTATGTAAGATTTTGCTTGACATTATATTTTTATCATATCTATAATGTATTGCAGGTAGGAATATATGGCGAGGAAGAAGTCAGAGGAAGAGAAGAAATCGATCCCAGTCATTGTGCGTTTAAGCAAAGAAGAGAACGAGATTTTAGAGAAAAGGGCTTCCATTCTCGGGATGAATGTATCTGCTTTCCTGAGATTGCTTATACGGAGAGGGAGGATAGAATTGGAAGAAAGGGAGCATAAAATGTAAGAAAGGAGGTGAGCATAATGGCGGTGAAGAAAAAAGCAGCAACAAAGAAGAAAGCAACAGGTAAGAAGAAATAAGGAGGGGGCGGAAGCCCCTTCCGAACCAACAACTTAAGGTGCCGAAGGCGGATATAAAGGGCTTCCATTCTCGGGATGAATGTATCTGCTTTCCTGAGATTGCTTATGCGGAGGAGGATAGAATTGGAAGAAAGAAAACATAAAACACAAGATAAGGAGGTGATAAGCAGATGACAAAAGCAGATTTTATTGCAAAAGTAGCGGCTAAGTCAAAATTAAACAAAACTCAGGCGGAAAAAGCAGTAAACTGTTTCGTTGACGTGGTGAAAGATGCTATGAAGAAAAGCGACAAACTTATCCTGGTTGGCTTTGGGACCTTTTCAGTAGCTAAGAGGAAAGCCCGGAAAGGAAGAAATCCCAAGACCGGCAAACCGATGATGATTCCCGCAAAGAAGGTACCTAAATTCTCAGCGTCTCCAGCCTTCAGGAAAATCGTTAAGTAATGTCCTTCCCAAAGGCATCCTCTCGCTCCCCTCTTCTTTTTGAGAGGATGCCTCCTCCACTCCCGTCACCCAGATCCTTATTTTAGCCCTTTGGTTGAAGTACCACAACGCCAGGTTTATCAGCAATATACTGTTTGAAATTCTGGTCTACTACTTTTCTGCATTCCTTGAGGGATGAGGCATGCCTTAAATAAACTGTGTTCCCATACTTAATGATAATCCCTGCATGAGAAACATCCAGCCCCGGTATGTCCGCATATATCCCCACATAATTTCCCGTTCTCAACTTATTTATGACCACACTATCCATGGCCTTCGCGGGTATATAGTTGATTTCCTGCTCGTAAGGGTCGATTCCCGGCAAGAAATATGTGCCATCTTTCCTTTTATTCAGGACCTTCCTCACGCTTTTTATCCTGTAAACACCTATGTCTTCAGTAATATCATTCACAAACCTTTTATTGAATCTTTGCCAATCCGTGAAAAAATGATTTCTGTTCTCAAAGGCAACTTCACCTGATTTGTATCTCACCTTTTTAAGATTCTCTTTGAATTCAGGAAAAGAAGTGGATAGACGCATTGCCTCTACATAATCAATAAAGGTGAAACAATCAACACCTT
>Ga0172362_10001294_pt1 | contig 21410 bp, 12 predicted proteins | sample LakKivs1_kivu2a2_FD_114534 | JGI IMG/M metagenome (GOLD analysis project Ga0172362, IMG submission 114534) | Sediment microbial communities from Lake Kivu, Rwanda - Sediment s1_kivu2a2 | ecosystem: Environmental > Aquatic > Freshwater > Lake > Sediment | place: Rwanda: Western Province, Lake... | reverse complement strand
TCTGGACTCCTGCTGAAGTTTATCCCGTAAGCGATACGGGACAGGAGTGACAAAGGGAAGCATAGTTCATCAGAGAACAGCTTCGCACAGAAAAAAGTATAAACAACGCTCGAAAAAATCACAGTTAATATCTGAACTCTGGCAAAATTTCATCTGTCATCCTTCGACGGAGTTTATCCTGATCCCGAAGTTTCGGGAGAAGGACTCAGGATGACCACCCCACTCAAAATCTGCCAAAGTTCAGTTAATATTTTTCGACTTTAGCAAACAAGATGGTTTTAGTAATCCAATTCAATCGAGAGGGCAGGCCCGCCTGAGGCAGGCAGGGTGAAAGTTTTTTAGGATTTGCAGAGATACTATCTTTTTGATCGGCGAAAAACACCCTTTCTTTGTCTCTCCCTCAAGGGAGAGAGGACGATTGAGATAGTATTCTCACAAATCCTGGATAAAAAAGACATTTTTTGAAAATCGCTCTCATGATCCGTTGCTATTTGAAAATTGCCAAACCCGACTATATTTGAGAGAAGTCACACTAAACAACATGGAGGAAAAGGACATGTGTAAACATAGTTGTATTTTGATTGGTTTGTTTCTTGTTCTTTTGGGATCGGAATGCAGCATCAAGGCTCCTGAGGTTCGAGTCACTGGAGAAAAGACGTCGCTTGAAAAAGAGGTGGTGGGTACCTATCAAGAGATGGAAGAAGACACCTGGATGATCGCATCCACTCGGGCAGTCAGTGGTGAGGGCGAATTGAAAATATCGCCTGAAAAAAGAAAAGTGCTGGAAGCCCTGCAGGAACAGAAATTCAACAAGGACGATATTGACGAATTTAAAAGAAGCGGGATGGTGGGTGAGAACAGAGAAGGGTTCCTTGAAATACGGACCTCGAAAGAACTGGAAGAAGATCCTGAGAAGATAAAGCTGATTCAAGAGATTGTGCAAGAGGAGAACAAAAATCGAGAGGTGATCATGGAGCGTGTGATCGAATTGAACAGTTCTCTAAAAAACGCCAATCGAGAGGAAATTTATAGCATTTTTGCCAAGGTGAATCAGGACAATTCTCCCAGCGGAAGTTGGATTCAACAGGCGGACGGGAGCTGGGTAAAGAAATAGCATAGGCATGTTGTTGTCCAAAATAGGAAATATGCTTTTTGAAAATAATAGAATTAGAATTTATTTTCCGATATTTTTGAAATGAGGTTATCATTCCACCACCCCTGGATTCCTGATTATCCCGACTTTTCTATAATATTTATAATGAAAGTCGGGACAGGAATGACACCCTTCTCCCTGTCATTCCCGCCTGTCTGCCGACCTGCCTGCCGCAGGCACGGCAGGCAGGCAATATTTAAGCAGGCTTGCCCGCCCGCAGGCGGGAATCTACCTATGGCCTTTTGATGGACAATGTATGCAGAAAATTGTGATTTCCTATTTTGGACAAGAGTGAGGATAGGCATGTTGTTGCTTTGTGTGTGAATCTGTGGAAAACAAAAAAACTTTGCAAGACGTGTTTTTTGTAATCCAGGTTGTCCAATCTATCCAAGGTAGATAAATTTCAATTCATGCACTGAAGCATGCTTCGGGATGCACACATCTTTCATTTGTGAGAATAGGGATGAAATTTTTGCATGGTAAAATTTCTCTTCTTGTTTTTGGGATCGGCGTTCTTTATTCCGAGTTGGTGTGGAGCGCAGACGAACTTCCCGAAATCAAACTTGTAACCACACATCCCTCTATGGATTTTTCTCCAGCCGTATCTCCCGATGGTCAATGGCTGGCATTCACCTCAGAACGGTCGGGAAATTTGGACATATGGGTGAAAAAGCTCCCTCGGGGGCAGACCGTTCAGGTCACCATCCATCAAGCAGAAGACACGCAGCCTACATGGTCTCCGGACGGAAAGCATCTGGCCTTTGTTTCGAAACGGAGGGATGCTCAGGGAGACATCTGGCTTGTTGAGCTTGATCTGAAAAAAGGCGGAAAGCCTCGCGGCCGGCCTGTTCAGCTGACCAATTATTTAGGATTGGACAGGCATCCTTCTTTTTCTCCAGACGGCAGAAAGATCGTCTTTGTTTCCGACAGACGTGGAACCGAAAATCTCTGGATTCTGGATGTCGAGTCCGGAGCAGCAAGCCCGCTGACTCTCTTTGGCGGCACAGATCCTGCCTGGTCACCTTCCGGGAACCGGATACTATTCACCTCTTTTCGCTTGGATAAGGGAGGGGATCTTTTTCTGATAGAGGCGACAAATCCCGAGAAAGAAGGTCAGGAGCAAGAGGCGGTGTATCCCGTGATCCAAGGAAAATTTCTGGAAGGGCAGGGGGCCTGGTCCCCTTCTGGGGATGGCATTGTCTTTGTTCGATTTGACACGGACACCGACCGCGACGGGAAGATCACTGCGCAGGATCATGGAAGTCTTTGGATAAAGCAAATGATGGGCAAGGGTGTGGTTTCTCCGGAAGATGCTGGACAGGGGGAAATTCAGATCACCACAGAGGTGTATCACGATAGTGAGCCATGCTGGAGTCGCGAGAACGGCATACTGTTTACCTCGTTGCGTGGTGGCAGGACGAATATTTGGTCTATTCCCAGTGAAGGTGTTGTTGTCCGCGCCCCTTCCGCTGCTGAACAGTACAGCAGGACCATGGATCGGTTTGCGGAAGCCGTTACGAGGGAAGCTTTGTCCCAAGCCATCCTGAGTTATCAGAAAGTGGAGGTTTATTTTCCTGAGGATTCTTTGTGGTGTTCCCGATCGCTGATTCAAATCGGGGAGATTTTTCATATTTTAGGAGACGAGGAAAGAGCGGAGAGGGCTTTCAAACGGGTCAGAGAACATTTTCCAAATCAAACAAAGGAAGGCGCATCCGCAGAACTGAAACTGGCGACACTTACGTTGGATCCTATCGAAGTTCGCATTCAGCGGTGTCAGAACATAATGCGTTTGTTTCCTGAAGAGAGATCAACGGTAGCGGAAGCGTGGATCGTTCTTGGAGATCTCTACAGGGAATTCGGAGATCGCGGGCAAAGTTTCGTGACGTACGGGCAGGTGATGCAGTCGTTTTCTGAATTACGCCATTTGACCGCGCAAGCCCGAATTAAGATGGGAGATCTTTTTAAAGAAGATGGACAGGAAGAGACGGCAAGACAAAGCTACTTGACCGTACTCCGGGAGTACGGGGATATTCCTTTGTGGAGAAACAGAGCCGTCGAGAGGATACTGGATCAGATTCAAGGATCTTCCCAGGAGCGAATTCAAGGGTATCAACAGATCATTCAGGAAGCACAGGACATTCCTTCTCTGGCTTCGGAGGCTCAGCTGGCCATCGGTCGTGTTCTTGTGGAGCAACATCAACTGGAGCAGGCGCTTCGAGAACTGGAACGGGTGGAACGTGTTTTCCCATCCCTTCTCTGGGCACATGCCGAAGCAAAAATTTTATCAGCACGCATCTATGGAATGATGGGCGACGACCTCAGGGGCATTTTTCTTTTGGAGGATGTGATCAACACGTATGGAAGTTTGGAGGGAGGACGTTTTACTCTCATTGCCCAGGAGGCCCTTTTTGAGATTCTTTTTCAATCTGCAGAAAAGCTAAAAGCCGGTGGTGATTATGCTCTGGCAGAGGCGCGATACCGCCGGGCTGTGGAGCTTAGGCCGCAAGATATCCGCACACATCGTGGTTTGGTAGAAGCAGGCTACAGAAATGGAAAGATTGAGAAGCTGATTCAGGAATACCAGGAACGCCTGAAAGATGCTCCGAGAGATCCGATTTTTCTGTATGGCTTGGGTTTGGCTTATTCGTATTGGGGCGAAAGAGAGCCTGAATATCTGAAGAAGTCCAATGTATTTCTGACCCGATCGTTGGCAGAGGATTACCGTCTCATTTATCCGTACAGAACGCTGAGTTTCAATTATGAATTGTTAGAGAAACTGGACGAACAAAAAAGAAAAAAGGAATCCAGCGGGCTGGTTCGTGCCGGTAAGATGATTTTGGCTCCGTTTCGTTGGTTGGTTGGACTTTTGCCCTTTGGAAAAGAAGTCCGAGGTGCAGGCTATTATTACGAAAGTGCCATTCAGGCACTCATCACAGCCATGGAGTTGAACGATGAAAACACAGATCCCAAACTGGAGGCGCTTCTGGCCCAAAATTTGGCCAACAATTTTTACAACTTGGGCGAATTTGGATTTAAAAAAGCCTATCAGTATTATCAGGCCCGTCTTGTCCTGGATTCAACATTCACACAACCGCTGGAGAAGGCCGTTTTTTACGAGAGGGCCGGCCATTGTGGCGTCGTGTTGCAGGAAGCGAAAAGTGCATCGGGATATCTTCTCAAGGCCATTCGGATCTACACGGATTTGGGACGTGAGGAGGATGTTCTTCGAAATTTGAAAATGCTGGCATTTCTCTATCATTTGGACGGAATGTATGAAGACGCAATTTCTGTTTATGAGAAAACCGTTGCCCAAGATGAGAGAATGGGACGGTGGGACGAAGTGGAAAGGGGATATCGGAATATTGCTTATGACTATCATCTGATGGAAGAGCCGGAAGATGCTTTAAAGTACGCACGCATGGCAGAAAAAATCCTCCTTCAGAACAAGATATCCATTCATCCTCCCAAAGGGAATGCGCTTCGGATTGAGGTTTTTGGACTCTCCATTCCGGTATGGAGAATGGAAGATATTGGTGGGGCCTCGGCTGAAGGATTCACTTTGGCCGATGAGCTCGCTCTGGTTTACGGATTGATAAGCCAGAGTTTGGAGGCACTGAAAAATTATGAGGTCGCTGTTGATTATGAATTGAAACGGCTTGATATTTTCCAGAAACAAAAAGACAAACTGGCGGAAAGAGTCGGTTTTCACCGGCTGGGCAGGCTGTACTACCTGCTGTCCGATTTCGATAAGGCGTGGGACTATTTTTATCTTTCGTGGGAGAAGAGTACCAAGAGCAAGGATCCAAGAGGCAGATGGGTGAATGCCGTCAATCTGGGGAACGTGGCGACTGTGGAACTTTCTATTCTGGGAAAAGATCATCACGCAGAAAGGGCCCTTCTCTGTTTGGAGGAAGAAAGGAAGCGCCTTGCCTCTGACGAAAGCGGCGGTTCGTTTCGGGAAAGGCTGATTTTGATGAACACATTCGGAACGATTTGGACGCTCCAAGCCAAAAGGTTTTCCTGTAATGGGACGGATCGTGTGGAGAAAGTGCAGAGCACCTTACGCTGCATGGATCAACTTTCCAAGGCAGCATTCTATTTTGAGGAAGGATTAAAAATTGCTCGGGAGAGAGGATTCTGGCGGGAGGAGGGAATTTTCTTAAAAAATCTCTCGGAGGTGGCCACACTTGCTCACGACGACAGTGCAGCGTATGCCCACTTACAGGAGAGTTGTCGGGTGCTTGAGGCGCAAGGCGAAGAGGACCTTCTCTGGAGAGTGCTGTACCAAATGGCAAATCTCCTGAGAGGGATTTCCGAAAGGATGCCGTCGTCACAGGATAAGAGAAAAGATCCTCTCGCTTACTATCAGCAGGCGATGGATCTTCTGGAAAGTCTTCCTGTTCAGGAGGAGCGAAGCGAAGAAAGGCTGTCGGACAGAGAAGACAGATGGACTCTTTATGTGGACGCTGCATTTGAGATGGCAAGACAAGGGAAGACAGAAAGCGCCCTGGAAACCGTGGAAAGAGGTCGGGAGAAACAGGCAGCCGATCTTCTGGCAAGACGTCCTCCCGAACTGCGAAGGGAAAGGCATAAGATTGCATGGGGAAACGTGCGTTATGTGCGTACTCGGATGAAGGAACTTGAAAAGCAGATCGTGGAAGCGAAGAAAGATCCGGAGAAAGCGCTTCTTTTGCCCGGATTGACAGAAGAAAAAAAGAAGTACGAGGCGGAATATCGTCAGATGATGGAGAGCCTGCGCGAGGAAGATGCGGTGTTGGCCTATTTTTCAGGGGCTGAACCTGCGGATATCAAGGCCGTACAATCTATTCTTCCACCGAACGCCGGTGTGCTGTGCTATTTGGTTGGCTCTCAACAAACTGCTGTCTGGGCAGTGGACAGGGACACGTTGTTTTTAAAAAGGATTGAAATAGATCAAACGCTTCTTCAATCGAAGACAGAAGAGTTCAGCCTGAGGATTGAGAAAGACAGTTTGGCAAATGCCTCAAGTCAGGAATTGTACAACATCCTATTGCGGCCGCTGGATTCGTTTATTCAAGAGAAAGAAACGCTTGTCATTGTACCCGACGACTTCTTGTGGAAACTGCCTTTTGGTGCCTTTTCCAACGGAGAAAAAATTCTTATAGAAAGAATGGTCCCTGTGTATTCTCCAAGTCTTATGGCCTACAGACTGGCATGGGAGAGAAGAAAAATCAATCAGGAAAAGGGCTTACTGGTAGGAGAAACTCAGGACACGCTGCTTGCCATTCCCATGAAACAAACCATGAAAACTGTTCAGGCGATTTTGGGCGAAGAAGCCAAGCCATCTTTCTTTCGGCAGGCGGTTCCAACAGCGGATGTCGTGCAAATAGAAACATGGATGACGACCCACGAAAAGGATCCACTGACATCTTCTTTGATGCTCTCTCCGACAAACAAGGAGGGCGGATTTATCAAGGCCGAAGATCTCTTTGCCTTGGACCTCAGGGCCAGTCTGTTTTTACTTCCTTCGCCTCGGGAGAGAAAAACGAATGATTATCTGGGATCACTGTCCTTTGTTCAAGGGCTTCTTTACGCAGGGGTGCCGTCCGTGGCTGTGAGCGAATGGCCTGTTCCGAGAAATGCCAAAGCCCTTTTTGGGGAAATCTTCTACAGGAATCTCGACACGCTTTCCGTAGCAGATGCACTGGCAGAAGCCCAATTGAGAGTCAGAGAACATTATCCGGAAATGCGTGCGTGGGCTGGATTTCGAATGATAGGTTTTGGTGGAATGACTCCTGTCCAAAAAGTACGGTTTGCCAGGGACAATCTGGTAGCCGCGGTTCTTAAAGGCCGCGCTTTTGAGCAGAAGGGCGAATACAGCGATGCTGTGGAAACATTGGAAAGAGCGCAAGACATGGCGAAAGCAATGGGAGATTCCACAAGCCTCAAAAACATCTATTCCGAAATTTTTCGCGTAAGTATCAAGGGGAAACTTTGGGCAAAAGCAATCGAATACCAGAAGCACCTTCAAATCATTGCGGAAAGGCGAGGGGATCCTGGGGGTGTTTGGTCAAGCATAAAAAATCTGGTCGGCTTGTATATTCGGAGTGGACAGCTTGACAACGCTGTGCAAACCAAGATGGAAGCGATTCGTTTTGTCCAAGAAGGGAGTGGGGAAGAAGATATAGCCGCTTCTTACGAAGAGCTGGCATTTATCTACGCCCGCAATCGCGAATACAAAGAGGCCATCCAGTGGGCAGACACCGCGTACACTGTCTATGAAAAACGAGGGGACCTTTTTGGCCAAGGCAAAGCCCTGATTCGAAAAGGACGTTTTGAATTGGAGGGAGATCGCTACTGGGAGGCCCGGAAGGATCTGTCCGTAGGAGTATCGCAATTGGAATCCTTTATAAAATCATCTCCTGAAGAGAAGGAGTACAAAATAGAGTTGGCATCGGGTTATCAGCTTCTGGGATTGGCCTGTGAGAAACTGACGCTTTATGACGAGGCGCTTCAGCATCAAGAGAAAGGGTTGGATCTTTTTACTGAGCTGCGTCTGGCAACGCCCACAGCTCAGGGATTGCAGTACCTGGCAAACATTCATTGGAAAATGGGGCATTATCGGAATGCCCTTGCCTACGAAAGAAAGGCTCTGGAATCTTTTACATCCCAGGGAGATGAAAAACTTTTGGCATCCGCCTACAGCACTCAGGGATTGATCTACATGAGTCTCGGCGATCTTCCCAAGGCCAAAAAGGCGGAAGAGACGGCCCTTGATTTCGCAGAAAAAAGCGAGAGTTTCGCCGATCAGGCGACCATCTTAAAGAATCTGGGACTGGTTGCCCTGCAGGAGAAGGATCTCAAGGGAGCGTACGAAGCCTTTCAACGAGCCAGTGTTATTGATTCGAGTCTGGAGTTTCGCAGTGGATTGGCGTACGACAATGCGAATTTGGGAACGCTTTCAATTCAGATGCAGCGGATTGACGAAGGCATACTTTTTTTTAAGAACGGATTGCGCCTTTCTCAGGAAATCGGAGACAAGAGAAGCGAAGTGCGGTGTCTCTACGGATTGGGACAGGCCTATTGTCAGAAGGGGGAACTCAAAGCCGCATTGGGAGTTCTTGACAGCGCAGAGACAGTCGCATCGCACCTTATGGTTCCTGATGTTCAGTGGCGCATTTATCGTCAGAGAGCCGTGGTCTTGTCCCAGATGGGTCGAAAGGAGGCCCTTTCGGATTACACAAAGGCTGTGGAAATTGTTGAAGGAATGCGTGCAGAGTTAAAGGTGGAAGCCTTTAAGCAGGGTTTCTTGGATGACAAGATGGATCTTTATATTGACATGGTTCTCTATCTTCAAGGAATGGGCAAGACGGTGGAAGCGTTTGATTTTGTGGAAAGAGCAAAATCGAGAAATTTTATTGATCTTCTTGGAAATCAGGGTCTGGTTTTGGTAAGGGCCCAAGGAGAGCTTTTAAGCCAGGAACAGTCGGCTCGGGTTGCAGTCCAAGAGGCGCAGGATCGCCTTGCCGCTTTTCGACTCCAAGAGAAGGCAGATTCCAAAAAGGGTCAGGAGGAAATGGCCTATTGGGAAGACGCACTGAATAAAAGGCGTAAAACCTACGAGGCGATTCTCGTCTCAATCCAGGAGGAAAGTCCGGAACTGGCCTCTTTTGTGAATGTGGATCCTTGGAGTACGGACAGAATTCAGAACATCCTGCCCGATAGTACAGCCATGGTAGAGTATTTTTTGACTCCAAACCAGCTTTTCCTATGGATGCTTTCTTCCGAAAAAATCGTAGCCAAAAAAATAGACATCTCCGAAGAGGCAATTCGTACGAAAGTAAGAAAGCTCCGGGAAAACATTCAATCCCATCTCTCTTCCGATCTTGAGGGTCGCGATCTTTACAAATGGCTTGTTGACCCTCTCGAGAAAGAGCTGCGTTCCATACGCCACATTGTTTTTGTCTCTCACGGTATTCTTCATTATTTGCCGTATGCTGCCCTACAAGACGGAGAAGGGCATTATCTTGTCGAGCGCTTTTCTCTGTCAACGGTTCCCAGCGCAACGGTTCTTGGGTACTGCATGGAAAAACGGAAGGCCGCACAGGTAAAAAAGACAGAGGAAAGGATTCTTGCTTTGAGCAATCCTGATTTGGGCGACCCACGATACGATTTGCCCTTTGCCGAAAAGGAAGTGAAGGCACTGGGCCGTTCCTATCAGGACGTGACTCCGTTTTTCGGAAAAGAGGTGACGGAGAAAGTGATTCGGGATCGGGCGGCTTCGTACGGCCTAATTCATTTTGCATGTCACGCAACCTATGAGCCGGAAGCGCCTCTTTTTTCGGCGCTTCTTTTGAGTCCAGCGGGCAATGATGACGGTCGTCTGGAGGCGCATGAAATTTTTGGATTGAAATTAAATTGCGACCTGATTACCCTGAGTGCCTGTGAAACCGGACTTGGTCAGATTACACGGGGAGATGAAATCATTGGCTTGACCAGAAGTTTTATTTTTGCCGGAACGCCTTCCATTGTAACGAGTCTTTGGAAGGTGGACGATCTGGCTACGGCCGTCATGGTGAAACGGTTTTACAGGTATCTCAAAGCAGGATATTCCAAAGCAGAGGCTTTGCGGAAGGCTCAACTTCTTGTGAAAGAGGAAGTGAACGGTCATCCTGCGGCATGGGCAGCCTTTGAATTGACAGGAGATTTTCGGTGAGCAAACGCATGCCTGGTTTTTTGGACACAGCCAAAGAGGCCGCTCGAATCGGTGGTGCGGTTCTATCCAAGGAGTTTGGAAAATTACAGAAAAGCCAGATCAATCTGAAGGGAAGGGGAGATTATGTGACGGACGTGGATCGCCGTTCGGAACAGGCGATTATTCAGAAAATCAGAGCGCATTTTCCGGATCACATCATTCATGCAGAAGAGTCCGGAAAAGAAAATCGCCGATCTCCCTACCGGTGGCTCATTGACCCGTTGGACGGAACGGCCAATTACATCCAGAAAATTCCTGTGTATGCCATTTCCATTGCATTGATCGAAGACAATGAGATCATAACAGGGGTTGTTTTTGATCCGAACCGGGATGAAATGTTCTGGGCAGAACGAGGAAAGGGCGCTTTTTTGAACGGTCAGAGGATTCATGTTTCGAATAAGGAAAAGATGGATTATTCCATGCTGGCTTCCGGTTTTCCTTGGCGTTCCAAAGAGTATTTGGATCCCTACCTGGACTGCTTCAAAGAGCTTTTTCTTGCCGCAGCTGGAATTCGGCGGATGGGTTCAGCGGCCATGGATCTGGCTTATACGGCCTGTGGTCGGTTTGACGGTTTCTGGGAGATGAAACTTGGACCGTGGGATATCGCAGCCGGGATACTTTTGGTGGAGGAGGCCGGGGGTGTGGTTACTGATTTTCATGGCGAACGGGCGTGTCTTAAAAACGGAAATGTTGTCGCCGGGAATCCAGGTGTTCATAAAATTGTTTTAGAGGTGACTCAAAGGCATCTTTCGAACATTCAGTGAAAAGCGAACACAAAACCAATTTTTTGTCTGAAAAAGCAGAACACTTTTGATTTTCAATAGACCAAAGAGAAAAATTGCAGTTTCCCCAATTCGCCATCCAAAACATGTGACGATGAAGGGCAAGTGTCCTTCAGGTTTGCAGCTATAGCAGAAGCTTCTCGCAGATAATCGGAATAGAGTTTGGCTCGCACGTCGGGTGAAAGGGGGTTGGATTCACTTTCTCCGGAGCGCAGAGCCTTCTCAAGAGAGAACGTGTGCGAAACGTTTTTTTCTTCTTTATGTATCCAGACGGCAGATTTTAAATCGAATCGGTACAAGGGCATGAAAAGGTATCCCTTGTTGGCGATAAAGTCCACTGCCTCAATGACGTAATTGGCCTCACTGTCGTCCATGGTATAGTGAAAGCCGAGGCGACACCAGCCCGGTTTTATTCCTTCGCATCCTTTCTTGATCCAATAGCGATAGCGTGCGGAAGCGTCTTGATCTATATTCAAAAGCAGATGACCGTAAGGTCCCGCACAGGAGCACCCTGCCCGTGATTGTATGCCAAACAGATCGTTCAGCAAAACTGTAACGAATTTTGGATGCAGGTATCGTTCCCACGGATCTTTGATGTTGAAAGCGGCAATGGCTATTCGCAATTCAGGATTCGGATTTCCGAGTATTTCGATGTTTGGGTTTGTTTTCCACCTTGTGAGTGCGCGGCGGATCAATGTGAGCTCCCGTTTTTCGATTTTTTCGATCGTTACGGCGTGCTTGACTTGGAATGCAAGCGCTGCTTTCAAGGTTTGAAGTACACCCGGTGTTCCGGCCCTTTCGCGCTCTTCAATGTCTGTATAGTAATCTTGTTCCCACAGACCAACATACGATACTGTTCCGCCAGCACAAACAGTAGGAGATAGTTCTCTGTGATAGATTTTATCGTTGAAAACAAGGACACCGCAAGAGCCGGGTCCTCCGAGGAATTTGTGCGGAGAGATGAACACAGCGTCTATGGAAGGGTCTCCGCCTTCGGGCCCAACGGGTGGATTCATGTCAATTTCTACATAGGGCGCGCTGGCAGCAAAATCGAAACAGGCCAGTGCGTTGTATTTATGAAGCAGACGTGCAATTTCATGCACTGATGTCCTGCGACCTGTCACATTCGATGCGGCTGAAAACGATCCTATACGAACCCTTTCCTGATAGGTCGGATTTTGAAGCAATTCTTCCAAATGGGTAAGACTGATTCCCCCATCTTCAGAAAGGCGTACTTTTTCTACTGTCGCGAGCCCTTCGCGCCATGTCAGTTCGTTGGAGTGGTGTTCGTACGATCCGATGAAAACAACGGGCTGATGTGCTTTTAAAAATTTTTGGAAATTCTCTCTGTTTTTTTCCCCCCCATATTTTGAAAAAATCGTGTAAAGCATGTGGCGAGTAGCCGATGGAAGCGCGACTCCAATCAATTGCTGGAATTTATGGATGGCCGCCGTGCATCCATTTCCGACGGCAATGATCCGTCCATGGGGGCCTGCATGGACGGCATCTTTTATAATTCGTTCCGCCTGATGAAGCAGTTGAGTCATATTCCGGCCACTTACATCGTCTTCTGTGTGGGTGTTGGCGTAATACTGTTGCTGCTGTACGATATACTCTTCAACAAATTTCAAGCAACGTCCCGAGGCAGTAAAATCACAATAGACCATTAGACGTTTCCCAAACGGTGTGTCATAGAATGAATCTATGCCAACAGTCTGATCGCGGAGAAACTGAAAGTCGAGAGGGGGAAGCTTCATGGCACGAATCCTTCCAGTGAGTACTTAAAAATCTCTCTTGGAGTACAATTAACGTTTTCAATGTAACAGTTGCCCCTGAATTATTCAACACCTTTTTTGTGTTGATGGATTTGGATAAAAAAGTGTTGAAATCCATTTTGTAAGTTTTTACCTTATCAAGCAAGAACCTTCCACCAATGATGAAACAACATTGAAATGATTCGCATGATGTTAGGTGTTCGCAATATTCTTTTTCTTATTTTATTCTGTTGGCCGATTTCTTCTTTCCCCCAGATTGTGCTTACCGAAGTTATGTTTGACCCAGCAGGACCCGATGGCACTGACGAATTTATAGAAATTTTCAACTTGAGTGAATTTGAAGAGGTAAATCTCACCGGCTGGAAAGTGGGGGATAGTGTGGACAATGATCGAATTGAGGATGCGGGGAAAGGATTGATTCTCCGACCGAGACAATATGCCGTAATTTTGGATGGTGACTATTGGGAGAGTGCACAGTCATACCATTCTATCATTCCTGATGAAGCACTTGTACTCACTATCGAAGGATCCACCCTGGGGAGTGGAGGACTTTCCAACAATCGAGCTGAGACAGTGGTGCTTTTTGATGCAGAAGACCAGATCATATTTCAGTATACCTATACCCTTGGGAACATCTCTGGACATTCCGATGAAAAAATTGATCTTGACAAACCGGACGTTCCTGAAAACTGGGCGGACAGTGCTGTATTAAACGGCACCCCGGGTTTTCAGAACAGTGTGTTTGGACGCCACCTTTCAGTATCGCCAGTTCTTTTTATTTCTCCCAATCCCTTTTCTCCGGATGAAGACGGATTCGAAGATGAGGTGGAGATTGCATACATATTGCCTATCAATACCGCATCGGTCAACCTTCGCATATATGATGTAAAGGGGCGACTCATAAGGACTCTGCTTGGAGCATATATGTCGGGTTCTCACGGATTTGTCCTTTGGGACGGGAAGGATAATGACGGCAGAACAGCTCGAATTGGGATATACATTGTCTGTATAGAAGGTCTTGACAGCAGAGAGGGAGTTGTTGTTACTGCGAAGTCCACTGTGGTTCTGGCTGGGAGACTGTAAAATGAAATTCTTCGATAAGTATTCTGTTAGAGGAATTGTCTTTGCAGCGCTTGGGATGGCAGGTGTCATTTATAATTTTGTTTTTGTCCGTTTCAAAGAAATCTTTCTGATTGTTGGTTATTCTGTGGTTGTGCTTATTGGGGTGATGTTGTTATTTTTCATAAAGGGACGGGATAGCTGAGTTATACACATTTTTTACACACAGGCTAAAACAAGAATTCGCATGTTTAATAAAAAGTGAGAAGGGATATGCAGAGGGAATCATTGTATTTGCGTTTGAAAGACCTCGTGATTCGATTTATGTTAAAATTATACCATATAATATATTGATATTTTTCTATGTTATAAAGGTCAGATTTTGATATGGTTGGTGTGTTAAAGAGACGATTTTCAAATGAAGGCGTTTAGAGTCAAAAGAGGCAACACAGTGTACAGTACTTGTTTATTTTCGTTCCTTCACAAGTTATCCACATGTTGTGCACGCCATGTGCAAGGGACAGATTTGGAGAGAATTCCTATAGAATATAAAAAATATTCCTTTGGAAGGTATCGGCTGATGCCGATTCATACAGTAATTTAATCATGAAGAATGTCATTCTTTGTACAGGTCATAAGGGCATTTCTATTTTATCTCTACAGTGTAGAAATTAAAAATTAGGAAAAATGAATAAGTCGGAAAAGATTACTAAAAAAAACTTGCTTCTCTAGAAGGATATTGTTATATTTTTGGAAATAAAAGATTTCTTACAGAAAGGAGGTATGAAGTAGTTTTATGCCAGCAGTTAAAATTCGAGAGAACGAGAATTTTGAAAAAGCATTCAAGCGGTTTACGAAACAATGTGAAAAAGCGGGATTGATGTCCGATATTAAAAAGCATCAACATTATGAGAAACCCAGCGAAAGGAAGAAACGTAAGCTGGCCGCTGCCAAACGCAAACAGCGTAAACTTCAGATGATATTTGGGGAATAACGCTTTTAGGAAAGAAATAATTTTCGGATAGAGGCAGTATGGGACGTGAAGAAAGGCTTCTGGATGACATGAAAGCAGCGATGAAGTCCGGCGATAAACATACCCTCGAAGCGATACGGCTGTTGCGTTCCGAGTTGAAAAACGCCAGTATTGCGAAGGGCAAGGATCTCAGCGATGAAGATGTTATAGGGGTTCTTTCTAAGGAAGCGAAGAAACGGAAAGAGTCTCTGGAAATATTCAAAAAAGGCGGTCGGGAAGATCTGGCGAAAAAAGAAGCACGGGAGTTGGAACTTATATATTCATATCTTCCAGAGGCTCTTTCATCCGAGGCACTGGAAGAGATCATTAATAATGCCATCCAAGAAGTAAATGCTGTCAGCATCAAGGAGATGGGAAAAGTAATGAGCATTGTGATGTCGCAAATCAAGGGGCGAGCAGAAGGGGGAGTGGTTCAGGAAATGGTTAAGAAGAAATTGAGTTCATAGTTTACTTCGTGAAACCAACAACAAGCTCTGTGCAGAATATGATCAGAGCTTTTTTTCAATTTTTAAGAGCGATGACCACCTGAGGATTTCGGACGCTTGGGTGGTTTTTTATTGCGATCTCAAAAGAGGATTGATTAAAACTTGCCTGATCTCAGAAAGGGTATTCTGTTGTTAGGACAGGAACTTCAAGGCTTGACTTTTTTTATTTTGAACCATACATTTTAAGGAAATATCCTGCTAATTGGAGTTCGACTATGAACAGTATTGATATTGTGATTTTTGTGATAGTGTGTTTTTTTGGCATTAAAGGATTTTTCCGTGGACTGCTTTTGGAAGTATTTACCCTGGCAGGACTTCTTTTGGGCTACGTTGTTGCTCTCAGAGAGATGAGCAATGTAGCCTCATGGATAAATAGAGCGCTGCATTTTCCGCAATGGATTTCAATGGCAGTCGGATTTTTTGTTATTTTTATGGTGATCTTGATTTTTTTTCGTTTGTTGGGCCGCGCACTCCGCCGTTTAATAAAATGGATCTTTATGGGTTGGGTAGACAAAGGAGGTGGAATTCTTTTTGGCGTCTTCAAAGGTGCCTTTGTTGCAAGTCTTTTGGCGCTTTTTGTCACGCTGATTCCCCTTTCTTTGGAAATACAAGAGGAGGATTCTATTTTTTTTCGTCCTGTTCGATCGGTTGCCCCGGCAGTCTTTGATTTTTTAAAACATTCTTTTCCTCGTACGAAAAATTTTTATGAGGAAATAAAAGAGGGATTTTCCAACACCTCGAAAGAAATAACGGATAAGATGCTATCCGACCGGATTGATTCACTTAAAAAAGACTTTGATGGACATGTTAAAAAAAAGTGAACACATCGTTTTTCGAGTGCTGGAACTGGATGTTGTTCTGAAGAAAGTCTCGGAGCTATCGGTTTCCGCAGTGGGTAAAGAGCGAATTGAGAATCTGTCTCCCTTTGCTGACAAAGATGCGCTGCAGGAAGAGCTGACCCGTATTACCGAAATGAGAGATCTTTTGAGGTACGATGATCCGTTTCCCCTGCAAGAATTTGCAGATCTCAGACCCCAACTGAAAAGGGCAGAGGTTGTGGGCGCGTTTCTCAATCCGGAAGAGTTTGTGGCCTTGGTCCATTTTTTGGTGATGGGAAGGCAAATCAAAGATTACTTTGTTCACCATTCGGATAAATATGTTCTGCTTCAACAAACTGCAAAGCAAATTGCCACGCATACAGAGCTGGAGAAGGAAATCAGAAGAGTCGTTGATGCACACGGCCAAGTGAAGGACAATGCCTCGGTAGCCCTTTCTTCGCTGCGGCGGGACTTGAAACGATTGGAATCTCAGGCAAGAAGTCGTTTAGAGGCGATACTGCGGGGAATGGTGTCCAAAGGATATGCACAGGAAGAAAATTTGGTTCTGCGGGAGGGGCGACTCGTCCTTCCTGTCAAGGAAGCGCATCGAGATAAACTGAAAGGCATTGTGGTTGATCAGTCCGCAAGCGGCGTGACGCTTTTTATCGAACCCTTGGACGTTCTAGAAATGAACAACGAAATCCGTCGCCTCAAGGTACAGGAACGGCTGGAAGTTGAAAAAATCCTGAAAAGTCTGACGGACAAGGTTCGTGAAAATCGGTTCAGCATTCAAGAAAATTTTGATATCGCAGGTAAGATTGACAGCTTTCTGGCAAGGGCAAAATTTTCCATTCAAATGAATGGAAATCCGGCAAGCACAAGTCAGGACGGCATTCTTGAACTCAAAGAGGCGAGGCATCCCCTTCTTTTGATGCGGCAGCATAGAGAAGTCATTCCTCTTTCTTTGCGTATGGGAGGGGCACTGAAAACCCTGGTCATTACAGGACCCAATGCAGGCGGGAAAACAGTCGCCTTGAAAACCGTGGGACTTCTGGCGTTAATGCACCAGTACGGACTTCATGTGCCGGCTTCGGAAGGAACAACGTTTCCTCTTTTTACTCAGGTTTTTGCAGACATTGGGGACCGCCAATCCATTGAACAGGATCTTTCCACGTTTTCCTCTCATATAGAAAATGTGAAGGCGATATTGGATGAAACGCGCGGTGAAAGTCTGGTTCTTTTGGATGAAATTGGGTCAGCGACCGACCCGGCGGAGGGAGCGGCTCTGGCCGAAGCCATCCTGAAAAATCTCACCTACAAAGGATGTCTGACCATTGCGACGACACACATGGGAGCGCTGAAGATTTTTGCTCACGAAGAGCCCGGTGTAGAGAACGGCTCCATGGCCTTTGATCAGAAGACGCTTTGTCCCACATACCGTTTCCAGATGGGAATTCCAGGATCTTCCTATGCCTTTGAAATTGCCGAAAGGCTGGGCATTTCCAATGCCATTGTGAAGGAATCCAAAAAACTTTTGGGGGAGGAGCGGGGAAAGTTGGACCGTTTGATTTTTCATCTTGAGGAAGAACTGGCGCGAACGCACACTCTGTTGAAAGAGGCGGAGATCAAAGAGAGCAGACTTTCAGGTCTTGTAAAACTCTACCAGAACCAGAGTGATCGTCTCCAAAAGGAAGGAGAAGAGAAAAAACAAAACATAGTGAAAGAAGCGGAGGAAGTGCTGCGGGAGGCGAATGCGGTTGTGGAAAGGGTGGTTCGTGAGATTCGGGAAAGTCAAGCCCAGCAGGAGATTGTCCGGAGAGCAAGGCGTGATCTAAAAGACCAGACGGAGAAAGTAAAGGCCCTTACCCATAAGAGGGAGGAGGCGAAAGAGGCATCTTTTCATCCGGGGGATTGGGTAACCTGGCAGAATCATGAAGGGAAGGGTGAAATCATTTCGGAGCCGGATGGGTCTGGAAGGGTAAGGATTCTTTGGAATGGGGTAAAATTCAGGGTTCCAGCGAGTGAACTCAACTTCGCAAAAAAACCGCGAAGCAAAGAGACCGCTTCTGGCTTGACCAGCTACCGTAGGGATGAGGAGACCGGACACGAGATTGATCTCAGGGGAATGACTGCCGATGAGGCGATCGAAACTGTGGAACACTATTTGGGAGAAGCGAGTTCGATCGGTCTCTCCTGGGTACGAATTATTCACGGAAAAGGGACCGGCGTGTTGCGCCGAGAAATCAGCAAATATCTGAAAGGTCACCCTTTGGTGAAAAGCCAGCGATTGGGAAATTGGAACGAAGGCGATACGGGTGTTACCGTTGTGGAGTTGAAGTGAGAATTCCAGAAGAAAAAATACAGGAAGTGAGGGAAGCGACCAACATCGTGGAAGTGGTTTCTCAATACGTCACCTTGAAAAAGCGTGGCAAGACCTTCTTCGGACTCTGTCCGTTTCACACGGAAAAGACACCTTCTTTTAGCGTTGATCCGATACGGGGATTCTATCACTGTTTTGGATGTGGAGAAGGCGGAAACGTTTTCTCATTTGTCATGCAGATGGAGAAGGTAAGTTTTCCCGAGGCCTTGCGTTCCCTGGCAAAGAAAGCCGGCGTTTTTCTTCCTGCCTATGAGGAGGACGAAGGAAAGGCAAAGGAAATCGAGGCGCTCTACACTGTGCATACATTTGCGGCCACCTATTTTCGTCAGTGCCTTACGGATACGCACGCAGGAAAACGAGCGCTTGAATATCTGGAAAACCGAGGATTTTGTCGTGACACCATTGAAACGTTTCAGATCGGATATGCGCCAGATGCATGGGACAGTCTTTTAAAGAAAGCCGAACACGCGTCCATACAGCCCGGTTTGCTCCAAAAGGCAGGACTGGTGGTGACAAAAAAGGAAGGTCATGGATACTACGATCGGTTTCGTGGGAGGCTTATGTTTCCGGTTCTGAATCTTTCGGGTCGGATTGTGGGATTTGGTGGGCGGTCACTCAAGGAAGAGGAAGGTGTTCCCAAGTACGTCAACTCGCCCGAAACGCCGATTTATCATAAAAGCCGTCTGCTCTATGGACTGTTTCAGTCCAAATCGGGTGTTCGGAGAGAGGACCGCGTTCTTCTTGTGGAAGGGTATACCGATTTGATGCGGCTTCATCAGAACGGTCTGGATTATGGCGTGGCCACTTCGGGGACCGCTCTGACCGGTGAACAGGCAAAACTTCTCTCCAGATATTCAAAAAACGTGACGCTCGTTTTTGATGGAGATTCGGCTGGTTTTAATGCGGCCATCCGCGGTGTGGATATCCTTTTGGCTGAAGATCTCAACGTGGACGTCGTCACCTTGCCGAGAGGATCAGATCCAGACAGTTTTCTCCGAGATCGAGGGAAAGAGGCGCTGGAGGATTTACTGAACACGGCTCAAGGCTTTATTGATTTTCAATTAACACAATGGCAAAAAAAAGATAAGCTGAAAAATCCTTTTGATCGGGCCACTGCGGCTCGGAATCTTTTGAATACCGTTGTGAAAATACGAGATCCCCTTCAGAGAAATGCCATGGTCAAGGACGTTTCCGAAAAATTGGGAGTGGACGAAAAACTGCTTTTCCGCCAGATGGGCCCTATCGGGAGAGAAGAAATCAAAGATAAAAACGAACCGAGAAAAAGAGGGGGTTCCGCTCGAAGGGCAGCGGAACAGGGTCTGCTCTTGCTACTGCTTGAGGATGGAAAGAAATGGGGGAGAATTCTTTTTCAATTCGTGGAACCCAGATATTTTCAGGAGAAAGAAATTCAACAGGCAGTGGAGGATTTCTACGATGCCTATCTTCAAGGCCGTTTGATCAACGGCAGAATGCTTCTGGATAAGTATATTGAGAATCCCGGAATGACTCGGGATGTAACCGGCCTTATGGCGGAAGGTATTGGGAAAGATGTTGATCGGTCCCAGTTCGGCCTGGATTGTCTTTTGGTTCTGAGGCAGGGGGAGATTCAGGAGCAGATCGCTCAGGTTCAGCATCAGATGCGCACGGCTCAAAGTCGCGGAGAAGATGTATCGGATTTGAATCGAAAATGGATGGATCTTAAAAAAGAACATGAGAAAATAAAAAGGGAGATCGAAGAAGCATGGAAAAAAAATGTTGAAATTTCATAAAAAAATTATTATACTGCTTTCGGGCCCATAGCTCAGTTGGTCAGAGCGGCGGACTCATAATCCGTTGGTCGGAGGTTCGAGTCCTCCTGGGCCCACAGGGTTTTTGAAGGAGGGGAATTTAAAGATTGCAGAAAGCGGGTTTATTTTCTATGAAAGGCGTTTTTATTGCCGATAAAAGCCATGACGAAAAGTCGTTCGTTGGATACAGAGTGCACCTCAGTGAGGTGCACTTTTTGTATGGAGAAAATGTGGGTAGCACGGGTTAAGGAGGGTTCGTTGCAGAAAACATTAAAACATTTAATTGATCTTCAAAAATTGGACTCGGAGCTTTCTCAACGGGAGAGTTTGAGAGGGGATCTTCCCCATCAGGTGAGTCGCTTAAAAAAAGAACTGGAGGAAGCGGAAAGTTTATTGAAAGACAGGGAGGCAAAACTCACACTTTATCAAAAGGAACGCGGCATAACGGAAATGGATATTAAGACTCTGGAAGGGAAAAAGACGAAATATCAGAATCAGCTTTTTGAGGTGAAGAACAATCGGGAGTACGATGCCGTGACGTATGAAATCGAAAAGGTAAAGTCAGATATAGAGACAAAAGAAAGTCGAATTTTAGAGCTCATGGGTTTAGAAGAAGAGACAAGTCGTTTCATTGGAACTGAAAAAATAGAAATTCAGAAATTGTCCAATCAGCTTGACACAAAGAGTATCGAATTGAAGAAACGGCTTGCAGAGACGGAGAAGGATGAAGCACGTTTAAAAGATCAGCGGGATAAAATTCTGCGTAAACTGGAGCCCAGAATCATTTCAACCTATGAAAGGATTCGCAGCGCAAAGAATGGTTTTGCCGTTGTTCCTGTTATTCGGAATGCATGCGGAGGCTGTTTTAAGGCTCTGCCGCTTCAGCGGATTATGGAAATTCGACATATGGATCGCCTCTTTCTTTGTGATGTGTGCGGCCGGATACTTGTCTGGGATGAAGAGGTATCGGAGCATACCGAGTGAAGTTAATTGCTTATATAGACGGCTCTTCCCAGGGGAATCCGGGGGAATCGGGTTACGGTGTCGTTCTCAAGAGGGACGATGGGCATGTTTTAGAGACCTTTGGGCGGTACATCGGGAGTGGAACCAATAATACAGCCGAATATCAAGGCCTGTTGGGATGCCTTAAACGGATTGGAAAATACAAGCCAAGCTCAGTAACTGTCTATTCTGACAGTCAACTTTTGGTCAATCAGATAAACGGAACGTATCGAGTCAAGAAGTCCCATTTAAAAATACTCCACAGTCACGTGATGGAAATCCTTGGAGCGTTATCAATCGAGTTTCGGATTTTTTACATCGCAAGAGAAAAAAATAAAGAGGCGGACAGGTTGGCTCGTCAGGCTATCTGCCTTCGTTCAGAAGTAAAAGGAGAAGTAAGGG
>Ga0172362_10001293_pt1 | contig 21427 bp, 18 predicted proteins | sample LakKivs1_kivu2a2_FD_114534 | JGI IMG/M metagenome (GOLD analysis project Ga0172362, IMG submission 114534) | Sediment microbial communities from Lake Kivu, Rwanda - Sediment s1_kivu2a2 | ecosystem: Environmental > Aquatic > Freshwater > Lake > Sediment | place: Rwanda: Western Province, Lake... | reverse complement strand
GTGATCAGCGCGGGCTCAAGGATACGGCCATAGTAGTTCATCACCCACACGGGCTTTCCCTCGTAGTAGACGACCTCCTGGCCCAAAAAGTCTGACCCGCCAAAGTAACTGTCGAGATATGAGAAAGCGCCCTCGTGAAACTGGAGGTCGTGCGACCCCGGCCTACAGGAAGGACTCCTGGCCCCTCCCCCCACGTAAGTCGCCGCCTTGGCCCGCACGATGAAAGCGTTGAGTTGCTCGACAGAAAGGTCTGCCATGCTCCCTCCAGATTTCCTCTTGCATCATATCAACTGGCACTTGGCCAGAGCCCTGCGCAGAATGTCCCGGCGACGCTGCGAAAATCTGTCGTCTTGTGAGGAGCGCTCCAACACTCGCCGGCATGCGGGCACAGCGTATCGCAGCTCGTCCACGGCTGATGGCAAGGCGATTTCGGTGAGTGCCAGCAGCGTGTAATAGAACGGGAAGCGCACCCACCGCCCCTTGCCATCCCGATGCTCGGACAACACCGCGACGTGTGCAGCCAGCCGTCGTTCCACATCGTCGAGCCTCGCTACCGCCAGGTACCGCATCAGCCCCACGGTCGAGTGCGCACACTCGCCGATCGTACAGGAACGAGAGAAACACTGCTCAAACAACCAGCGGTTTGTGCGCACAAGCATGTCTTGCGCCTCAGCAGACGAGCCATCGAGGAGCACCAGCGCTCTGGCAGCCTCTGCTGTGAGGATATTCCTGGTCGCCAGCCTGGTTTGGAGTTTCTCTCCTGTGAAGAGCAGGACTCCCACTCCCTCGCCGTAATCGCCATCCGTCGGCATAAAACAGCCAGTGTACCTGCCCGTCTTGGCCTGCCGACTGGCGATCCATTCGGCGGCCTCCTTCACCTGTATCTTTGATGGAGAATGGTCGTAGAAATATGCTTCATTGATGGCATCGAGTGTCGCGGCCAGACTATTGGGAACACCCACCGCACACCTCCTATGACCCCCCAGACTTCGGAAGTTTCAGAAAACTTCCGAAGTCTTACTCCCGGCACCACTCGAGCGACTTGTCCTGCAAGCCAACCACGATATCCGTGACGAGCGCCACGACCTCGCCCAGTTTGGCCGGGCTGATCCACTCGACCGTATCTGTGGGCAGGTGGCCGACGTTGGCCCCGCCCACCGAACTGATCGCAATGGCAGGTACGCCACGCCAGGAGAAGGCCGAGTGGTTGCTCTCGTACCAGGGCTCCACCCACGCGACGCTGGGGTATGCTTTGAGCAACCCGGAGACCTGGCTCTGCAGCGCCGGAGAGCCTCCCAGCATGGTGATCGAACTTGCACTCAGGTAGTGCCCGACGCCGTCCACGTTGATCACTGCAAGCATCTGCCCCGCCTCGCTATCTCGGCGACGCCAATACACCACATCCCCCGGTCCGCCCAGCTCTTCGCCGTTGAAGGCGACCCATTCGATACCGGTGGCCAAATCCCTGTGGGCCAGCGTCTGGGCCAGCGCCAGCAAGGTCGCCACCCCCGCGCCGTCGTCGGCAGCCCCTGGCGTCTCGAGTTTCGTGTCCAGGTGCGCGCACAGCACGACGCGCTCCGGCCGCGCGCCCGCCTTTCTGGCCACGACGTTGTAAGACTGGCCGGGCGACTGGTGAGTGTCAATCCTCAGGTGCAAGCGCCGCTCGCTGTTGCGTAGCAGCACCAACCCAACCTCGGCGGGCACGGTCGCTGATGGGATCGGAAAGTCCCAGTCCTGGAGCAGCCGCTCCAGGCGGCCCACGCCTGGGTTGACGGTGACCAGGGCGGTCGGCTGCTTTTCCTCCAACAGTTGCAGGATCCTCTGATCGCGCTCAGGGAAATAGATGGCGTTGCGGCCCGAGAGGCCGTTCTTCGTCAGATCGCCGTGCATGACGCCGATGCGTCCGGCCAGTTCAGCCGCTTCCAGTTCGGCTAGCGTCCCCATCGCCACGGCCGGGGCAGTCACGTCGCAGGACGGAGAGAACACGTTAGCCCGAGCTTCCACCCTTTCGCCGCCCAACTCCAGGCACGTATCCTTATCTTTCCAGACAGGGCAGAAGAACTCTTGCATTTCCACCTCGAGGCCGCTGGCCTCGAAAATGCGTTGAATGTAGGCGGCGGCGGCATGGTTCGCTGCCGAACCGGCTGGCCGGGCGCCGATCTGCACGCACAGATGGCTGAGGTGTTCCATGGCCTGACTTTCCATCTTCCAGTATCCCTCCGCAACCTGACGGTTCGTAGTGACGACTTCAGTCGTTGAAGTGGCAGGAGCGACTGAAGTCGCCACTACGAATCTGTGGCTCCCCATCAGAAGGGATAGCCTTTGACGCCCTGGCACCCCTTCAATGCCGAGATCTCGCCGCAGTGAGCGTTGACGTGCCAGATCACGAACGTCTCCAGCATCTGAGCGAGGTTGAGTTTGCCGATGGGGGTCTCCAGTTCGCGCTCCAGGTCCTCCGGGCTGAGCGAGGCCAGCCACCCCTGCGTCGCTTCGGCGACGGCCCTGGCGTATTCGTGGAGCGCCGGACCGTCCACGCGGATCGCCCGCATGTAGGCCAGATAGTCTCCTCCATGCTCAGGTTCCGGCGCCGAGACGGTCAACACCTTCTCCCGCCACCCTTCCTTCTGGTGGAGGGGCGCCTGCCCCCTGCACCAGCCATTCACGACCTCGTCCGCACCCGAGATGGTGTGCCAGTAGAGTGCGCCGATGGGGTTGGCGATGCCGGAGGGCATCCAATCGGCCTGTTCCTGCGTCAGATCGGCCGTGACCTGCCCCAGAATGTCAAAGGCGTTGCCCAGTGAGTATTGGATTAACTCGACGGTGTTCATTTCTCCTCCTCATCTCTGTGATAAAGGTTATGCAAATACGTCTCGCCATCAACTGCCTCCCTCTCTCCTTGTCCCCTTGTCCCCCTTTCTCCTTGTCTTCCAGTCCCCTACAGCACCCGCTTCAAGAACCGTCCTGTGTAACTTTCCTCCATCCGCATCACCTCTTCCGGCGTGCCCTGGGCGACGATGTAGCCGCCAGCGTCGCCGCCCTCCGGCCCCAGGTCTATGATCCAGTCGGCGGTCTTGATCACGTCCAGGTTGTGCTCGATGACGATGACGGTGTTGCCCGCATCAGTCAACCGGTGGAGTACGTCCAACAGCTTCTGGATGTCGGCAAAGTGCAAGCCGGTGGTCGGCTCGTCCAGGATGTAGACCGTGTCGCCGGTCGAGACGCGGGCCAACTCTTTGGCCAGCTTGACCCGTTGCGCCTCGCCGCCGGACAGCGTGGTGGCGCTCTGCCCCAGCTTGACGTAGCCCAGTCCCACGTCCGCCAGCATCTGCAGGATGCGCTTCACCCCAGGCACGTTGGTGAAGAACTCCAATGCCTCGCCCACGTCCATGTCCAGCACGTCGGCGATGTTCTTGCCCTTGTAGCGGATCTGCAGCGTCTCGCGGTTGAAGCGCATGCCCTTGCACACGTTACACGTCACCCACACGTCGGGCAAAAAGTGCATCTCGACTTTCTTCTTGCCGTGGCCCTTGCACGCCTCGCACCGTCCACCCTTGACGTTGAAACTGAACCGCCCGGCCTTGTAGCCGCGCGCCTGGGCCTCCGGCGTCAGTGCAAACAGCTCGCGGATGTGGGGCATCGCGTCCACGTAGGTGGCCGGGTTGGAACGCGGCGTGCGCCCGATCGGCTCCTGCGTGATGTTGATCACCTTGTCCACGTGCTCCAGTCCCTCGATGCGCTCGTGCTCGCCGGGCTTCTCGGACGCGCCGTGCAGCACTGCCGCCAGCGCCGGGTGGAGCGTCTGGGCCACCAGCGACGACTTGCCACTGCCCGAGACGCCGGTGACGCAGGTGAACAGCCCCAGCGGGAAACGCACCGTCAGGCCCTTGAGATTGTTCTGCCGCGCACCGATGACCGTGAGCCATTTGCCGTTGACCGGGCGACGCCTGCCATTGGGTGAGGTCACTGCCAGGTCGCCGCGCAGATAACGCCCGGTCAGCGAATCGGGGTTGTCCATGATCGCCTGAGGTGATCCGGCGGCGACCACCCACCCACCGTTGACGCCCGGTCCCGGCCCCAGGTCCACGATCCAGTCGGCCGTGCGCATCGTCTCTTCGTCGTGTTCGACGACGACGACAGTGTTGCCCATGTCACGCAGCCGTTCCAACGTGTCGAGCAGGCGGCGGTTGTCACGCTGGTGCAACCCGATGCTCGGCTCGTCCAACACGTACAGCACGCCTACCAGTCCGCAGCCGATCTGGCTGGCCAGCCGGATGCGCTGCCCTTCGCCGCCGGAAAGCGTCGGCGCGGGGCGTTCGAGCGTCAGGTAGTGCAGTCCCACGTTCATCAGGAACTGGAGGCGTTCGTGGATCTCCTTCAGCACCTCCTCGCTGATCTCCATCTGCTCCGGCGACATTTGCGGCCACAGCCCCTCGACCCACTCGAGCACGTCATCAATGCTCATCGCCGTCACGTCGTTGATCGTCCTGCTGCCGACCGTCACCGCTGCACTCTCCGGCCGCAGCCGCTGGCCATGACAGGCGGAACAGGGCTGCTGGCTCATAAAGGACATGTACCACTCGCGCATCCCTTCGGAACGGGTCTGACGATAGCAACGGCGCGCCCAGTTAAAGATGCCCTCGAAGGTGGATTCGTGCTGCCCCGTGGAGCGCTCGTTTTCCCACTTCCAACTCACCTTGACGCCGCCATACAGGATAGCGTTCTGACACTCCTCGGACAGCTCGCGCCAGGGTGTATCCATCGTATAGCCGAACCGTTCCACAATCTGCTGGGCGGCTTTGTACCAGCCGGATGACTTCTTCTTGCGCATCTCGCCCCAGAAGCGCACGCCACCCTGGTGCAGGGACTTGTCCGGGTCAACGAACAGGCGCACGTCGAGCTCAGCTTTAGCGCCCAGGCCGTTGCACTCCGGGCACATTCCCAACGGTGAGTTGAAACTGAACATCGCCGGCGTCAGTTCGGGGAAGCTCAGCCCGCACACCGGACAGGCGTTCTGCTCCGAAAGAAGCCATTCACTCCCGTCGCCCCGGTCAACCACCACCAGCCCATCCCCTGCTCGCAAGGCGGTCTCGATGGAGTCGGTCAGGCGCGAGAAGAAGGAGTTGGAAGTAGAGTAGGAAGTAGGCAAGTAGGGAGTAGACAAGGGGTCCTTGTCTACTTGTTCCTTGTCTACCTCTGCCGGAACGACTAACCTGTCCACCACCAACTCAACGTTATGCTTCTTCTTCTTGTCGAGTTCGATCTTCTCGTCCAGGCCCCGCACCTCGCCGTCCACCCGTACGCGCGAAAAGCCATCCGCGCGAGCCTGGGCAAAGGCATCCTGGAAGGTACCCTTGCGGTTGCGGGCCAGCGGCGCCAAGACCTGGAAGCGCGTGCCCGGCGGGAGCGTGGCCACCTGTTCGACGATCTCCTGCGCCGACTGAGCGTGCACCTCGCGCCCACACTGCGGGCAGTGCGGCGCGCCGATGCGGGCGAAGAGCACGCGCAGGTAGTCATAGATCTCCGTGACCGTCGCCACCGTCGAGCGGGGGTTCTTGCTCACCGCCTTCTGCTCGATGGCAATCGCCGGACTCAAGCCCCCGATAAAGTCCACCTTTGGCTTCTCCATCTGGGCGATGAACTGGCGCGCGTAGGCGGAGAGCGACTCGACGTAGCGGCGCTGCCCCTCGGCGTACAGTGTGTCGAAGGCCAGCGACGACTTGCCGCTGCCTGAGACGCCGGTGATCACCACCAGCTTGAAGCGCGGCAGCACTACGTCAACGTTCTTCAGGTTATGTTCCTTGGCTCCACGGATGAGGATCTTGTCGTGGTACATACCTTCAGTATACCACTGGTTCATGTCAGATCGCGTCATATTTATGCCGGGAAATTAGAAAGTTTGTTCGCCAAAAAGCCTGCCCCACGGTGGGACAGGCTTTTCAAGCTCTATCAACACGCCAGAGATTCTTCACTGCGCTCGTCATTCCGAGCGAAAGCGAGGAATCTCGCACTGCGCACAAAAGCCCCTCCGCCGTTATGCGAGATTCTGCGCTGCGCTCAGAATGACGCTGATCACTTTGGTTCCCAGCGCAGGATCAACTCTTTGGCTGCCCGCACCTCGTCCAACCGGCGCACCGGCGCGTGGTGGGGCGCCTGGTGGAGCAGAGCAGGATCCGTGCGCGCCTCCTCGGCGATGCGCAGGAGCGCGTCGGCAAAAGCGTCCAACGTCTCCTTGCTCTCCGTCTCCGTCGGCTCGATCATCAGCGCCTCGTGGACGATGAGGGGGAAATAGTTGGTGGGTGGATGGAAGTGGTAGTCCATGAGCCGCTTGGAGACGTCCAGCGCGTGCACCTCGGGAGCGTCGGGGAAGCAGCCCTCGCAAACGAACTCGTGCATGCAGGTACGCTCGTACGGCACGCGGTAGGTATCCTTGATCCGGCTCATCAGGTAATTGGCGTTGAGCACGGCATAGTCGGACACCCGCCGCAGGCCGTCTGGCCCCATCATCCGGATGTAGGTATAGGCCCGCACCAGGACGCCAAAGTGGCCGTAAAAGGCCTTCACCCGCCCGATGGACCTGGGCGGGTTCACGAACGTGTAAAACATCGTCTCGTCATCTGACCGCTCGGGGTCTACGGCCACCACAGGCGCTGGCAGAAACTCCGCCAGCCGCTCCGAGGCTCCCACTGGCCCAGAGCCCGGGCCGCCGCCGCCGTGAGGCGTGCTGAACGTCTTGTGCAGATTGTAGTGAAGAACGTCGAAACCCAGGTTCCCGGGGCGGGCGATGCCCAGGAGCGCATTCATGTTGGCCCCGTCGCCATACATCAGCCCCCCATACTCGTGTACCAGCCCGGTGACTTGCTCGATGTGCTCGTCAAAGAGTCCCAGTGTGTTAGGATTGGTCAGCATCATGCCGACCAGGCGGCCGCTATGTTCCTTGCACGCGGCCTCCAACGCTCCCCGATCCACGTTGCCCCGCGCGTCGGAGGAAATCTCGACCACGCGCAGCCCGCTCATCGTCGTGCTGGCCGGATTGGTGCCGTGGGCCGAATCGGGCACCAGGATCACGTCCCGCTGGTCTTCCCCCCGCTCCAGGTGATAGGCGCGCATCATCAACACGCCGGTCAATTCCCCGTGGGCGCCTGCGGCCGGCTGCAAACTGACCGCCGCGAATCCACCGATCTCCTTGAGGAACTCTTGCAGGTGATACATCAGGAACAGCGCCCCCTGCACCGTCTCCTCGCCCTGGTAGGGATGGAGATTAGCAAAACCCGGCAGGCGGGCCATCTCTTCGTTGATCTTGGGGTTGTATTTCATCGTGCAGGAGCCGAGCGGGTAGAAACCGGTGTCCACGCCATAGTTCATCTGCGAAAGATGTGTATAGTGGCGGGCCAGGTCCGGCTCGCTTACCTCTGGCAGCGGCAGATCCTCCCGCACCAACCCCTCGGGCAGCTCGGCCGGCGGCACGTCCAACTCCGGCAGCCGCACCGCACACCGGCCAGGACGGGATATCTCAAAGATTAAAGGCTCTGTCACAGTTCATTCCTCCCTCAACGCCTCTACCAGGAGGTCAATCTCCTCGCGCGGGTTCATCTCTGTCACGCATAGGAGCATGTGATCCTTCAGATGGGAATAGTCCCGTCCCAGGTCGTACCCGCCGATGATCCCCTCCTCCTCCAGCAGATAGTCGTTGATCTCCTTCACCGGCCGGGGACAGCGGACGACGAACTCTTTGAAGAAGGGCTTGTCGCCTACGACGGAGAATCCGTTGATTTCGGCAATCCGTTCTTGCGCATAGTGGGCCTTGTGGTAACACAACTCGGCCACCTGGCGCATCCCGCAGCGACCCAGCGCCGCCATGTAAATCGCCGCCGCCAGCGCCACCAGCCCTTCGTTAGTACAGATGTTGGAAGTGGCCTTCTCCCGGCGGATGTGCTGCTCGCGCGTGGAGAGGGTCAGGACGAAGCCCCGCTGCCCCTCCACGTCTGCCGTCTGGCCCACCAGGCGGCCGGCCATCCGGCGCACGTACTCCATGCGGGTGGCAAAGAAGCCCAGGCTGGGGCCGCCAAAGTTGAGCCCGACGCCCAACCCCTGCCCATCGCCCACGACGACGTCCGCGCCAAATGCCCCAGGAGGCTTGAGCAGCCCCAGTGAGATCGGGTCGGCTACGACGACCAGGAGCGCCCCCCTGGCGTGGACCGCATCTGCCAACCCGGCCAGGTCTTCGATCTGGCCCAGAAAATTGGGGGTCTGGGCGATCAGGCAGGCCGTCTCAGCGTCCACCTGGCTCACCAGGTCAGGCAGTTCTACCTCGGAGTCCTCGTCTCCCACAATCGTCAGTCCCATCCCCTGCGTATAGGTGCGCACGACGGCCCGGTACTCGGGGTGGACGAAGGGAGAAACGACCACCTTCCGCCGCCTCAGCCGGTGGGCGTTGATGGCGCTGATCACCGCCTCGGCCGTGGCGGTCGCGCCGTCGTAGTGGGATGCATTGGAAACCTCCATGCCGGTCAACGCACAGATCATCGTCTGGTACTCAAAGATGGCCTGGAGTGTACCCTGGCTGATCTCCGGCTGATAGGGAGTGTAGGCAGTATAAAACTCCCCCCGCCGCAGGAAGGCGTCCACGACGGCGGGGACAAAGTGGCGGTAGGCCCCCGCTCCCAGGAAACACGGTCCATCAGCAGTGGTCAGGTTGGCCCCCGCCAACTCCTCCAGCTCCCAGCGCGCCTCCATTTCTGAAAGAGCAGGAGGCAGGTCCAGATCAGGAAAGCGCACGCGCGCTGGTACGTCCTCGAACAGCGCCTCGATGGACCGGACACCGACCGCAGCCAGCATCGCCTTCCGGTCCTCATCGGAATGCGGAATATATGGCATAATCGCCCCTACCCTTCCTCGGCGACGAACGCTTCGTAGGCGGCTCCGTCCATCATGTCGTCGAATTCGGGGGGGGCAGAAGGGCGAAAGCGGATCATCCAACCCTTGCCGTATGGATCCTGGTTGACCAGTTCCGGCGAGTTTTCCAGCGTCTCGTTGACGGCACTGATCTCCCCGCCCATCGGCATATAGAGATCGGAGGCGGCCTTCACCGACTCGACGACGCCGAAGGTGTCTCCTCGCTCAAGAGAGTCCCCCACCTCCGGCAGTTCCACGTAGACTATGTCCGAGAGAGACTCCTGGGCGTGGTCGGTGATGCCGGTGACAATCTCGTCCCCGTCCTTCCGAACCCACTCGTGCGTCTTGGCATATCGCGCTTCGGGATGCAGTTTCATCGCTACCACTCCTTATCGTGAATTGATCGTTACCTTTATATTATACCCTTGTACTTCACCAGGGCAAATCAAGCTGAACCACGCAACCTCAAAGCTCATCCACCCGTTCGCCCATTCGCTATTCGCCATTCGCCATTCCTCGTTCACACATTTGTAACTCATCATTCACACATCTGCAATCCGTCATTCCTACCGGAGCACTTGCATTTGCGCCACCTGCGCGTATAATGATGGGAAATCGTGTCACGGAGTATCACAAGGTTAATGTTGCGAGGGCTGTTCACGAAAATTGCTGGTGACCCCAACCAGCGCGAGATTACCCGGCTACAGAAAGTCGTCGAGCAGATCAACGCGCTAGAGCCAGCCTGCGAGGCACTGGACAACGCTCAATTGCGGGCCAAGACCGACGAGTTCCGCAAACGTCTGGCAGACGGTGAGACGCTCGATGATTTACTGGTCGAGGCCTTCGCAGTTGTGCGTGAGGCAGACAGGCGTACCATCGGCATGCGTCCCTACGACGTACAACTGATCGGCGGCATCATCCTCCACCAGGGCAAGATCGCCGAGATGAAGACCGGCGAGGGGAAAACACTCGTCGCCACACTGCCACTCTACCTCAACGCACTGGAGGAGCAGGGCGCCCACCTGATCACACCTAACGACTACCTCTCGAAAGTGGGCGTGCAGTGGATGGGGCCGATCTACCACGCACTGGGGCTCTCAGTCGGGGTCATTCAGTCGGCTGCTGCTGACCCGAACCGGGGCTCCTTCTTGTTCGATCCTGAGTACCCTTCGGCCGACGATCGTTTTCTGAACCTGCGCCCGGTCGCCCGGCGCGAGGCCTACCTGGCCGACATCACGTACGGCACCAACAACGAGTTTGGCTTCGACTACCTGCGTGACAACATGGCGCGCGATCTGAGCGAGTGCGTGCAGCGGGAACTTTACTATGCCATCATTGACGAGATAGACAACATCCTGATTGACGAGGCGCGCACACCACTCATCATTTCTGGCCCGGCCGAGGAATCTTCGGACCTGTACCGCCGCTTCGCTGAAGTCGTGCCCCGTTTGCGGCCCAGCAGCCCCGAGAGCGTCGAGCGCGAGGAGCCAGACGGCGACTATACACTGGAAGAGAGAACACAGATCGTCACACTGACAGAGCGGGGTGTAGAGCGCGTCGAGCAGATGCTTCCAGAGATCGGAGCAGAAGAAAGTATCTATGACACCAAGCACGCTCACATGCTGCCCTACCTGGACAACGCCCTGCGAGCCTACGTCGTCTACCAGCGCGACAAGGACTATATCGTCAAGGATGGCGAAGTCATCATCGTAGACGAGTTCACCGGCCGCTTGATGTACGGGCGGCGCTTCTCCGAGGGGTTGCACCAGGCCATCGAGGCCAAAGAGGGCGTAACAGTACGGCGGGAGAGCCTGACCTACGCCACCATTACCTTCCAGAACTACTTCCGCATGTACGAGAAACTGGCCGGTATGACCGGCACGGCCAAGACCGAGGAGGAGGAATTCCAGCAGATCTACGACCTGGACGTGGTGGAGCTCCCCACCAACGTCGAGTACCGCGCCATGTACGGCGACCTGTCCACCCAAGAACGGCAGGTGGACGAGATCAAGGAGGTCACCTTCGCGGGAGTGTTACACGAACCCACTGCTCCCCTCCTCGGAGGAGGGACAGAAGTGACGGTGACCACCTACGAGCTCCCGGATGGAAACGGACGGCGCTACTTCAAGCGGCTTGACCTGCCGGACATGATCTACTCATCCGAGCAGGCCAAGTTCAAGGCCGTGGTGAACGAGATCGAGGCACTGTACAAGGCCGGCCGGCCGGTGCTGGTGGGCACCATCGCCATCGAAACCTCGGAGCGGCTTTCGCGCATGCTCAAGCGGCGAGGCATTCCCCACCAGGTGCTCAATGCCAAACAACACGAGAAGGAAGCCGTGATCATCGCCCAGGCTGGCCGCTCCAGCGCGGTGACGATCGCGACGAACATGGCTGGCCGGGGCGTGGACATCAAACTGGGCGGCGACCCGGAGGGGATCGCCCGCGAGCGGCTGCGCAGGGAGGGTTTCGACCTGACCCAGATCCGCCATACGCAGTGGAACCATGCGCTGGAGTTGCTACGACGGGATCAGGACGTGTCGTCCGTGTATCCTGAGCAGTGGGCCAGCGTGCTGGCCGGGGCCGTGGCCGATTGCGCCACCGGCTACGAGCACATTGTGGCGCTGGGAGGGCTGCACATCCTGGGCACCGAACGGCACGAAGCACGGCGCATTGACAACCAGTTGCGCGGGCGGGCCGGCCGTCAGGGTGACCCAGGCTCTTCCCGCTTCTACATCTCGCTCGAAGACGAGCTCATGCGCCGCTTCGGCAGTGAGCGGGTGCAAGGGTTGATGGGCCGGCTGGGTGTGGAGGAAGATATCCCTATCCAGCACACCTGGCTCGATAAATCTATCGAATCGGCACAGACGCGGGTAGAAGGATACAACTTTGACATCCGCAAGCACGTGCTGGAATACGACGACATAGTCAGCAAGCAGCGTGAGGTGATCTATGCGCAGCGGCGACAGGTACTCAGCGCGCCCGACCTGCGCGACCAGGTGCTGCGCATGGTGCGAGATGAGCTCAGCAGCGTGGTGGCTACCCACACACCTGCCCATGACCCGGATGAGTGGGACCTGCGCGGGCTGTATGGCGAACTGCGCGCTTTCTTCCCACTGCCGCCGGGTTTCAACTATCATCAATGGGAGAAGCTCTCGCCCGCTGAAACCGAGGCGCAGTTGTCGGAGATGGCCGAGCGCGCGTACGATGAGATCAACCGCGCCATCGGGCACCAGGTCTACCGGCAAGCCACACAGGAAGACGCGGCGCTGGAAGCACTGGCGCGCAGCCCTGACCCGCTCCAGCGGCTGGTCTATCAGCGCGTGGTTGAACACTTGGGAAGCGAACCCGACCAGGATGTGGCTGCTCAACCCATACGCCGGCTTTCGGACGAGATGAAAGCCCAGGTCGAGGCAGCCTTTATGGACGCCTTCCGCCTGTTTCGCGACCGGCAGTTGATGCTGCGCGCAGTAGATGGCTTGTGGGTGCGACATCTCACCGACCTGGAAGCCTTGCGCGAAGGGATCGGGCTACGGGCCTACGGACAACAGAATCCATTGGTATCCTACCGCAAGGAAGCACACGAGATGTACGAAGCCTTGTTGTCTCAAATTCAGGAAGCGGTGGCGCGCTCTATCTATCTGGTGCCACAGGCGCTGGTCACCCAGCCGAGACGACAGCGATTGGAAACAATACGCCCCCGCGTGCCAGGAGAAGAACAGCGGGCGCGGGCAGTTCGGGAACCGTCCAAGCAAGACGTGGGCCGCAACGACCCTTGCTGGTGTGGCAGCGGCAAGAAGTATAAGCACTGCCACATGCGGCAGGATATGGGAGCGCAGCAAGGCCAACGCGTGGCTACACGGCCGCCTCAAGTGCCCGGGCGGAAGCGACGACGGCGGCAGTAGTACGTGCAGGAGGACGCATGGGAGAAATGGAGCTTGACCTGACAGGTCGCCTGATGGCGGATATGGATCCGAAACTGCTCGAGTTCTTGCAGATGAAGGTCAACTCCTTCGTCAAGTGGGATCTGATCCGCTTCTTCCACGACAATCCCCACACTACGGACACGGCTGACAACATCGCCCGTTACGCTGGCCGCAGTGTCGAGGCCATCCGGACTGACCTGGCCGAACTGGCGCAGGATGGGGTATTGGAGGAAAATCAACTGGGTGACATGACCGTCTACTCGCTGGTTTCCAATCGCCAGACCCGGGAGTTGCTGGCACAATTTGTAAAGGCCTCTGACGATCGGCAATTCCGAGTCAAGGCCATCTACCACATCATCCGGGGCACACGGCGATGAATGGCTACGGAGACGCCAGGCGTCCAGGGCAAATTACGCAACCAAGGAGAGGCTTATGGAACGGGTGAAGACAGGCGTTCCGGGTCTGGATGAGATGCTATGGGGTGGTTTCCTACCTCAGACGGCCAATCTGGTCGAGGGAGCACCAGGCACGGGCAAGACAACGCTGGGAATGCAATTCATTTATCACGGTGTCGTGGCTTGTGGTGAGCCTGGCCTTATATTGACCTTTGAGGAATTCCCACACCAGTACTATAATGACGCTGCCGGGTTTGGCTGGGATTTCCGCCAAATGGAGCGGGAAGGCAAACTGCGTGTGGTGATGACCAGTCCAGAGGTCAGCCTTGCTGACCTGGAACAGGTGGGCGGACGGATCGAAAGCTTGGTCCAAGAAATAGGCGCCAGGCGCATTCTGGTAGACAGCCTTTCGCATTTTGAGCGGCTCAGTGAGGATCCCGCCCGCCTGCGCTCCATCGTCTATGGCTTCGTCAACGCCCTGAAGCGCGAGGGGCTGACAGCCGTGTTGACGCGAGAAAGTGTGACGTTATTAGGCGAAGCCGGGGGGACGGACGACGCGCTTGCTTTTCTGGTTGACTCCTATATCCTCCTGCGCTACGTGGAGATTGAGAGCGCCATCCGCAAGGCCCTCCTGGTGCTCAAGATGCGCGGCAGCAATCACGACAAGGGCATCCGCCAGTTTGAGATCACCTCTAGAGGCATTGAGGTCCGCACGCCGTTCGAGGGGCGAGAGGGAATTATGAGTGGCAGCCCTCGGCGGATGGCTGACTCCTTCATGCAGGCCTTCGTACGGCGGTAAGGACGGAGGAGGCTAGCCCAAATGGAGATGATCAAATCCATATTGACCATCTACGTGTGGGTCGTCATTGAGATACTAATCGTCTTCTTGGGGCGCATCGCATACTTTTATGCCAAGACCTCAGGCCAGCGGGTAGGTCATTATTTTTTTCTCCTTCCGGCGCTGCTGCTGGTGGTTGGTGCGATCTGGTATCTCAGGTGCGGTGGGGAATTCATTGGACAACCTACCGGCGACCTGTTGTTGTTTGTTGGCGGTTTTCTACTCTGCCTGTTTGGCTTTCGCCTGCAGGAATTGATGACCGGAGGGCGATGATGATCGTCATCACCACACCTCTGGGACCGATGGGCTTGCTGGCAATCGTCTACCTGGGTTTTCTGTTCGCCAACTTCAGCAAGCGGTTAAGTGCAGTGACGAAGATGACAGAGCATCACCGCTGGTTTCAGGTCGCCAATGGCTTTGTCGCGCTGGCGGTGATGAGCCAGTTGGTGCGGGGAATTGCAGCGCTTGCCCCGCAACTTGCATTGCCCGTTTTGCTGGAACCCTGGTTTGCATTGGTGAGCTTCCACCTGCCGCTGGTCATCGGCGTGACCATTGACCTCGTACTCGTGTGGTATTACTGGGGATGGATCCTGAAGGAAAAGAGCAAGTAGAGACACGGCTTGCCCGCGCCCGCCTGGTGGTTCCCTCCCGCGACCCGGATCGTGAGAGACGAACCTACGATCGAGCGTTGGCCGTCCTCAACACGGTGGCGGCCACAGCCAGTTTGACGCTGGACATAGAGGAGGTACTGCAGCGAGCCCTGGTATTGACCCTGGAAGCCGTAGAGGCTGAGGCCGGGGCGATATCGTTGCTCGATGAGACTACAAACGAACTCGTCTTCCGCGTGCAACAGGGATGGCACGTGCACGATTTCGTCGCTCAGCGTGTCCGAGTTCTAGCCAACCAGGGCCTCTCAGGGGCAGTGGTAACAACCGGACAACTGGTAGTGACGGGGGACGTCAGCCGTGACGAGCGCTTAGCAGTCGCGGAGTTTCGCGACGAGGGGGTACAGGCCATGGTGCTGGCCCCCATGCGCGCGCGTGGCCGCGCACTGGGCGTATTGAGTGTGATGAGCTATGACCCACGGGAGTTCGGCCCTGAGGAAACGACGATGATCTCTGCTATAGCCGACCAGATTGGCATCGCTTTCGATCACGCCCGTCTCTTTGCCAGCGAGAGGCAACGCTCTGCCCAGTTGGCCCTGATGAACCAGGTGGCCCGGCAAGCCACGGCAACACTCCATCTGAGCGAAATTCTGGATACAGCCGCGATCGCCATACAGCGCAGTTTTGCCTATTTCAACGTCGCCCTCTTTCTGGTTGACAAGGCAAGCACGGAGATAGTGCTTCGCTCCATTGCCGGGGGGCACGCGACGGCTGTCCAGCCTGGGTATCGCCAGGCAATCGGCGAAGGCATCGTCGGATGGGTCGCGGAAACCGGGCAAACCAGGCTCGCGAATGACGTGATCCACGAGCCACACTATAGGCCCTGCTCACCGGCCGCCGGCCTGGTGGGTTCGGAACTCGCAGTCCCCATGATGCGGGGCGATGAAGTGATCGGTGTGCTGGATATCCAGGCCCTGGAACAAGGAGCCTTTGACCAGGAAGATACAAGCGCGCTGGAGGCGTTGGCCGATCAACTGGCCGTTGCGATTGATAACGCGCGCCTGTACCAGGAGACCGAGTTACGGCTGGCGGAGGTGTCGGCTCTCTACGAACTGGCCCGGCAAATGAACACGAGCCTCAACATTCAGGAGGTGCTGAATTCTATCGTCTGGTCGCTGAAGCAGGCGGTAGGTTGCCGGGGATGCTCAATTGCACTTCTGGATCCTGTAGACAACGTGCTAGAGATCCATGCCGCCGCAGGGATTGAGGAGAAGTGGAAGCGCGCGTTTGAGCTGCGCTTGGGAGAAGGAGTAGCTGGCCGCGTGGCACTGGAAGGCACGCCGATGTACGTGCCCGACGTGTTGGAATTGGATCATTTTATCTTTTTTGACCCATCCGTGCGATCGCTTCTGACAGTCCCATTGCGCACGCAACAGCAAGTGATTGGCACACTGACCGTAGATAGCGATCGGCCCCACGCCTTCAGTGAATCTGACGAACGGCTGCTTACCACTGCTGCCGCTCAGGCAGCCATCGCCATTGAGAACGCTAGATTGTACGCCAACCTGGAGCAGCGAGCCAAGAACCTGGCGGAGGCCTATGCCGAATTGAAGGAGGCCGACCGGATCAAGGATGAAGTCGTCCAGAACGTGTCCCACGAATTGCGGACGCCACTGACGTTTGTGAAAGGCTACGTGGAACTACTCCTGGATGGAAATGCCGGTCCCCTCACCGAGGAACAGAAAAAGTATCTCATGATCGTGGCTGAGAAAACCGACGTGGTCACCGGGTTGGTGAGCAGCATCATGTTCCTGCAGCAAGCAGACCGCGTGCCTGGCAATAAGACCTCCGTGTCACTGGCCAGAGTGGCACGCCGGGCACTGCGGGGATGCGCAGCTACAGTGGAGAAGGCCGGGTTAAAGCTGGTAGAGAATCTACCAGACGGCTTGCCGCCAGTGGCCGGGGATGAGGGAAGACTGTTGCAGGTGTTTGACAATCTACTGAGCAACGCCATCAAATTCAGCCCTGATGGCGGACGGATTACAGTGACTGTTAAGGATGCGGGGCCGGTGGTGCAGACGTCAGTTGCTGATCAGGGGATCGGTATCCCCAAGGACCAACTGGAACGCATCTTTGAAAGATTTTACCAGGTAAACGGCTCTGCCCGACGACGTTTTGGTGGCGCCGGCTTGGGTCTGGCAATCGTCAAACGTATCATCGAGCTGCACGGAGGGCAGGTCTGGGTGGAAAGCGAGCTCGGGAAGGGCAGCACGTTCCACTTTACAATCCCCAAGTACCAACAGCGAAAGGCATAGCGGGACACGGATATGAAAGCACACGGCGGGGAAGAACGATCAGGGACGCTGACAAGCTTGCGCGCCCAACTGCATGGACTACCGAAGGTGGATCTGCACCGCCATCTGGAGGGATCCTTGCGGCTCCAAACCCTGGCAGAGATCGCCCAGGAACACGGGATTGACCTGCCCAGTCACGACATCGAGTACCTGCGCCCCTTCGTGACAGTGACAAACGAAGAACCGGACTTTCATCGCTTCCTCGAAAAGTTTCGTATCCTGCGACACTTTTATGCCACTCAAGCGGCCGTGGAGCGGGTGGCGTACGAGGCGGTGGCCGATGCCGCTGCTGATAATATCAAGTATCTCGAGTTGCGCTTCAACCCAGTCGCGTTGGCCCGGCAGCAAGACTTTTCGCTCGACCAGGTGACCACCTGGGTCTGCGGCGCTGTCGCCACAGCCCAACGTGATTGCGGGGTACGCACCAACCTGATCCTGCAGATCGGCCGGGACGAGAACCTGGATACGGCGTTCGAAATCGCCGACGTCGCACTGGCCCATCGAAAAGACGGCGTCGTCGGCCTCGACCTGGCCGGCGACGAAGTGGAATATTCGGCCCGTCGCTTTGCTGAGGTCTTCCAGCGAGCACAGCAGGAGGGACTGTATGTGACAGTGCATGCCGGAGAAGCTGGAGTCGCCGAGAACGTCCGGGAAGCGATTGAACTGCTGGGTGCACAGCGCATCGGGCACGGCGTGCGCTCGATTGATAACTCAGACATCGTGCAATTGGTCCGGAACCGTGGGGTGACGCTGGAAGTCTGCCTGACCAGCAACCTGCAGACCGGCGTCGAGCGCCGCATCTGGCAGCATCCACTGCCCGACCTGGTAGCCCTGAATCTGCGTGTGACGCTCAACACCGACGATCCCAGCGTCAGCGACACGACGCTGACCGACGAATACCTGATCGCCATGGTGGCGCTGGGAGTGACGCTGGAGCAGATCAAGCACGCAATTATGACCGCCGTCGAGGGCTCATTCCAACCCCCTGACGAGCGGAAGCAATTGGCGGAGTGGTTCCGCACAGAGTTAGAAAGCCAGAAACCAGGTTTTTAGGAAAAAACCTGGTTTCTGATAAGGAGGGTCATGACAGAACTTGTCCGTGACCAGGTTGCAGCGTTCATTGCTGATGGGTTGCAGTCCGCGCAAGATGCAGGTGCACTGCCAGAGTTCGAGGTGCCAGAAATTGTCGTCGAGCGCCCGCGCCAGTCCGAGCATGGCGATTATGCCTCGCCGGTTTGCCTGCGGCTGACGCGAGAAGCACGAATGTCTCCTCGGGAGATTGCCACGCGAGTCGTCGAGCACCTTCCGTCGGCGCCATTTGTCGGCACAGTCGTCGTCGCTGGGTCAGGCTACATCAACGTCACGCTCGACACGGTGTGGCTGGCGGCCCAGGTGCAAGAGATCCTGGCTGCCGGGGAGCATTGGGGCGCGGCGGACGTCGGCCGGGGAGCGCGGGTGCAGGTTGAATTCGTCAGCGCCAACCCGACTGGCCCCATCCACATCGGCTCTGTCCGCAACGCCGTCATCGGCGATGCACTGGCCAGCGTGTTGGCATCGGCAGGCTACAACGTCGAGCGCGAGTACTATGTTAACGACGCTGGCTCGCAGGTGCGCAAGTTCGGCGAGAGTCTCTTCGCCTGCTATGCCCAGGCGCTGGGACAGAACGAGCCATTCCCACAGGACGGCTACCGGGGCTATTATGTCGTGGAGATGGGGCAGCAGATCGCTCGCCAGTATGGTGACCGATACCTCCGTATGCCCCGCAGTGAGGCCATCCAGGCCCTGGGAACGCAGGGCATCACACGTATGCTGGATGGAGCACGACAAGACCTGGCGGAGCTTGGGGTAGAGTTCGACACCTGGTTCCACCAGAGGAGCCTGCATGAGTCCGGTTTGCTCGACCAGGTCCTACAGATACTGCGGGACAAGGGCTACATCGTCGAGCGCGACGGTGCGGTCTGGTTCACCACGCCGGACCTGGATGCGGACGCCGTCGTCATCCGCTCACCCGACGTCATCCCAGAGCCGGACGAGCGGCCCACCTACTTTGCCTCCGACATCCCCTACGTATGGAATAAACTGGTCGAACGCGGGTTCGACAGGGCGATCTACGTGTGGGGCCCCGACCACCACGGCGACGTGCCCCGCGTGAAGGCCGCGGCCAAGGCCCTCGGTCTCGATCCCGAACGTGTGATCGTCATTCTCTACCAGATGGTCAATCTGAAGCGGGGCGGCGAGCACGTACGCATGTCGAAACGCACGGGAGAGTTCGTCACGTTGCGTGAACTGCTCGACGAGGTCGGCCGGGACCCGATCCGCTTCATGTTGCTCACGCGCACCGTGGATGCGACGATAGACTTCGACCTGGACCTGGCCGTCGAGCAATCGGAGCAGAACCCGGTGTACTACGTCCAGTACGCGCACGCCCGCATCGCCAGCATCCTGCGTCACGCCGCTGACCTGGGGTGGGACCTCGACGTTCCTGGTGACCTCCGGCTACTGACGCACGAAAGCGAACTGGCGCTGCTCCGCAAGATGCTAGAGTTGCCAGAGGTCGTGACGCTGGCTGCCGTCCAACTGGCTCCGCACCACCTGACGTTCTACGCGCAGGACCTGGCCGCCGTGTTCCACGCCTTCTACCGGGACTGTCGCGTCGTCGCGCCGGAGGAGCCGGAGCGGACCCAGGCGCGGCTGATGCTCGCACAGGCGGTCCGGCTGACGCTGGCAAAGGCGCTGTCACTACTGGGAGTAACGGCGCCAGAGCGAATGTAACGAGCACCAACACAGCAGGCAGAGGAGATCACCTGGTTGAAAAAACCACGGGTTTATGTATCGGGTGTTTTAACCGGTGGGGAATCGGTAGAAGAACTGAAGCGCCTTTATGAGCGAATAGGAGCAGTATGTGCAAAAATCGGGTGTGACGTCTACATTCCTCATCAACATACCGATCCGGTTCTGCACTCAGAGATTTCCCCGCAGGAAGTGTACCACACAGATATGCGGGAGGTGTCGCGCTCTGACCTGGTCATTGCCTACGTCGGATTACCCTCGCTGGGCGTCGGAGCAGAGATAGAACGCGCACACCATAGCAATATAGACGTCGTTATTCTGTACGAAGAGGGAGCAAGAGTGAGCCGGCTGATCCGGGGTTCCCCGGCCGTACTCTGTGAGATACCGTTCTCCTCTCAGGAGAAGGCACTACAGGAACTTGAGGAAATGCTCTCCCGGTGGTTCGCGTCCCGTGCCACAGGCTGATAAAGTAGTCTACAGTGTCGAACAAGGCAGAGACTCCGGCCGCCGCTGGATTGACTTCCCAGGAAAATCGGGTATGATGGGGACAAACGTCATCGTGGGCGGTTAGCTCAATTGGTTAGAGCGCCTCTCTTACACAGAGGAGGTCACAGGTTCGAGTCCTGTACCGCCCACCACAGGCGGCGCGGCCCGTTGCGCCGCCGTTTGGCAACTGGCCCACTTCCAGGAGGTATTGGACCGGCTGGCCCAGATCGGCGTCACCTTCCGCTTCGTCCACTGCGCCAACTCCGCCGCCACCTTGCGCCTCCCGGAGACCCGCTTCAACGTGGTGCGGCTGGGCCTGATGATGTACGGCTTGCAGCCCTCTTCCCACGTCCCGCCCCCGGTGGGCTTCCGCCCTGCGCTGGCCTGGAAGACGACCATCGCCCAGGTCAAGACGCTGCCGCCGGGCAGCTACGTCAGTTACGGCAACACCTATCGGACGGAAAAAGAGGAACCCATCGCCGTGATCCCTGTGGGCTATGCGGACGGCTTCCGTCGAGCGCCCACCCACTGGCAGGCAGTGCTGGTGCGTGGCCAGCGCGCCCCGATTGAGGTGGTCTCCGAGATCCTGGCCCGGGTGCCGCGGATCGTGTAGTGAGAGAATGGCGAATGGCGAATGGCGAATGGCGAATGGGCGATTTGCGGTCCGCGATTTGCCGATTTGCCGATTTGCCGATTTACTGTTTATGAACGGCGAACTTGCACGTCCCATCCTGGCGATTTCTGCCAACTGGCAGACCCGCGCGCTACTGGCAGCGCAAGCGGGCGAAACGACCGGCCGTGACGTCGTGTCGGCGCCAGGGGTGAACGAGGCGCTCGCACTCGCCAGGCTCGCGGGAATCCGCCCGGCGTTGCTGATCGTGGACGCCGGGCAGCACATATCCCTTGAGGACGTAGAGCGGCTGATGCTCGCATTCCCAGACACACCGCTCGTGTTGTGCGTGAGTGCGCTGCGCCGGGCAACGTTCGACCCACTGCAGAGCCAGTGCACGGCCTACCTGGTCCGGCCGGTGAGCATCGGCAAGATCGCGCAAGCCGCCGCCCGGACACTCCCGTGAGGCACATCGGAGTCCCGAACTTGTTCGGGTTCCCGCCGTGGCCGATATACCCGCCATTCGCCATTCGC
>Ga0172362_10001290_pt1 | contig 21432 bp, 17 predicted proteins | sample LakKivs1_kivu2a2_FD_114534 | JGI IMG/M metagenome (GOLD analysis project Ga0172362, IMG submission 114534) | Sediment microbial communities from Lake Kivu, Rwanda - Sediment s1_kivu2a2 | ecosystem: Environmental > Aquatic > Freshwater > Lake > Sediment | place: Rwanda: Western Province, Lake... | reverse complement strand
TGATCGCGGTCTACGGGCTAGAGGTCGGCGCGGCGCTGCTCGAAATCCTCCCCGACGACCCACTCCAATCGCAAATCAGCAAATCGGCAAATCAGCAAATCAGCAAATCTCCAATCTCCATTCGCCATTCGCCATTCGCCATTCGCCATTCTCCATTCTCCATTCTCCAAGTTACCGGCTTTGTCAGCCCGCCCTCGCTGCATCGGGCCAACCGGGGCTTTATCACGCTCTTCGTCAACGGGCGGTGGGTGCAGGACGTGCGCCTGACCTACGCCATCATCCAGGCCTACCATACGCTTCTACCCAACGGGCGCTATCCGTTGGCGGTGGCGATGGTGCACCTCCCGCCGGAGGAGGTGGACGTGAACGTGCACCCTGCCAAGTCAGAGGTGCGTTTCCGCGACGGAGACGCGGTCTTCCGGGCGGTACAGAAGGCCGTGCGCCGCACGCTGCTCGAGCGCTCCCCGGTGCCTGTCGCTGTCCATACACCGGCCGCCTGGCCTGTTCCCTCCCCCCAATGGAGGGAGGAGCACCGTGAGCGGCTGACCCACTTGCAACCCCAACCGGCCCCCGAGCAGTTGCGCCTGGAAGCGGAGAGGTTGGACCTCGTGGAAACACCTGGGCGTGCACTGGCGCCCCCCGCCGGCAGGCTGCCGCCGTTGCGGGTGGTTGGGCAATTGGGCGCGACATACATCGTGGCCGAAGGGCCGGAGGGGATGTACCTGATTGACCAGCACGCCGCGCACGAGCGGGTGCTGTTCGAGCAGTTGCTGGCCGAGCGTGAGCGGGCGGCGGTGGCGTCGCAGGTGCTGCTGGACCCGCGGCCGGTGGAACTGGCGCCCGAATCGGCGAGCCTGGTGGAGGAATACCGGGAGGTGCTGAGCGGCCTGGGTTTCCAGGTGGCGCCTTTCGGTGGGGCGACAGTGCTGGTGCGGGCACTCCCGGCCATCGTCGCGCAGATGGACCCGCGCCAGGTGCTGGAGGACGTGGCGGCAGCGCTGGAAGCGAGCGATGCGCCATTGGGAGGTACGATCGTCGAGACCGTAGCAGCCTGGGTCTGCAAGCGGGCCGCGGTCAAAGCCGGCCAGGTGCTGGCACAGGCGGAGATGGAGGAGTTGGTGCGGGCACTGGAGCGCTGTGCCAGCCCACGCACCTGTCCCCACGGGCGGCCAACGATGATTCACCTGAGCGTGGAGCAGTTGGCGCGGGAGTTCGGCCGGAGCGTAAATATCTCAACAAGTTGAGGAGTCCGGAGGCCCGGACGGAGTGTCCGGACTCCCGAACTTGTTCGGGCTCCCGAACTTGTTCGGGCTGTTCACAGCGCTTGGCCCTCAACAAGTTGAGAAGTCCGGAGACTTGGATGGAGTGTCCGGACTCCCGAACTTGTTCGGGCTATTCACGGCGCTTGGCCCTCAACAAGTTGAGAAGTCCGGAGACTTGGATGGAGTGTCCGGACTCCCGAACTTGTTCGGGCTGTTCACCACAGGAGACGTATGTCCATGAAAAGTCCATTTTCCATTGACGTTACGCCCGATTGGGAGGGGTTGGTGCGCTGCATCGAGCGCCGGGGGACGCCAGACCGGGTGTACTTTATCGAACTGTTCCTGGACGGGGAGGTTCAAGACGCCTTATGTGAGCGGTTCGGCCTCCTGGAGGGCCTGGACTCGCGCGATCCGTTCTTCGAGCTCAAGCGCCAGGTGATCCTGCAGCGCTTCCTGGGCTACGATACCGTGCGCTGTAGCCTGGATGGGCTGGACATGCCGCTCAATCGTACCGCGATCGAGGACACGGCCGGCCTGTCGCGCCAGGGCGGGCGGAGTTACATGGAAGAGCACACAGGCCCGATCACCAACTGGGAGGAGTTCGAGGCGTATCCCTGGCCCGATCCCGCATCGGCGTCCACGCGCTCGTTGGAATGGTACGAGGCCCACCTGCCTGAGGACATGTGCATCGTCGGGAGCGGAGGGTTTGCCCACTTTGCCGAATACGTGACGTGGCTGATGGGCTACGAGACGTTGTGCTATGCGCTGTACGACCAGCGGGACCTGGTCGCCGCGATCAGCGAGCGCCTGATCGAGATATACCGGGTCGTCGTAAGGCGGCTACTGGAATTCGAGCGGGTCAGGCTGATCTGGGGCAGCGACGACATGGGGTTTCGCTCGGGACCACTGATCAGCCCGCAGGACTTGCGCGAGTTCGTGCTGCCGGGACACAAACTGATGGCTCACATGTCGCACGAGGCTGGCCGGCCGTACCTGCTGCACTCCTGTGGAAACCTCAGCACGATCATGGAGAACCTGATTGAGGACGTCGGCATAGATGCCAAACATTCATTTGAGGACACGATCGAAAGCGTCGTTTTGGCCAAGGAGCAGTACGGAGACCGTATCGCGCTCCTGGGCGGGATTGACGTGGATTTCCTGTGCCGCGCGAGCGAGGAGCAGGTGCGCCAGCGCGTGCGCGAGACACTCGAGAAGTGTATGCCAGGAGGCGGCTACTGCCTGGGCACCGGCAACAGCGTCGCGAACTACATCCCTGTAGACAATTATCTGGCCATGCTGGACGAAGGGCGGAAGTTCATGGCTTGAGAACGCCAATTGAGCGTTTAGGCAGCCCGTAATGGATCACAAAGACCGCACTCTTGCTCTTTCTGTCATCGGAGTCTTGCTATTGCTGGTCGGTGTCCCGGTTGCTTTCCTGGGGCCAGTCGAGATGTACTGCTTCTACCTCTTCTCCGAAGGTGGTCGCTTCCATTACGAGGGCTTTGGTTTTGGTTCCTTCATGTTCGGCAACATCGCTTCTCAGATCATTGGGTATTACCTGATCGCGCTACTGCTTGTTCCTCTCGGTTACGGGCACCTGAAAACACGTCGTTGGGCCAGGACACTTTCCTTGACCTTGCTGTGGGCCTGGCTCGTCGTCGGTGCACCTTTGACGATTGTGCTCTTCTTCGTGCTAGCTGCGAGCAAAGACCTCTCTTTGGCCGCTGGCGTGATTGCGATTGTCGTGTTGACTTTGTCTTACCTGGTAGTTCCGGCAGTGCTGATTCGTTTCTACCAAAGCCGGGACGTCAGATTGACCTTTGAGACCAAAGACCCCGGCTCATATTGGATCGAGAAACTGCCTATGCCAGTGCTTGTGCTGGGCTCTATGGACCTATTCTACATCATTATGCTACATATTCCCATCCTTTTCAACGGCGTGTTTCCGCTCTTCGGCCGCTTTCTGTCTGGCATCCAGGGCATCATCCTTCTTGATCTCTCGATAGCGTGTCTGGTGTGTCTGGCCTGGGGGACAATAAGACGACGAAGCTGGGCATGGTGGGGTTCTTTGGTTTACTTTGCCTTGATGGCGCTCTCTTCGTCTCTGACACTTTTCAAGTCCAGCTATTCCGATATCCTCTCAGTAATGCAATTCCCGCCAACAGAGATAGAGTTCCTGGGGGGATTGCCTGTCCAGGGCTACCATTTTGCCGTTCTGATTGGGGTACCACTTGTCATCACCCTGGGCGTGATCATTCTGGCGAAATGGCATTTCAAAGAGGGGAAGCAAGATGATAAGGTGACAAGAAGACATGGAGATTGTAGTGGCTAAGCCATCGTTGTCTGTAAGGCTACCTCTTGCCCTATCTCCATCCAGGCTGGCTTTAGACCGTAGTAAAGCACATCTGGGTCTATGTCTGCACCATTGTCCCAGATGAGCGTCCCCATACGGCTGTCAACTTTAACTGACCTGAACACGAGTGGATCATCCCGTATCGGCTCGAAGATCGGGCCATGCAAGTAAGGCTCCAGGTCAATCTCCTTTCGCGTGCCATCGGTGAACTCCAATCGTACCCAGAAGCCTCCCATTACTTCCACAGATTTAACACGGACAAGCCTCTCTAGCTCCATCATACTCCCTTCTTCACTCAAGCGATTCAATTTCCATCAGAGATTGACCCAGCCGTGCTTTTACCCAGTTCTCCATCAATTCGAAGCGATGAAGGTCAGCCCATTCGATGACCATATTGTGGGCACGGCGCGGAAGTTTGCCTCTATAGACACGCAGGGTCTCGATTTCGTACATGGCTTCACTGCCACTGTACTCCACATGAAAGTGGGGCGGCAGGTGATCGTTGTAGTACATGTAAATCGCAATGCCGAAGAACTGACTGATACAAGGCATGCTTTCTCATTACCCTTTCAAGCAAATTCAGTGTATGGCAACACGGTTAAGACCTTGCGTTTTATACTGGCAAGATGCATATTATTCAAGCCTGTCGTGCTCACACCTTCAATAGCACCGTCAGGACTATGATGGCCATTGCCACCAGAGCCAAGGGTTATAGTGTGATAATCCAAGTCGAGACCGCCATGTTGGTTCAAGTAGATGCCATTTCTTGCCACAGCAATTTATGTCATCGGCCTCAAATCGTTCTTACCTGAAATGCCTCAATACAATACAGGAATTTTGCCCACTCATCATCTCTTACGTGAAAACTGGCAGAATGGTCAGTACCGCTACTTTCCCTGCCCCATCCTATCCTGCATCTTATAATAATTATAGAGCAGATGCCTTCTGAAGTCAACCACCCAAAGTCCGGGAGACCAGCCTGATCTCAGGGGACTGGAGTCCCTACCTACAACGCTCTTGAGGACGGGGGCTGGGAGCATTGAAGAGAGGGAGGGGCAGGAGGAGAGGAAACTCCTGCTGTTGTAGCTTCTACCCTCACCTCAGCCCTCCCCCTAAGAAGGGGAGGGAGCGTTAGATTTCTTCGATGGCGAGGGGGAACTTGGACAGCGCCTCACAGCCGGCTTCGGTGATGAGGATCGGGTTCTCGTAGCGGAAGCCGATGGCTTCTTCGGGGCAGGCGTATTGGATGGCGCAGATCAGCATCTCCCCGGCCTGGTACACGTGATCGGGATTGGTCCAGTACGGAAACGGGCCATCGTTGAGACCGATGCGCCATTCATCGCCCATCATGCCGATCCCGTGCTCGAAGCCGGGCACCACGTACTCAGTAAATTCGCCTTCTTCACAAAAATCCGACATCTCGTCCGCCAGCTCCGAGGGGCTTATGCCCGCTCGATACGTCTTCAAAGCCTGCTTTACCAGCGCGACAAAGTTCTGGGCGTGCCACCTCTGGCGTGAGGTCGCCGGTCCCAGCAGGTAGTTGTGCGCGTGGTCGCCCAATCCGAGCTTGAACATGGCGTGAAGGTCCACCATCAGCGGTTCGCCCGCCTGTAAAGCCCGTCTCGATGCCGGTGTGCACGCCCCCGCCGCCAATCCAGTGCGATAGCCGGAGGCGATTTCGTTTCCGCCCGTGAAAGACCATTCCCACTCGCTGCCCGCTTGCCTCATGGCGTGGGCGGCCAGGCCCGCGATTTCCGTCTCCGTCATCCCCACATAGCCGCCATCTTTGATGGCCTGGTAGACTGCCTGGTGCCCGATATCCACGATCCTGGAGGCTTCTCGGAAGCGGTTGACCGTGCCCTGATCTTTGATCAGCGATAGCCGGTCCACGACGTCGTGGGCGTTGACGAACCTGGCGTCGGGGAGGGCAGCCGTCAGGCGCTCGTATTCGTATTGCGTGAGGTTCCCTTCGGGGAGATACGTGGCCATGCCGCTCTCGATCCCCACGACCCCTTTGCCGTGCTTGAGGTGCGGTTGGATCAGGTTGGATAACACTGCGATCTGGTCCTGTCCGCCCATGGGGCCGTACCCCAGGACGTGTTCCTCGTCCAGCCATGAATCGTCGGCGACTCTGGTCGCGTCAATGACGAACGTGACGGCCGTGGGCAACCCCTCCGGCGGAATGACGACGTAAGAGCGCCACGGCAGAAAAGCATCCAGCGTCCAGGACAGGGTGCGCAAGCGCGACCCGAGATACACGTCAATGCCGCGTTCGCCCATGTGGGCCTGGACGTCCTTGATCCTCTTGGGAAAGTCAATGAAATATGGATCTGCGTGAGCGGTGACCGTCTTCGCCATGGTTCGCTCCTCGTTACCCTCCCGCAGATTACGAACTCTGCGGGAGGGTGGACTCAATATTCTGTGGGTATGGTGGCCAGCACTTCGTTCAGCCGGTCCACGACTGGGGCCAGCCGCAACGCTTTGACCAGGTTCCCCTTCAACGTCAGCTTGCCGGACATCAGTGCAGACCTGGCTTTGAGCTCTGCCTGGGAGATCCTGGCGAACGTCTCGTAATCCCCGCTGATGGTGAACTCGGCTTCAGGCAATTCCCCTTCACTGAGCGAAACACCGTCTACGACGCCATCGGTAACGCTGTAATAGACTGCCCGGTCTACCCCGTCCGGGCAATGGATATATACTGTCAACATGGACGAGGTGATGTGCTTCATTTTCTCCGGGGTAAGTTGCTCCTTGAGGCGCCGGGCGGCCTCCTGGGCCCATTCTGGAGTCAAGTACTTGAACTTTGCCATGGTGGTTGCTCCTGAATCCGTTGCTGTCCCGTAATCCGTGTTCCGTTACTCCTCGACCTGTTGAAACTCTCCGTTCACGACCTGATAGATCCAGATCTGTGCATCCGCCAGGTCACCGTTGGGCTGGTAGCGCAGCTCGTTCAGCAGCGTCTTGTGGCCGTTCTGGCGCAGCGCGTCGGCAACGGCGCGGGCATCCAGCGAGCCGGCCTGGCGCACGCCGTCGGCCAGCACCTGCATGGCCACGTAGCCGTTGACGGAATAGGTATCGGGATTGCGGTACTCCACCGCCTGGTACGCTTCGAGCCAGCGCGCGTCCGCCACGTTGCGCGGGCTGGGGGCGAAGGCGCTGACGTATAGCCCCTCGGCCGTGCCGGCTGCCTCGTCTATCGTCGCGCCCAGGAAGGCCCCGTCGCTGGCGAGCATCGGCACGCTTACGCCCGCCTCCACCAGTGCGGCCCGCAGGTAGGGGGTCTCGATCTCGTAGCCTGCGTAGAACACAGCGTCGGGTTGAGCCTCCTTGATCTGAGGTACCTCACGCTCGTAACGGCTCTGGCCTTCTTCCACTTCCAACTGGAGCACTGTCTCGCCCCCCCGTTGCTGGAGCTCTTTGACCAACAAGGCAGCCAGTCCGCGGCCGTACTCGGTGTTGTTGAAGATGACCGCCACCCGCCTGGCGCCCAATTTTTCTGCCAGGAAGTGGGCATCCACCGCTGCCTGGACCGTGTCGTTGGCGTTGACGCGGAAGAAATTGGTGTACCCCCGTTCGGTCAGGCTCTGCTCCGACGAAGTGGGAGTGATCACGACCAGCGGCATGTCCTTGTAAAGCTCCATCGCCGCCAGCGTCTGGCCGCTGTTCAGGTGGCCAATCACGGCGATCACCCGTTCCCCCTGGCTGAGAGCCTGCCGGACCTGCTCCACCTGCGCCACCGCCACGTCGCTATCGGCTTCGTCGTCCAGCGGGCGGACGACGACCCGGTATCCCAGCAGTCCCCCGCTGCGGTTGAGCTCCTCGGCTGCCAGGCGCACGCCGCCCAGGACAGTCTGGCCGCCGTTAGCCATAAAGCCGCTCAACGGCACAGCCACGAAGACGATCACGTCCCCTTTGGCGGGGGTTGTGCCGCCACCACAGCCGGCCAGAAGCAGGCTGGCGACGAGCACAAGAGCCATGCTTACGAGCACATATCTCCTCATAGTTCAAACACTTCCCCCCAACATGACGCAACACGCAACACGCATTACGCATTACGCATTTCTTCCGATATCCCGTTGATGCTGGCAATCAGGTCATTCAGCCGCTCGACCTGCTCGCGGATGTCGGCCTCCAGCCGCTCGGAGCGGCCGCTATCTACGTCCCGCGCGTCAATCAATTGCACCTGGCTGTGAACTGTCGCCAGCGCGGTCATGCTCTCTTCCAATTGCAGTGCGGCCTGCTCCATGCGGCCGTCCAGCGCCTGCAGCGTCTGCCAGTATTTCTGTTTGCTCACCAGCACCTCGTCCATGCTCTGCTGGATGGCCGGGTTGGTGGTGCGCTTGCGCCGGGCCATTAACTCCTCGATCTCCTGGGGCACTGCCTTCCGGTCGTGGGCCACCAGTTCGTCCCGGCGGTAGGTGTCCAGTTGCAGCGCCAACTTGTAAATGTTGTTGACCCAGTCGCTGAGTTGGTTGGCGGTATCTTCCAGGCGCTCCCGCAGCACGCCGGAGCGCTGCCGGCGCACCTGGGCCTCGATGCGCTGCTGGTACTCGAGCGCGGCTTCCACTTCCTGGCGCAGCGCGCGGTCCTGCACCTTGCGGGCGTCGAACTGCTGCCGGAAAAGGTCCGCCAGTACCCGGGCGTTGGTCTCGGCATCGCTCAGGCTGGTGTAGACCAGGACAGCCAGCCCCACCAGGCCCAGGAGCGGCCAGCCCCACACCGGCCACCAGGGAAAGGGATGCGGCAGCAACACCGCGAGCAGCAGCGTGCCCGCCAAAACCACCGCGCTCTCCCAGCGGAAGAAGGCGTGTTCCAGGATGGCACTCTGGGCCTTTTTGTGTAGTGTGGAGCGAGTAGAAGACATGAGAACATGCCCCGTGTTGCGTGTTGCGTGATCCGTGTTTCGTCACGCAACACGTAACACGAAACACGAAACACGCATTACGCAATGTCAAAAGTACGTCGAGATGATCTTGTACAGTTCCTCGATGTCCGTTTCGCTGGCCCGGCGGAACTGGCCGTTACCGGCGCGGGCGATATTCTGCAGCAGGTTTTCGTCCGCATCACTGCCGAAAGCAATCGTAAACACGACCACGTTCACCGTCTGTTCTTCCTTCATGTACTGTTCCAGGTCTGGGAAACCGTAAAAGCTCTGGTTTTCCTGGCCGTCGGTCATGGCAACGATAGCGTTGATCGCTTCCGTGTCACCCGTCGCCTGCAAGTACTTGTAGGCTTCCACCAGGGCGTCAATCAGGGCCGTCCGGCCATCGGCTTCCATCCCGTTGATCTGCTCGATCAGCTCCGCCCGGTTCTGGCTGGTCTGCGGGCGCAACTGCTCAAACCGCTTGATGCTACTCCCAAACTCGACCAACCCCACCTGGTCCCGCTCACCCCGGATCTGGCTCACGAAGGCACGCAGGGCCTCCTGGGTGCGTTCCAGTTTGTCCCCTGCCATGCTGCCGCTCGTATCCACGACCAGAATGACGTTGGTGGGCCGTTTGGTGTACCACCACACATTCTGCACGACTTCTACCACAGCAGCCGGGGGGATCTGGAGCGTCGTCTGGGGCTGGCGCCAGTCCACGGCGTCGGTATCGGCAAACGGGCTGCCCGCTTCGTCCAGCGAAACGCTCAGGTCGGCCGGGCGATACCCGGCCGCCAGCAGTTGGCGTTGGGCGTCAGTGCTGGTCAGGAATTGGGCAAACGCCTGGAAGGTGCGGCGCTGGTTGTCGGTGGCGGCTGTCTCACCGGGGCCACCCAATTCCAGCAACGCCAGCGGATGGTCGGCCCACAGCGTGCCCTCGGCCGGATAGATGGCCACGAGCCGTTCGGCCTGCGCGGGCACGGTCTGGAGACCGGCCCGAGCACCAGAGTTCCAGGCAATGACGACCTGCTCCTGCGCCACGAAGGCATCCAGAAAGTTCCGCCCCTCGGCGGCCAGCCGCTCGATGATCACCTCTTCGCCCTCGCCGTAGAAGCGGACGGTAGACTCCACTGCCCGCACATATTCCAGTGTCTGCGGGTTGGTGGCGACTGCGGGGGTCAGCCCGCGCGTCAGCCCGGCGCCGGCGTAGAACTCGGCCAGGGTGGCCAGCAGGCCAGAGGCGTGGCTCGTGCTGGGATGGTTCCACTTAAAGTTCGGGTCTTGTGTGGCCTTGCGCTGAATCTCCTGCCAGCCCACCGCGCGATCAGGCCAGCCCAACTGCCGGGCCACGCTCTCCCAGGCCACGATCACGATGGGAGAGGTAGCGTAGCGGATGGGGTTGCTGACCCGCCGGTCCCCGATGGGAATCAACGCTGCCTCGCTCGCTCCCGCGCCCTGAAGCTCAGCCCAGCGCCGTTCCAACTGGTTCAGCCACAGGCTGCTGTCCGGCGCCAACGCCTGGAAGGGAGGCATACCCAGGCTCTGCTCGACCATCTTCTCGGGCGTCAGCGCCAGCGGCTTCACCTGCATAGATTGACCGTCGGGGGTGCGCTGTGCCTGGCGGTTGAACTGGTCAGCCAATTCCTGGAAGACGGGGGCCATCCCTGGCGATACGGCGACCATCAACTCGGCGCTGTCGGCAGGCCACGCGCCAGATGGTGTCGCCTCTTCCTGCCTGAACATACTGGCCAGGCTTTCCCCCAGGCGACCTCCCACGCTGACGACCAGCGCGCCGCACACGCACACGACGACGAGGAGAATGATGGCTGCCACCAGGCAGGTGCGCTGGTCGGAGGTGAACCTCGTTGACCACGGACGTTGTGGAGAGGACCTCATGCCCGCCATCTTACTCCACCACGTTCAAGTCGAACCAGCGCAGAAGAGCCAGGAGCACTTCCCGGTCAGGGCTGCGCATGGCGTCGGCACGGGGTACGACGGGTTCGACGCCCCGCTCCTGCCACTTGACGAAGAGACTGTCAGGGCTGGCATTCACGGCCACGTTGGGGTTGGCCGGGCGCAGACCATAGACCAGCGCAGCCTGTTGTTGCGGCTCGCTCAACAGGAAGCGCTCGAAAGCCAACGCCGCGTTCTTTTCGAGTGCGCTCGTCTCCGGCCCCATCCAGACGGTGAAGGGAAAGTCGAACCAGGTGACGTAGCGAGGATAATACAGCACCAGCGGGTCTTCCCACCGTGTGAGGATGCCTTGCATATTCTGCAGCAGGTCACTCTCCAGCAATTGGCCACCGTCACCTACGCTGTACCCGAAGAGGGCAAAGTCTTCGGCTGTGTAGGCGCTGGCGCTGCTAAAGTCGGTCACGGAGCCCATCAGCTCGTTCAGCCAGGCCTGGAACTCTGGATTGGTGAGGTCCTCTACGCTGATGTCGGTGCGGCCGTAATACTCGCCGGCGGCGGCAATCATCGCCGCCAGGCCGCCCGCGTTCTTACGGGGATTGGGCACGACCAGCTTAAAATAGCCCCAGCCGGGGTCGCCGCCCAGTTCGGGCCAGCCCCCTTTGGCGACCGCGGCGTCGTGAATGGTGCGCCAGGTGATTTCTCCGAAATGGGCCTTCAATACGTTGGCCCGGCTCTCATAGATGCCCCAGGTAAAGAGGCTGATGACGACGGAGCGGGCGCGGTACTCGCCGTCGGTCAGGAAGACGTCGCGGCCCAGCCGTTCCTTGTAGGAGGCGTTGGCCAGCTCGACCAGGTAGCGGCTGTCTGGGATCCAGGCTGTGGGGAAGTTCTTAAGCGCGGCCTGCTCGGCCTCGCTCAGATCCTCCAGTTGCACGTCAGCCGGCAGCGCGCCAAAGTCGTTACGGTCCCAGCGGCCCAACGCGGTCAGGCCGTCCATTGCCACAATCTCGACCTGTACCGGTACACCCTCTACGGTGGGATTGGTCTGGTTGAAGGCCTCGGCGGCGCTCCTGACCCATGGCTCGACTGGCAGGCTGGTGAGCACGCGCACGGTGGCGGCCTCGGGCCGCTTCACGGTGAGACCTTCCTCGGTGCTGCCACTTCTACTTATGGCCCGCCAGATCAGGGAAGCGCCGACGATCACGAGCGCAACGAGCAGAATGCCCACAAAGATCCAACGAGTACGGTTCATTGGCCTCTCTCTCGAACGTCTAACGCGGCACCAGCCGCAAACAAACTGATCGGACGCAGATCAACGCAGATTAACGCTGATCTTTTTTTTTGATCTGCAAGAATCTGCGTGAATCTGCGTCCAGGTAAGACAAGTTACTGGGTCAGGCCCAACCGCTTTCTGCGCTCGGCCAGTTGGCCGTCAATCGTGCTGCGGTCGAGCACCTGGTCAATCTGCTCGTCGAGGCTGGCGGCCCGCATTTCAGTGGCAGTAGTCGCTTTATCCAACCGGGCGTAGATGCTCTGCGCCATGCGGCTGATGTCGGTATCGCCGGAGCCCATCAGGTCGTCCAGGCCCCGCATGGCCCTGACGGCCGTCTCTTTGCTCTTGGCCAGCTCTAGCAGCGCCTGCAGTTCTTCGCGCTGCTGCTTCATCGTCGCCAGGCGCGCTTCCAGCTTGACCTTGGCTTCCAGCAGCTTCTGGTATTCGGCCTGCAGGCGGGTGAGCTGCTCCTTATACGTCTGAATCAGCCGCTGGGTGCTGTTGAGCTTGCTCTGGGTGGCGGTCGCCGTTGCGTCGTTGCCCTCTGTGAGGAAGGCATCAATGGCACGGTCCAGCTCGCCCTCTTTCTGCTCGTGCTCCTGCAGCTTGCGACTGATGGATTTGACCTCTCCGCCCACGGTGGCCGCCGCGTCTTCCAGGTCGGCCAGGTTGTCCTCCACCTGCCGGATATACTGGTCTATCACCGCCAGGCTGTTGTTCTTGAGCGCCTGATCCACCAGCGAATGCAGATTCGCGGAGATCAACGTCGAGACTTTTTCCAACAAGGATGCCATGTTCTGTTCCTCCTTAACGTTTTACACTATGGTGCAGATGATGGTTATTGTCAAGAGATGCACTTGCCAAAGCCATGCTTTCGGTAAGTCGTTCTCACGTACAGTATACGCACCAGTCTGCCCAAAGTTTCAGTGTCAGGGCCACATTCTACACCAGATGGCTACTTTCGGCAATGACAGATCGTTTGGACCGCGAATAACACGAAATCACGCGAAAGGCACGCAAAACTCACCGCTCTGCCGATATGGCGTGACCACGTCAATCGGAGTCAATGGTGCATTGGGACTGACCAGTGATAGTCCTACATGCTGGCGCGCAGGCGATAGCCCACGCCAGGCTCGGTCAGGATGTAGCGCGGGCGAGCCGGGTCTGGCTCAATCTTGCGCCGCAGGTTGCTGATGTTCACCCGCAGCATGTGCATCTCTTGCCCGTAGCCCACTCCCCACACTTCGCGCAGCAGTTGGCGATGCGTCAGCACTTTGCCCGCGTGAGTCACCAGCACGCGGAGCAGATCATATTCCGTCGGCGTCAGTTGTACCTCCTGCCCGGCCACCGCCACCACTCTCCGCGCCAAATCCACCGTGAGGTCGCCGCTGGTAAACACCGGTTGGACACCAGATTGGCTTACGCGCCGCAAAGCCACGCGCATCCGTGCCAACAGCTCCCCCGCACCAAAGGGCTTGGTCAGGTAATCGTCTGCGCCCGCATCCAGCGCGGCGACCTTGTCGGCTTCTTGCCCACGCACCGAGAGAATGATGATCGGGATGTGCGTCCACTCTCGCAGCAGGTGCGTGACTTCAATCCCGTCGAGGTCGGGCAGACCCAAATCCAGGATGACCAGGTCGGGCCGGTCAGCAACGACTGCCGACAGCGCCGCCTGGCCGCTATCCGCCTCAAAGACCGCGTATCCGTGCGCCGAAAGAGATACGCGCAGAAAACGCCGGATGGCCGGTTCATCGTCCACGACGAGCACACGAGCGCCGGTTTCACTCATTTAGCTACCTCGTTGGGTGTGTGCAGCGGCAGAGCGACAGTAACAACCGTTCCGCCTCCCTCGCGGTTGTTTGCCCAGATGCGCCCGCCGTGCGCTTCTACAATCCCTTTGCAGATGGACAGCCCCAGCCCGGTTCCGGTGACCTGGCCGGGCTGTTGGACACGATAGAATTTATCAAACACGCGCTCCAGGTCGTCCGGCGGAATGCCCACGCCGCGGTCTGCGACTCGGATGTGCGTTTCCGCGCCGTCCAGCCGCGCCAGTACTTCTATCGGCATTCCCGGCGACGAGTACTTGAGCGCGTTGTCCAGCAGGTTGACCAACACTTGCGCCATCAAGACGAAATCCAGCGGCACGAGCGGCATGTCAGATGGCACGTCCACCGTCAACAGGCGGCCGCGCAGCCGGTCTTCCAGCGGCTCCAGTACGGCTCCGATCAGGTCCTGCACGTCGCAGGCTTCCGCGCCAACCTTGAGTGCGCCAGCCTCGATGCGCGTCATGTCGAGCAAGTTACCCACGAGCCGGTTGAGCCGCTCAGCCTCTTCACGGGCATTCTCCACCAGGCTGCAACGCGCGGCTTCGTCCAGTTCGATATCGTCTTCTTGCAGGCTGCTGAGCGCGCCCGTGATCGAAACCAGCGGCGTGCGCAGGTCGTGCGAGATCGAGTTGAGCAGTGCAGTCTGGAGCCTCTCGGTAGCCTGCAGCAGTTCGGCGTGCCGAGCCTGCTCGGCCAGTTGCACGCGCTCGATGGCCAGAGCCGCCTGGCTGGCAAAGGCCTCCAGCAGATGCAATTGATCGGGGCTGAGATAGCTGTCCAGACCAGACGGTTTCACTCCCAACACGCCGACTGTACCTCTAGCAGTCTTGAGAGGCAGGTAACGCACACTGGCAGCCGGAAGTGTGTCTGTCCCACGCCCGGCGGGCTGGCTGTGCTGACATGCCCAGGCCGCCACGGCCAACTCATTCTCGTTCAGGGTGAAGCCGGGACTGAGGGCGCGTGGCTCTACGGTGTGGCGCGATGTGCCCGGCAGCAGGACAACCACTTCACGGCTGAAGGTCTGGCTGATATGCGTGAGAATATCCTGCATGATCGTGTCCAGGTCAACGGCCACTGCCAGGTCGCGGCTGAGAGCATACAACTCGGCGGTTTGCGCTTCGCGGCGCTCGGCGGCTACCGCCTGCTCGCGGGTGCGCGCGGCCAGGTTGCTAATAACCAGACCCACGACCAGCAGCGCGACGAACGTCAGCAGATATTGCGTATCTGACACGGCCAGTGTCAAATGCGGCGGCACGAAAAAGAAGTCGAACGCCAACACGCTCAGGATAGCCGCCAGGAGAGACGGCCCGCGTCCCAGGTAAATTGCGGTGATGACCACCACGAGCAGGTAAATCATCACCAGGTTCGTGGGAGAGAACAAGGGATGCACCAATGCGCTCAATAACGTGCCCGCTGCGACGAGGAGCATGCTCTGCAAGTAGTGCAGCCAGGGGCGGTGCGGCTGCCACGCCGCCGTTTCCAAGGGCATACCCGTCCCGGGCATCCCGCTGATGACATACACGTCAATCGAGCCGCTCTCGCGAATGATCTGGTCTACGATGGAGCCGCGCAGCAACTCGTACCAACGCGGGCGGATCGGTTTACCGGCGATGACCTTGGTCACGTTGTGCTTGCGAGCATAGTGGAGCACCGCTTCGGCAGTAGAGCGGCCTGGCAGCGTGATTGCTTTGCCGCCCAGTTCTTCGGCCAGGTGGAGCGTGCGCGAGATGCGCTCCTTTTCGGCCTGCGAGAGCCGGCTGTGCTCACGGGTTTCCACGTAGACGGCGCTCCATTCGGCGTCCAGCTCGTCGGCCAGGCGGCGCGCCGCGCGCACCAACCGCTCGGCCAACGGGCTAGGACTGAGGCACACCAGCAGGTGGTCTTTGGCAGGCCAGGGGCCGGGGATAGCGCGGGTCTGCATATAGGCCCGCATCTGGTCGTCCACCCGCTCGGCGGCACGGCGCATCGTCAGTTCGCGCAGTGCGGTGAGGTTGCCCACGCGGAAGAATTTCTGTATGGCACGCGCTGCCTGGTCGGGCACATAGACCTTGCCCTCCTTGAGGCGCTGGAGCAATTCGTCGGGTGGCAGGTCAATCAACTCGATCTCTGTGGCTCCGTCAATCACCCGATCTGGAATGGTTTCGCGGACGGTAATGCCGGTGATTTGCGCCACCACGTCGTTCAGGCTTTCGAGGTGCTGGACATTGAGCGTCGTATAAACATCAATTCCACGCGCGAGGAGTTCTTCGACGTCCTGGTAACGCTTGAGGTAGCGCGAGCCAGGCGCGTTCGTGTGCGCCAACTCGTCCACCAACGCCAGTTGCGGGCAACGGGCCAGCACCGCATCCGTATCCATCTCCGGCAGGACAATACCACGGTACTCGACCTCCCGGCAGGGAATTGCTTCCAGGTCTTGTAACATGGCCTCGGTCTCGGCCCGGCCGTGTGTTTCGACGTAGGCCACTACCAGGTCAACGCCTTCCGCCTTGCGCTGATGGGCCGCTTCGAGCATGGCGTAGGTCTTGCCCACGCCCGCTGCATAGCCCAGAAAAATCTTGAGCCGGCCACGGACCTGCTGTTGCTCTTCGAACTGGATGTGCACCAACAGTTCGTCAGGGTTGGGCCGCCGATGCTCTTTCGTCATGCTTCCTATTGTATACCACCCAACGCCAGATTGAGTCTGAGCACATTCACTCTCGGCTCGCCCAGGATACCGAACTGACGCCCTTCGGTGAACTGTGCAATCAGCGACCGAACTTGATCCTCGCTTAAGCCGCGCGCACGCGCCACACGTGGAGCCTGGTAGAGCGCCGCTGCGACGCTGATGTGCGGATCGAGCCCGCTGGCCGAGGCCGTCACCAGGTCCACCGGGATGGGCGCTGTATTGCCGAAGTCGGCAGCACGGAGCGCATGGATGCGGGCCTGCGCCGCCCTGACCAGATCGGGGTTCAACGGGCCGAGGTTTGAGCCGGACGACGCTGCCGCGTTGTAGGGAGACGGCCAGGTCGCCGACAGTCGTCCCCAGAAATACTCGGGGTTGTCAAAGGACTGGCCGATCAGTTCGGAACCAAGAACCTGCTCACCCTTCACGATTATACTGCCATTGGCCTGATGTGGAAAGAGAGCCTGTGCCAGTCCCGTCACGACCAGCGGATAGATGATCCCCGTCATCAGCGTGAGCATGGCAAACGAGACAATTGCCGGCCTGAATGACGCGCGCATGTTCAACTCTCTAGTGCAGCCCTGTCAGGAGCATGTCAATCAACTTGATTCCGATGAACGGTGCGACCAACCCGCCCACGCCATAGAGCAGCAGGTTGTCGCGCAGGAGTTGCGTCGCCCCAACCGGGCGATAGGGAACACCTCGCAGCGCCAGCGGGATGAGGGCCACGATGATCAGTGCGTTAAAGATCACCGCCGAAAGGATCGCGCTTTGCGGCGTCGCCAGCCGCATCAAGTTCAGCGCACCGAGCGCCGGGTAGGTGGAGGCAAACGCCGCCGGGATGATGGCGAAATACTTGGACACGTCGTTGGCGATGCTGAACGTCGTCAGCGCGCCACGCGTCATCAGCAGTTGCTTGCCGATCTCGACAATCTCGATTAGTTTGGTCGGGTTGCTGTCCAGGTCAACCATATTGGCCGCCTCGCGCGCCGGCTGCGTGCCAGTGTTCATTGCCACGGCCACGTCGGCCTGGGCCAGCGCAGGTGCGTCGTTTGTGCCGTCGCCCGTCATCGCCACCAGCCGCCCGCCGCCTTGATATTCGCGTATTAACTTTAGCTTGGCCTCGGGCGTGGCCTGCGCCAGGAAATCGTCCACGCCCGCTTCGGCGGCAATCGCGGCAGCGGTGAGCGGATTGTCGCCCGTGATCATCACTGTCTTGATGCCCATGCGCCGCAGGTGTGCAAAGCGCTCTCTGATGCCGCCCTTGACCACGTCCTTGAGGTGGATCACGCCGACGGCCTGCCCATTGCGCGCCACCGCCAGCGGTGTGCCGCCCGAGCGGGCGATCCGCTCGACGATAGCCTTCAGTTGTGCTGGCGCCGGCTGGCCCTGGCTTTCCAGGTAAGCCGCGATCGCGCCGGGCGCGCCTTTGCGGATACTCAACCCCCCTCTACCCCCCCCGCTCGCAGGGGAGATAGAGGGGGGGATATCCACCCCACTCATGCACGTCTGTGCAGTGAAGGGGACAAAGCGCATGTGCGGCTGAGACCTCAAGGGTTTCGGAAAACCCTTGAGGTCTGGGTATACCTTCTTCGCCAGTACCACCACGCTGCGACCTTCCGGCGTTTCGTCGGCCAGCGAGGCCAACTGTGCCAGCTCGGCCAGCTCGCGCGCGCCCATACCGTTGACCGGGATGAACTCGACGGCCTGCCGGTTGCCTAGCGTGATCGTGCCGGTCTTGTCGAGCAGCAGCACGTCTACATCGCCGGCGGCTTCCACCGCCCGACCCGACAGCGCAATCACATTGCGCTGAATCAGCCGATCCATGCCAGCGATGCCAATGGCCGAGAGCAGCCCACCGATGGTCGTCGGGATCAGGCATACGAGCAGCGCGACCAACACCGTGATCGTGATGGGAGTTCCCGTGCCAGCTACCTCAACGCTGTAAAGCGAGAACGGCAGGAGCGTAGCGCACACGAGCAAAAAGATGATGGTAAAGCCCGCCAGCAGAATGTTGAGCGCGATCTCGTTGGGCGTCTTTTGCCGCTTCGCGCCTTCGACCAGGCTGATCATCCGGTCGAGGAAGCCCTCGCCGGGGTTGGCCGTCACGCGCACGATGAGCCAGTCGGAAAGGACACGCGTGCCGCCAGTGACGGCGCTGCGGTCGCCGCCCGACTCACGGATGACGGGGGCGCTTTCGCCAGTAACGGCGCTCTCGTCCACCGAAGCGATGCCCTCGATCACCTCGCCGTCCACCGGGATGATATTGCCCGCCTCCACCAGCATCACGTCGCCCTGGCGCAATGCGGTGGATGCGACGATCTCTGTCAGCGCGTCGCGTTTGGGCTGGCGCAGTTTCTTGGCTTGCGTTTCGCGTCGCGTGCGACGCAGGGCTTCAGCCTGCGCCTTGCCGCGCCCTTCGGCCAGCGCCTCAGAAAAGTTGGCAAACAGTACGGTGAACCACAGCCACAGCGCCACCACGCCGATGAAATCGGTGGGGGCTTCGCCGTGGCCGAGTAGCGCTTGTATCCACAGCGCGGTGGTCAGCACGCTGCCGACCTCGACCACGAACATGACCGGGTTGTGCACCATCCGGCGCGGACCGAGCTTGATAAAGGCATCCGCAACCGCGCGACGGTACAGGTCACGGCGCAGGTTGGATTGTTTTCTGAGTTGAGCCGTCATAAGCAATCACGCTCCCAGCATCAGGTGTTCGACAATCGGCCCCAGTGCCAGTGCCGGGAGGAAACTGAGCGCGCCGACGATGATCACCACGGCGATGAGCCAGGCAATGAACAACGGCGTATGCGTGGGCAGCGTGCCCGCGCCGGCCGGCACTTTGTTCTTGCGCGCCAGTGACCCGGCGATGGCAAGCACCGGGATCGCCAGCCAGTAGCGCCCGATGAGCATACCTAAGCCCAGCGCGACGTTGTAGAAAGGCGTGTTCGCGTTCAATCCGGCGAACGCGCTGCCGTTGTTGTTGCCCGCCGAAGAGAAGGCGTACAGTACTTCGCTCAAGCCGTGCGGGCCGGGGTTGAACACGCCTGCCTTGCCAGCCGGCGTGACGATAGCTAGTGCCGTGCCGACCAGCACCACCAACGCCGGGATCAAGATAACGAGCGCTGCCATCTTTACCTCAAATGCCTCGATCTTTTTGCCCAGGTACTCTGGCGTGCGGCCCACCATGAGCCCGGCCACGAACGTGGCGATAATGGCAAAGACCAGCATCCCGTACAGGCCGGAGCCAACGCCGCCGTATACGACTTCGCCCAACTGCATCAGCCACATCGCAGCCAGCCCGCCCAGCGGCATGAACGAGTCGTGCATCGCGTTGACCGAGCCATTTGAGGCGGCTGTCGTCGCCGTGGCCCACAGCGCCGAGTTGGCAACCCCAAAGCGCGTCTCTTTGCCCTCCATGTTGCCGCCAGGCTGCAAGTCACCCGCTGCCTGATCCACGCCAAGCCTGACAAGCGCCGAGTTGCCTCTCTGCTCGGCCCACACCGCCAGCCCCACCATCATGGCAAAGATGATTGTCATCGCCGACAGCACCGCCCAGCCTTGCCGTGTATCGCCCACCATCTTGCCAAAGGTGTAGCACAGCGCCGCCGGAATGAGCAGGATGGCGAGCATCTCCAGCAGGTTCGAAAGCGGCGTTGGATTCTCGAACGGATGCGCCGAGTTGACGTTGAAAAAGCCGCCGCCGTTCGTACCAAGCTGCTTGATGGCAATCTGCGAAGCTGCCGGGCCGAGCGCCAACTTTTGCTGCATCACTGCCCGCCCGTTGGCATCCGCCGTCGGTTGGAGCAGCGGCACGGTCTGGTAGGGGCTAAACGTCTGCACCACGCCCTGTGAGACGAGCGCCAGCGCCAGTATGAGCGAGAGCGGCAGCAGGATGTACAACGTACTGCGCGTCAGGTCAACCCAAAAGTTGCCGATCCCCCCCTCTGTCCCTCCCGCTTGCCCCCCCTTCATCCCCCCCGCACGCGGGGGGGATGAAGGGGGGGGAGGGCGTCTTGCCAGGCCGCGCACCAGCGCGACCAGCACGGTCATACCCGTCGCCGCCGAGACGAAGTTCTGCACGGTTAGCCCGAGCATTCGTGTGAGATAACTCAACGTCGTCTCGCTGCTGTAGCTCTGCCAGTTGGTGTTCGTAGCAAAACTGACGGCGGTGTTGAACGCGGTGTCGGGCGCGACGGCCCTAAAGCCTTGCGGGTTGAGTGGCAACACGCCTTGCAGCCGCTGCAGAGCATACACCACCAACATGCCCAATGCATTGAATAGCAGCATGGCGACGGCATAAGTCTTCCAGTCCATTTCATCCTCCGCGCGTGCGCCCTCGGCGCGGTAGATCAACCGTTCGACCGGGTGCAGCACCGGATCGAGGAACGTGCGCTCGCCTTGGTAGACGCGGGCCATGTACGCGCCAAGTGGTTTCACCAGCGCAACGAGGAAGATGAAGTACAATCCGATCTGAAACAAACCGTTCAGCATCATGAGAAGGCCCCTGTTTCAAAAGCGCCACGCCTCAATAGGTGTGCAGTGCAGATGCGACAACGCCGACGACGAGATAATGATGCGTTTGCTTCGCTCCTAAACAGGCATCGGTGATTGGGCGACAATGACCTGGCATGGAGCACGATGCAAGAGCGCCGCCTCTGTGCGCCCGATTCGGGCCAGGGACCACCACGGCGGGACGCTCGTCCCCACGACTATTGCCTCCGCGCCGGTCTCGCGTACCAATTCCAGGATGGCTTCCGTGGTCGTGCGCTGCTGCAGGATGCGGGACTCGACCTCCAGACCGTATTCCCTCACAACACTGGCGGCACTTCCCAGAAGACGTCTGACTCTCTCTTCCACGTCCGGCAACTGTACATCCAATCCCAACGTCATGGGAATCTCAATCACATGAGTCAATAGGATGCTCGCCTTTCGACCCAACGCGAGCTCGCAGGCCAGTTTCACCGCTTGGTGGGAAGCCGCCGATTCAGTTAACGGAACAATGATACAGTTACGATTGGTTTGGGCTTGTTTGCCGCCACTCATCCGTCGTGCAAGGTGTGGCGACCCCGCAAACATCCAGCGCAGGAGCATCAATATGGCGCTGAGATAGAGAAACGCCAAAGCAATGCCAATCGGATTAAGGGTGGGATTCATACTATACCTCCGCCCGATTTGGAGCCAGTCAAGATTGTCATCCGAACCACTCCGGTTTCACCAACGCGACGAATAGATACACCAGCAGACCCAATGCGATCAGACCGGCGACGAAAACCAGTGG
>Ga0172362_10001289_pt1 | contig 21443 bp, 26 predicted proteins | sample LakKivs1_kivu2a2_FD_114534 | JGI IMG/M metagenome (GOLD analysis project Ga0172362, IMG submission 114534) | Sediment microbial communities from Lake Kivu, Rwanda - Sediment s1_kivu2a2 | ecosystem: Environmental > Aquatic > Freshwater > Lake > Sediment | place: Rwanda: Western Province, Lake... | reverse complement strand
TCATATCGCTATTTATAAAATTTGAGAAGTAGGGTACACCGTATTTTGCAGTCATCTTCCATATTGGATCTAAAGAGTCGTTATCCCATTTGAAATCTTTAGTGATATTGTAGGTTGGAATCGGGAATGTAAACGGTCTTCCTTTTGCATCACCTTCAAACATTACTTCTGCGAATGCTTGATTAAACATGCTCATTTCATCAACAAAATTACTGTAGTTATCATCTTTTAGATTTCCGCCGATTATAACCGGTTCTTCAATCATATAGCTAGGGGCAGTAAGATCAAGAGTACAATTTGAGAATGGAGATTGAAAACCTACTCTCGTTGGAACGTTCATGTTAAACAAAAATTTCTGCATCTCCTGCTTTACATCTTTGTATTTGAGTCCATCATATCTTATGAATGGTGCCAAAAGGCTATCGAAATTTGACAGCGCCTGCGCACCAGCCGCTTCCCCTTGCAAGGTATATAGATAATTTACAACCTGCATAAGTGCAGTACTGAAGTGCTTTGCTGGCTTACTTTCTATCTTTCCTGAAACTCCTTGGAATCCTAGTAACAATAAATCTTTTAGATCCCATCCAACACAATAAGCGCCCAGTGTACCAAGATCGTGAATATGGTAAGAACCCCTGATGTGAGCATCGCCAATCTCGGGAGGATATATCTTGTTCAGCCAATAATGTGATATTATATTCTCAGTTGCATAAACATTCAGTCCCTGCAAAGAATAAGCCATATTGCTGTTTTCCTGTACTTTCCAGTCCATCATGGATAGATAACCATCTACAACGTCTATATCTTTCAAAAGACCTCCGATCTCTCTCATGTCTTGGTGCTGTTTCCTATAAAGAATGTATGCCTTTGCCGTCTTTGCGTGTCCCTCTTCGATAAGTGTCTTCTCAACGATATCCTGTACTTGTTCAACAGTTGGAATCTCACCTTTTTTCAGTTCTTTTTCTAACATTTGCAATGTTTTGTCTGTGAGTTCAACCGCTTTTTTGTAGTCCTTTCCACCAACTGCTTGCGCTGCTTTCCAGATTGCGTTTGTAATTTTTATTGGATTAAAGTCTTCTATTTTCCCGTCTCTTTTTCTGATTTTTCTTATCATCCTTCTATCTCTCCTTTGTTGTTTGTTTCATTAAAATTTTGACTTCCTTTTCAAAAGAATTAACATCAGTAAATGACCTATATACTGAGGCAAACCTAATGTAGCCAACATGATCAACTTGTTTTAGAGCATCCATAACATACTCCCCTATGAGCGAGGTTTCAACCTCCTCTTTTCCACATCGACGTATTTTTTCTTCTATAGAATCAACTATTCCCTCTATTTTTTCGTGACTAATTGGACGTTTTTCGAGTGCTTTCATTATGCCGTTTTTTATTTTATTTCTATCGAATTTTTCGCGTCTACCATCTTTTTTTATTACATAGATCGGTGACATTTCTATTGATTCATATGTTGTGAATCTTTTTCCGCATTTAAGGCATTCTCGTCTTCTGCGAATTGATAACGCTCCTGTGTCACGGGAATCTGTGACTTTAGATTCTATATGGTTACAATATGGGCAATTCATACTCGATCACTTCAGATAGCATATAGATACAATATATTGTATTTTAAAAATTAGTATCTACATTCTATTGTATGGAGGGGGGGGTTTTAAAACTTTCGATTTTACCAAAAAAGACGTTAGTTATAAATCCACAAGTGTTGCGTTCTTTACTGCATTTCTGACTAAACCACTAACACCAATTTTCTTTTCCTCAAATAAAACTTGATCCAGTTTTGCACGCGTAGATGGCTTCGAAGGAACAACTTTACAGCCAGCCGATTTTAAAATCGAAAGATCATATGTACCAATCTTTTTCGCTATTTGTATAACATCCTCTTTATCCAAACCTATCAAAGGTCTCAATATAGGAATTTTAACAGCCTGTTCAACAACACGGATATTTTGCAAAGTTTGCGAAGCAACTTGACCAAGCGAATCACCCATCACAACTGCATCAGCATGCTCTTTTTTTGCAATAGCCTCAGCATAACGAACCATCATACGTTTACATACAATACATGTGAATCTACGGTTACAATTTTGGTTATAAGACATAAGTGTAGTTCCATGAGGAATTATATATGCCTTGGTTTTACAATGAATGAGTTTTTTAAGATACTTTGCAATTAAAACAAAATTCCTTACCTCTCTATCATCAGTGAACGGTCTATTGTCTGCATGAACAAATATAATTTCTTTTGCTGTTTTTGAAAAAAGATAAGTAGCAACTGGAGAATCAATACCGCTTGAAACCAAAGAAACTAATCGCATTTTGTCTCATCTACAATATAATTCAAATAATCTTTTAAACCGCCAACAATGGGAAGAGCTATAATTTCTGGGACATCATACTTGTGAAGTTCTTTTATCCTACGTATTGATTTTTTAACATTGTCTTCAACTGTTTTTGCAATAAGGACGACTTCCTTGCTTTTCTCGATTTTGCCTTTCCACCAGTATATCGATTCTATTTTTGGTATAATATTTACACATGCCACAAGCCTTTCTTTAACAAGAGTACGTGAAATCTTTCTAGCAGATTGTATATTGTTAGTAGTAACATAAATAACTGCTACAACCATGATATTCCTCCAAGTATTTAATCATAAGTCTATGATGTGTTTTAAGTGTTTGCATTTATTTCATAAAATGTCATTTTTATATTTTTTATTACGCCCTCTAAGTTCTTTTTTGACCCGTAGAACAAGTGGGTTTTGCATTTGCAATCACTACAACCAAAACCTTGAATCGGTTCTAATTCTCCATCTAGAATATTTGCGATTTTACATTCATCTCTAGTTTCATTTTCCTTATAAAAAACGTTAACGATATCTGCAAAATCCAAAAAATAATCAACATGCCAGTGTTTTTTCTTAATTTTTCTGAGATGTCTATTTATCCTCTTTTCTAGTCCATTCAATGCAGAACCGACGTAAACATAAAAACCTTTTTTGAAGAACGTTTTATGATTTTTACCAAACTGGATATAATCGTCTTTTTTAAGTTCAATTAATAAAATATAGCTACCTTTCATCTTTAGAACGGGCTAATGAAAAGTGTTGATTTAAATGTTGTTTTCTTCTACTATTTTTGCTAGATCTTGCATAAAATCTGTTCTAAGAAGTTTGCTTACGTTGCCAATTGCTGGCTCTAGTTTCTGATCAAATGGTATGGAACCAAGATAATCTAGTTTCATCTGGCAGATTTCGTTTCTTATAAACAGATTTTTTGTCATAGTCATATTTTCTACAATACCAATTGTTGGTGTTTTCAATTCCTTTAAAATTTTTAGTAGTTTATCTACTGCTCCCATAGATACTTTTGATGGAGTTGAAACCACTAAAAACTCAGCTTTTTTAATCAGCCTGATAACATCAAGCGTCTCATCACCAAGTCCAGGCGGCATATCAATAATAAGATAATCGAGTGAGCCCCATTGTGTAATAGTTAACAGTTCGATTATTATGTTCGAAATATCGTCGCCTTTGAACGGAGCTGGTTTATCTTCGGTGAAATAGACTATTGACATGAAATTTATTCCATGAATTTTCGGTGGAACTAACCATTTTTCTTCCTTGGGAAAAACATCTTTGGTTCCAAGGATTATATGTGTTGAAGGACCATATAGATCAAGGTCAAGAAGCCCAACTTTGTACTCTTTTTTCGATAGATACAACGCAAGAGAGGAAGCAATGAGACTTTTTCCTACACCACCTTTGCCGCTAGCTACCGCTATAATTTTTTTAATTTGGCTGAGTCTTTTATCTATTACTGTTGTTCTAGGTTCCATAATTTATCTTGTTCCTTTGATTGATTCTATCGTTACTCCCCTTCCCTTTATAATTTCGAAATCAGGATTGCCACACTTCGGGCATCTAGCATGAACAAAAACGATTTCTGGGATGAAATGTATGGACTCTGATTCATCATTAGTAAACATTTTTTTCATGTCTTTGTAAGTCCAAGTGTTTTCACAGTTTTTACACCGCATAGCCGTTTTTTCTGTTTTAATATGAAATTTAGTATTCGCCATTTTTTTGTTATGCGTTTTTTTGATTTCATCTAAAGCAAACCTAAAAATATCGCACTCCATCTGTTGTAGTTCCCCTAAATTTATCGTAATTTCTTTGATTTGTTTTAGTTTCTCTTTTTTTGCTGTCTCCAGTGCAGCCGTTATTACTGATTCTGCCAGTGCCCATTCATGCATATAAACATCTGATACAAGAGTTGATGGTTTAAATTTTACTAGGAAAAGGTTTTAAACCAGTAAAAAGCAATAAAAAAATATAGTAAGAATGTATTTTTGGTATTGCAGCAGGGATTTGACGTGAAAGAAGAAGATAAAAAGGCGTTCCTTGAGGATTTCAAAAAAGCAGATATTAATAAAAAGTTGGATATGTGGTACTATGCGATAGAACAGGAATCCTTATGGGAGAATATTATTACAGAGATGTCTTTCATCGCACAGATGCAAAACCCTAAACAGAAGATGATGGAAGAAGAATAAACAGTGTGAAAGACTTATGAATGATGAAGATAAAAAAGAACTGATGGAAGAATTCAAGAAGGGTGATGGAGCAAAAAGACTCGACATGTGGGATTATGCACTAGCCCAGCAGGTACTGTGGGAGGATATCATTGCAGAAATGCAGAAAATCGCTCATGAACAGGGTGTCGACAAAAAACTTGATGAGATGATGGAAGAGGATTTGAAAAACGCCGAACAATAAAGATATTTTTCTTTTTTAGAAGTTATTTGTTTCATGGTAACTTATTTTAACTTGCTCTGTTTAACTTTCTGGAAAAAACTCTGCAACTGGATGATTTGTGATGTTTGTCCCGTATGAATGGCAAAACCGTTTACTAAAAATCTACAAGGGCAAGGGCGTTGTTAAGGCATTTGCTGGTACAGGTAAGACTTTTGCCACAATATTATTGCTAAGGAACAGAAAATATCGAAGAGTTATAGTAGCTGTTTCTACAAGGAAACTTAAAAATCAGTGGATTGAAGAGCTTAAGAAATATGGTTTAGCTAACGTGGTTGTTGAAACTTTTCATATACTGTCTAAACAAAGATCACGTGGTTTGAAATGCGACATACTAGTTGTTGATGAATGCCACCGTAGTGTTAGCCCTGTTTTTCGTCGCATATACGAAAACATTATTTTTAGTGACATCCTAGGTTTATCTGCCACTCCTAACAAAGCATCAATTGAGTATTGCGGAGACATAATCATCGAAGTACCATTAGAAGAAGCTCAGGTTTGTGATTTCACCGTGTTTTTTCACTCAATTAATCTCTCACTAAATGAACGAGGGCTTTATGATGAATATTCAAAGAGTATCAGACGATTGCTTGGTAGAATGAGAAAATCCAGTGGTCAGCAAAAATGGATGTTTAAAGAAAGATTAGATGCTTTGATTTTTAAACGCCGTGGACTGGTTTATGGTGCAGAAGCAAGAATACCGTATGCTGTAAATCTCCTAAACAAAAACAAAGATAGACCTACCTTGTTAATATGTAAACGCATCGAGCAAGCAGACACAATATCAAGACTTACCGGTTACCCTGTCTACCACAGTGAGAAACCAGATGAAAAGGCGCTAGACGATTTCCAAAATGATAGAATCCCTGCGCTATTATCTGTCGGTATGCTATCAGAAGGATATGATAAAAGAAACATTAGGTGTTTGATTATTGTTTCAACCGCTATAACAGAAGCGTATCATATACAGAGCATTGGCCGCGCGGTTCGTTTACCTGACGATGCCGACATACATATTCTCCTAGCTCGTAACACGACCGATGAAAAACTTCTGCAGTTTAGATACATGTACAAACATAAGCTAGTCGGAGATTTTTCACCACGAGCATTGAAGCCTAGTAATCCTTGGATAGAACAATATTATATTTCTGATGAATACTCGATTGACCCTGAAGGAAAAATCTTTCAGAAAACTACTGATGGTAGACAATATTTTAAGGATAACCAGATAACTTTTGCTCTTGAGAGATTGTTTAATTATCGTGGTGGTAAATTTAAGATTACTAAAGATAATCTCGTGCTTGCAAAAAGAGGAGGAAAAATAATATCAATTGGTTTATTACAAGAGCCGCTGGAAAAAATTCAAGTTCCATCAATAAAAATTACTACAGTTTTAAACAACCATTGAATATATGTCTTGTGTCTATACAAAAAATTATTCTTCTAAGTCGTACAAAAAAATAATAAAGTAGCTACTACAATATTAATATTGCAAAAAGTAAAACAAGGAAAAAAGATGCCTAAGAAAAAAACCATCAGAACTTGTATCGACTGTGGAAAAAACATATCTAATCTACACCATAATGCTATCAGATGCAGAGCCTGTAGCAAAAAACGTAAACAACAGCAGGACAAAAAACGACATAAAGATAAACAAGTAAAGGAAATAAAATGGGACAGTTTCATAGAAAATGAGAAAGAAGACGAGCTTACACACAGGAATGCAAAGGGCAGCAAATTAAGATATTGGCTTGATAAAATTTGTCAAATGTTAACGATAGAAGAACTAGAATTTTTGCTTATATTGTGGGATTGGAGAGCAAAAGACCCGAACAACAAATCCCAGCAAAGAAGAGAATATCGTACTTGCGCAGGTATGGTGAGAGACTGGCGAGATTATTTTGTGATTAACAAGTTTTTCAATGAAGTATCGTTTGATGCGGAAACAGGTGTAATTTTCAATACCGATGGGTCTTATCTGACAGTTGATTTTGATGAGGATAATGAAAACTATATCGTTAGGAACAGCGAGGGTGCGATAATCTGTAGATATTAAGGAGAAAACATAGGTTTTTTACTTTTCGAACCACACAATAAATTTTATGTATGCTTTTTTGGGATTTTTTGCGTTAGTCTATTTGCTGTAAATATGTTTATTAGTTGTTTTGTTTTAATACCACAAATTTAGTCATTTGTAGAATTTGTTGTACATAAATTTGCTGGATGCTTGATATATCGAGAGGCATGGTTACTGCTAGAGGATCTGACCAGTTGCTTTCATCACCGTAGATATCTTTTGCCTTGACTTTTATATTGTAATTTCCTTTTTGAGCCCAAGTGTAGCTCGCACTTGTTGTTTCACCAGAGTTGTAAGGACCTAGCCAGTTGCTGAAATTACCATCTCCCCAATCCCACATGTAGTAGATCTGGTCTTCATCAGGGTCTGTTGTGCTTGTTGTATATATGTATTGTACACCGGGTTTGCCAGAGTTTGGACCAGATGGTCTAGCAGGTTTTTGTGGTGGGTTATTTGGTGGCGGTGGTGTCTGACTTTGATAGAAGCAAAGAGAGGGGTCACCGAAGAGGTTTGTTTCATAGTAGACCCAACGGATACAAGATCTGCCAATAATAGCAAGGTTATCCTCTTTTGAATCATGGTTTGCTTTTCCTATTTGTGGAATTCCTTCACCAAATACTGCATCCCAGAATTGTCTGTTTAGTCTCTGTGAATCTCCATCTGTGCTATATGACCAGAAGAAGCCGTAACGAGCGTTCCATATGCCTGCAAATGCAGCATGGCTTGTTTTGACTGTGAATTCCTCCGCAATGCAATCGTATCCATCGGGGTTGTCAAAACCACCGGACATACAGCCTTGTGAGTAAATGAAACAAGCTTCGTTAGAAGGATTATTTAAGTCATCAACATCAGAAAGATACATTTTCATGTTGTAGTCGTAATAAGCATGACCTAGATGGTTGATTATGTGTACACCGCTGTTAATAATCGCCATAAGCTCTGTATAATCCCAGTAGTAACTAGGTGAATCATACAGCTGAGTGATAGTATAGTTACTGCTAGGTACGCCAACTGTAGTGTATCCATCGTCAGAGCAGCCATCTATAAGTTGATTCATATATGTACTACCATAGCTTGCAATACCGTAATCTCCTAGATATTCAGCTGCTAAACACACTTTCTTTAGATACGCGTCATCTGGGTTTTTATTGATGTAAGCTACAGTTTTAGTAACAAAATTATTTACATCAGCCGTATTGTCGACACATGCCCTGCCAACATATACTTCTGCAATTAAATCAACGTCGCCACCATTTGTACCATCATTGGGTTCACCCCATTTATTGTCGTCATCGTAGTTGTATGGTCCATCTAGACAGGCGTAATAGATATCTGAAGGCATATAAGTTTCATACAGGGTAACATTTTCATCCATACCTGAAACCCATAGAATAGGGGCAGGAACAACGCCATCGTCACCACCTATGAGTACATAACTTATCCCCCAATTTATATATGCATCTCTAATGTAGTTACGGATACTTTCAAGATCGCTAGCACCGACATCAGTAAGGGTTTTGATTACGGTAGACGTACCTGTTGCATCATGCACTTCTTTTAAAGGCTCAAAGCCGGATTTAAGCGAGTCGGTAGTCAGAATAAGAAGATCATATGAATCCATAGAAGATGATTTAATTATATTATATTGTTCCGCAACAGAAGGATTATCAATCTTCTTGATAACATCTTGTTTATCTTGCTCAAAACCGCGGAATAAACTATTTGCCCCATTGTCATAAACTGTATCAACAGTAACTTGCAAGTTATCATAATAATATAATTCACCAGTTACAGTGTTATACTGGACTGGATGCAACTGCAGAACAAGAATCTCATAGCCACGGAAACTGTATGTCCCGACTTCCGTGTAAAGTTTACCAGGGTATAATGAACTTGATTGATAAATCAAGTTGTTAGTGCTAATCTTTTGAACAACCGATGATCCAGTAATAGGAATGGGTTTACCGACAGGATCTACCCTAAAACCTACTCCAAGTAAATGTTTTTCACCAGCAGTAACTTGTATGCTACTTGCTTTGGATTTTGGCGGCAAAAGAATATATGCACCTTTTGATGGAATGTTTGGTTCACCAGAATTACCAGCGGTTGAACAACCAGTTAAGAAAACTCTATCGTAAGAAGAATCTTGCATGTTAACGGTTTCAATTGTTGGGCATGCGAAGTTATATGCAACACTAACACTTTTTTTTGATTGTGTTTGGTATGCCTGCGTCAGAGGAAAAAAAGACAACAACAAAACAAATAACACACCAAAAGCTATGTTACTCGGTTGCCATATTCTCCTAAAAATTGATGTACCTTTTTTCATAAAAATCCCCTTTCGATATTTTTTCCAGTACAGTTCCTATACATCTTCACATTAATAAAACTAGTCATTGTTAATCAAAAAAATAGAAGACAGATCATGATTTTTACTGAGATTTAACAAGTCCATCTAAAAATGCAAGTGCAGTATCTATCAAAAGATCGTAATCTTCATCATTCTTGAGGACTTTTGGTATATTTATTTTAAATTGATTGGACTCGAGTGTAACTGTTGGACGGTGCTTTCTTAATGACAATAACTTATCTTGTACTGCCCATGTTAAAACTCTTGTAACAAATTGTTCATCATTACCTTTTATCATATATTTATCATCAAATTCGCTGCTACCGGTCTGTATATCTTGCATTCCTAGTTTTTTGCCAATTTCAGATGCCCAAGATTCCCCATAAATCCTAATATTTTGATTGTTAGGATTGCTAATGTTAGTATAAACACGAGTATATGCTGGTTGATATTTACTACCGGGATAAGCAGACACAGTAATGTTTCTATCCATATACGGGAAAGTCAGAACAGGGCTTCTAAAATTCCATTGAAATTGTCCTTTTCTTTTTAATGCCTGACCTTCAAAGATATATTTCAATTTAGAGAAATGCCTAAAAGAGACGATTATTAAAATAATTACAACAATAATCGCAATAAACCAAAGATAATCGATAAACTGGAATAATATATTTTCAGCCATAATATATCCTCACTACATTTGTAATATCTTATTTTCTTATTAAGTTCTCTATAAATTAGTAGAAAAGAAGAAAAACTACAGATGGATATTCCCTCTGTAGGCTATGCAAATGAAATACGAGATAAAAGATGATAAGAAGCAGCTGCTTTCACAGAAAATAGAACATATCGACATAAAGGCATTCAATGCTGTACCGTTGATTGATGCTTTTGATCATATGGCATTTCAGTCCAGAAACCTAGCAAATGCATGTAAGATATACGACACTATGCTTGCAGATACGGATTGTACAGTTATACTTTGTATGGCGGGTTCGCTTGTTAGTGCTGGTTTGAAAAATGTCGTTGTTGAGATGATTCGTAATAATATGGTTGATGCCATTGTTTCAACTGGTGCGATTGTTGTTGACCAGGATTTCTTTGAGGGGCTTGGTTTCCATCATTATCGTGGTGAGATACGTGTTGATGATAGTAAACTTCAGAAGATACATGTTGATCGAATTTATGATACCTATATCGATGAGGATGACCTACGTGTCTGTGACATGACTGTGAAAAAAATTGCAGATGGGTTAAAACCAGGTGCATATTCCTCAAGAGAGTTTATTTACGAGATGGGACGATACCTTGATGAAAGTGGCAAAAACCCAGATTCTTTTGTGCTAGAAGCGTATAAACATGATTTACCAATTTTCTGTCCGGCTTTTTCGGACTCTAGCGCAGGTTTTGGTTTGATTTTCCATCAGAATGAGCGAAAAGAAAAACATGTTTCTATTGATTCAGTGAAAGATTTCAGAGAATTAACCGAACTTAAAGTTCAGGCTAAAGAAACCGGCTTGTTCATAGTTGGTGGCGGTGTACCAAAGAATTTTGTACAAGACACTGTAGTAGCAGCAGATATTCTGGGTGTTGATGCGCCTATGCATAAATATGCAATTCAGTTAACAGTAGCAGATGAAAGAGATGGCGGACTTTCAGGCTCAACACTAAAAGAAGCAAACTCCTGGGGAAAAGTAGATACTGGCTATGAGCAGATGGTGTTTTCCGAAGCGACACTTACATTTCCGCTTGTAGTAAGCTATGCTTACCACAAGGGAAATTGGAAAAAGAGAAAAAGTATGGGTTTAAACCAAACATTATAAAACAAAACTCGTGTTTACACCCTTTGAGTAGATGGGAAATGAAGCAAATTAAAAATTCGGTTTTAATTGAAATCGTGCTTAAAGCCATCTATAGTGTATCTAGTAGGCGAACTTCAGCGAAATTAGCTGAAGAATCTCTCGGTTCAACTTTGAGAGCGCTTGAAGGCAAATATGATTTTTTGAAATATGTAACCATAAAACCAAGCGCCTTATCTGAGGGCGGGGGGCTTAACATAACAATCTCACCAGAGATGGATTCAATTAGTCCAGAGTTGGTAGGGAAATCAATCGAATCCATTATTAGAGTGGTATATAACGACATAAATGCAGAGGCGGGCCTGTTTTTTATTACGGAACTGAAAAAATATGCTGGAGATGAAATATCAAAAAGTATCAAAGAGTATTTTGTAGATCTGGATCAGATACAGGTAGAACAACATTATGCCTATAATCGACGTGAGAGAAAAAAAGCGATAGCAGAGAGAGCGATTGGCGACAAACAAGGTAAAAAACCAGAGAATCTAGTAGGTTACAGTTGGGGTGATGTTTCACATTGGAAACATGAACCAGGTAGTTTGTATTGTACATTATATGACACTGAAGGAAAAGTCTTAGATAGAATTAACCTAGATGCAATAATCCAAAATTATGTGGAACGATTATCCAGTTACAGAGAAGGGGATCCTCACCAAATGGAGAGAGAAGCAAGAATCTACGAGAAAGAGTATGAACTATTGAGACTTATGTTTGAGAGGGATATGAACGCAGATACGGCATCTAACATATTACGTATAACTAAAGATGAATTGAACAAAATGATACGAAAGCTTTCACAGATGGAGATGTTGCAGTACGTCTCATATGATACAGTTGAGTTAACAAATATAGGAATAGGTTATGTGTCAAAGAAAGAGAAGAAGAAAAAAACTGATCTCGAAGAAGAAGAAGAAGAAGAAGAAGAATCTAATACAGATTTGGTAGCATCTGTTAAATAAAAAACCATCTGATAACCATTATATAGGGTTGATATTTTCTTTTTATCCTGTGAAAAATAAGACCTACGATAAGTTGGAAAAACTCAAAGAAATTCTAAGAGACATGGATAGCGTGACTATAGCCTATTCCGGTGGAGTTGATAGCACTTTTTTGTTAAAAGTCGCATATGACGTACTTGGTGATAATGTGCTAGCGGTCACTGCTATTTCACCTACGTATCAGAAAAAGGAGTTAGTTAACGCAAAAAAATTTGCAAAAAGCATCGGAGTAAAACACAGGACAATAAAATCAGAGGAAATGAGAAATAAACGTTTCTCAGAAAACACTCCTAATAGATGTTATTATTGTAAAAAAGAATTGTTCACAAAAATCAAAAAAATAACGTCAACATACAAAATAAATTATTTGCTCGACGGGTCAAATGCTGATGATGCAAAAGACTACCGGCCCGGAACAAAAGCAACTAAAGATCTTGGTGTGAGAAGCCCTCTAAAAGAGGCGGGTTTAACAAAAAAAGAGATACGAAGTCTCTCACATAAGATGAATCTTAAAACATGGGATAAACCTGCCAGGGCATGTCTTGCATCAAGGTTTCCATATGGCACAAAGATAACAAAAAAACGACTTAAACAAGTTGAAATGGCAGAGACGTTCCTATCAAAACTGGGCTTACACCAAATTCGTGTTAGACATCACAATAATATAGCAAGAATAGAAGTTGCAAAAGATGATTTCAACAAAATACTAAAACAAAGAGAAAAGGTTGTAAGTTATTTCAAAAAACTTGGGTTCACCTATGTAACAATGGATATCGAAGGGTACCGGACAGGTAGTTTAAATGAGGTGTTTAAACATGGAGAAAACTCTAAGAGATTACAAGGCAGGAAAAATTAGCCTAGAAGATGTACTAGAAAAAATGAGAGCTTTGCCATATGATGATTTAGGTTTCGCAAAAATAGATACACATAGAGAAATAAGAAAAGGTTTCCCTGAGACTGTTTTCTGCCAGGGTAAAACAAACAATCAGGTTGTCTCTATACTTTCAAGGATGATGAAACACAACAAAAACATACTGTTGACAAAGACTACAAAAAATCTTTATGATATTATCAAAAAAAAGTATCCTAAAGCGGAATATAACGAACTAGCAAAAACTATTGTTATCAGACAGCATAAACATAAACGAAAGAAAGGCAAGATACTTATTTTAACCGCTGGGACGTCAGATATACCTGTTGCTGAAGAAGCGGTTGTGACAGCTGATCTGCTTGGTAATAATGTTGAAAAGGTCTATGACATAGGAGTGGCTGGCGTACATAGATTATTTGATGTGAGAAAGCGTTTTTCTTCTGCTAATGTGATAATTGTGGTCGCTGGTATGGATGGTGCTCTTCCAAGTATTGTTGGTGGGCTTACGTCAAAACCAGTTATTGCAGTTCCAACTAGTGTTGGTTATGGTGCGAGTTTCAAGGGTATCGCACCGCTTTTAACAATGTTAAACACCTGTGCTGAGGGTGTTGTTGTAGTAAACATTGACAATGGCTTTGGTGCAGGGTATTTCGCTAGCCTTATAAACAGGTGAACAAAGATGGTTGTGGCTTATTTTGATTGTTTTTCAGGTATTGCTGGTGATATGATTCTTGGTGCGCTCATAGATGCAGGGTTCAAAGTATCTGTTTTGGAGAAAGAACTGAAAAAACTTGATTTAACAGGATATAAAATTAGTGTTAAAAAAGTGTCATATAATCATATAGCTGGAACCGATGTAAACATAGAGATAAAGGATGTTCACACCCATCGGAGTTTATCAGATATAGAGAGGCTAATTAAAGACAGTGAGTTAGATAAAAAAATCAAACAAAAAAGTATAAGCATTTTTCAGCGTCTTGGTGAGGCGGAGAGTAAAGTTCATGATATACCAATTGAAAAGGTTCATTTCCACGAGGTAGGAGCAGTAGATGCTATAATCGATATAGTGGGCTCAGTAACAGGATTGAATAGCTTGAGTATCGAGGAGGTTTATTGTTCTCCGTTGCCGATGGGCAAGGGTTTTGTTAAATGCGCTCATGGGGTATTGCCGATACCTGCGCCTGCTACAGTTGAGCTTGTCAAAGGAAAACCGGTTTATTCTGATGAAAGAAAACAGGAACTAGTAACACCAACTGGCGCAGCGATAATAACCACAATTGCTGATGGTTTTGGAAATATGCCGCTTATGAAAATAGATAGAATAGGTTATGGTAGTGGAAAAACTATAAGCAAGTACCCAAATCTATTAAGAGTTTTTTTAGGGGAATTATATCAAAATAAAAAGAAAAGAAAAAGATAAATTGTTTAAAGTTTTATTGCGCAACTTGTTTGCGAGTGGACGATATTTTTGATGCTAGAACCACCATTACAATCCATGTTAAAAGAATTGCAATAGTCATTGTTCCACCAACTGTCGCCATTTCCTGTAGCATAACAGGAATATCTGCAGGGTTATTCATTGCCGTTAGGAACGGTGGATACAACACTACTTCTTCATGTGCTATATGTTCAACCGCAAGCATTATCACTCCGCCCCAGAGCATAATGTTTAACCAGCCTATTTTTAATGCTTCAGGTATTTTTTTTCTAAAAATTGTTGTTACTATTGCCACACTCATCGGTGCTATAAAACATGCCATTTTTATCTGCCTCCTAAAGCTTTTGCCTTTGATTTGGAAGTTATCAATATAACTCCCCAAATTATCAAAACAGGGAGTAACATAACAATTCCAAGTATTGCCCCATTTGTAATCAATCCATCTGTTTCGAGTTCTATAAACTCTCCGCCCTCGTAACCAAGTATATGGTCAACGAGTATCATTATAGATGTCCCCCATAGCATCAAACTGAGGAGATCCAGCTTATAGATTTTTGGTTTAACATACCATATCATGGTAACGGCAATTGCCGCAATTATTGTTGTTATAAGCCACATAATATTTTCCTCCGTTAACTTTTTGTTTCTGTGGCAAGGAAATATAGGCCTACTATAAAACAATTTTGGTAACAAAAAATTTAAATTCGTGCCACGTTTATCTGTAAAACGTGCTACTATGACAGAAAAAATAACAAGATTTGGAGTATCGATTGAACCCGACCTTCTAAAGAAATTTGACAAGATAATAAAGAATAAAGGTTACACAAACCGCTCAGAAGCACTTAGAGATATGATAAGAAAAAACATAATAACAGATGAAAGTACTGAACCAGATTCAGAAGGAATAGGAACATTAACAATGATATATGACCATCATGCTGGCCCATTAACAAATAGATTACTTGAGTTACAGCATGATCACCATCATGAAATTCTAACAACAACACATATACATATTGACCATAACAATTGCTTAGAAGTGTTAGTACTCAAAGGAAAAACAGGGAACATACAAAAACTTGCTGATTCAATAAAAGCATTAAAAGGAATAAAACACGGGGAACTGGTAATCACCAAAAGCAAATTATAAATTAATTTATAGCAGGTTTTAAGTCATATTCAAAGGAGATCTTTAAATTATTACAACCAATTTTTCCAAATATGATTTTTGGAATGAATTTGGGTTTAAACCAATAATTACCTTGCCAGTAATTGCCTTTTTCATAAAAAAACATAACAGAGTCGAATTTGTTATTTAGAAGATCAGGAGTTGTTTTTACAAATCTATTATTAATAATTTTATTGTTAGTAGAACTTCTAAGAACTAGACATTTTTGGTTGTTATCCTGGAAAATATTTTTATCTAATGTTGTATTGGTTGCTTTAGATATGGCGATTCCGAACTCACTTCCTTCAATCAAGTTATTATAGATATTTACCTCGTTTAATTGCGAAAGCCATATTCCATATATGGAATTATCAATAAAATTATTATTCATAATAATAGAATTATTAACACTGTCTACTACCAAACCCACCCCACCCACATTGTTAAAAGAGTTGTTTGAAATTAGTATGTTGCTTGTCTTTAAAGCAAGAATACCTCCTCCACCACCGTAGCCCCCCAGCTTATAAAAGATGTTATCTGATAAAATGATGTTTTTATTGTTTCTAATCTTGACACCGGCACATGCTCGGAAATTTTTTGATGAATCAGAATATGCGCCATGGCTTGTAATGTTAAAACCCCTAAATGTAACATTATCGGATTTTATAGTCACAACAAAGTTAGTCTCTGGGACATCATTCGTAAAAATATTATCTTGATAAAAACCGCTTATAGTTGTGTTTTTTGCAGATGATCCGATTAGTTTTATAGATTTATCTATAACTATTTTTTCTTTATATAGCCCGCTGAGAACAAAAATAGTATCGCCATTAGATGCATTATCAATTGCTTTTTGAATTGAAGAATAATCAGAGATGCTATTATTCCCTACTAAAATATCATAATTTTGGATTATACTATCCTCACAAACATCTCTTGTGATTTTTTCATTTTTATTTAATCTTGAAAAAATGCTAGCAGAGTTTTTATTAGATATAGCGCCGAGTAAAACTTTTGAGATGTAACTAAAATAACCAAATTTGTTGTAGTTGATAAAAAATGGAAAAAAATTCGGAATTTTATTTACTGGGTTTTCATGCATAATCATCGCTTTTGAATTTATATTACTCATTTTTTCACAAAAAATCTTATGAGGCTCATTCCACAAATCTACAAGCCCACGGAAAATACCGTATTCATCGCTGAAAAAAAACCAAGCTAAACCAATTACGTACCTGCTTTTAAAACAATTTCTTGCATACCATTCATAAATTTTATAACGCTCTTCTTCTGAAAAAGCAGGTTTAGTAGGGGAAATATTTTCTAAATCTAAAGGAACGCTCCCATCGTTAGGATAAAAACCATATTCAGAAATATAAATTGGTTTATCAATAATTGTTGAATATTTTTCCATAAAATTATCAAGAGGTACGCAATCAAATTTGTTACCGAGATTTCTCCAAGTAGGATCATAAACTTTTACAAAACTTCTGTAATAATTAATACTGACAACATCAATATATTTCCCACTAGCAACAAGTACTTCCTCTGGAACACCTAACAGATGATAACGAACGCCAAGATTGAGATGATTAGGGTCTGCTTTTTTTATGGCGGAATCTGTGATATTGAAATATTTTTCAGCTACGAGCGCGGAAAAATCAACAATATCGGACTTAGCAGTATTGAAATAATACTGATTTACAAAATAAGGATACTCTCTTTTTATTGATATTATATCAACAATATTTCTTGATCTTAATCTCCATGACTCGTTTACACCAAGTTTATTTATATTTAATAATTCATCAAAATTTGTAATATTTAGATTCCAAACTATATTAAAAAAGTTAATATCAGTATAGCGACTTCTTAAAAAATCGACTACTCTTTTTTTACCTGCTGTTGTATTTTCTGCTGCAACGTATACGTCGAGAAGATTTAATCTGTCAAGCGTATCTGGCCCCCATTTCATTTCATTATCAGTAAAATATCCTATAAGATTTTGGTCATCCTTTAGAAGCGAGGCGTATTTCATAGCGGATGTATTAACAACACTCTGCCACCAGGTATCAAAGACATCAGGAAAACGGTCATGGTTCCAACCAGGATCATGCATATAAGAAAGATGCTTCCATCGAAAACGAGCGACCCAAGGAAAATTAGTGAAAGATCCTGTATTGCCCATAACTGTATTAATATTCCATATTTTTAATCGCTCGCTTGTATTTTTTACAAAATCAGTTTCAATATCATAACAAAAGATTGGAGAGTCTACTGCTGACACTCCGATAGAATAAAATTTTTCTCCGTCCGGATTTATAAACCACCATATACCATTTTTTTTGGCAACATAAAAAAAACCTGTTGCGGGAAAGTCAGATATCTTTTCGCTCTCTGAAGCTGCACATTTTACAATATAAATGGTGTTAAAAATTAAAAAGAAAATTATACTTATAGATAGGAATTTTTTTAGTGAATAAGGCACATTTCATCACTTAGTATATATTGTATTAAATTAATTAATATTTATATTTTATTATAAAATAAGTTACTTAAGTATGAAAATTCAAAATATAAGAAGATATATTGGAAAAATTATTACTTCTTCATAGCATTGTTTAAATCTTTAACAAACACTTTAACATCGACACCATGAACTGCAGCAATGTCACTAATTTTTTCAAATGATGCAGCTATACAACCTATACAACCCATATTATACTTCTGGAAAACCGGTATAACCTCAGGATGTTTTCTGAGTACTTCTTGTATATTCATATCTTCTGTTATTTTATCAGATGGCATAATTTCACCTTATTTTGCCAATGTTATTAATAACCATCATATAATGTTTATTATAAGAAAAAGGGTGAGGAGAGGACCGGACGGGAATATCCGGGAGGATAAAAATGATTGGGATCTCTCGAGTTTAAGGGCCGTCCGGTTTAGCTTTACAAAAGTCAAAAGGTTTGTGCAACTATTTAAATTAAAAGAAGGGGTCATTAAAACTATTAATTGGCTTTGTCTCAAAAGTATAACTCTCAGGTAAAAAATGCTATTCTAATAGTGCATGGGAAGGTATTTGAGTATTAGTTTAGGCATAAAAAATTATTGGCTAGTAGCTTCTTTACGATGAATAAAAATAAAAAATGTTATAGTAAAAATCATTAAGATTAAGCCTAAGGCAGTTGACATATAAAAGTTTGTTGATAGTATCAAGCCGATTAAAAGAATTATTAAAACTAAGTATCCTAAAATCTCATTTTTTTTCAATATTTCTTTTTTCTTTAAAGATGAAATCAAATAAAAACTATAACTACCCAATAAACTAAAAGTACAAAACAGAATACCTACTAAAACAACACCCCGGACATTTAACAATTGGTCAACAATTGTAGGTTCATATCTATTAATACCTGCCATCAAAAATGCTTGTGGTGCAGGCAGATTAGAATTTGACTGAGATTTATAAAATAATGGAATTAATATGTTAAAAACAATAGTTATACCTACATAGTATAAAATATACGAAATAATTCCTACAGAACTTCCGATAATTATGGTATCTTTCAATTTTGTTAGTTTGACAACATAAATAGCGAATGCTCCTCCAAGGAATAAACCACCAAAGAAAAAAATCCATGAAGATACTCGAAAACAATACGATGTCAATATTATAATTACTGTGATAATAAGTGATATTACAACTCCCGATAGAACGCCTTTCCATTTTGAATTCATTTTATCCTTTCCTCACGTGATGTAATTAACTAAAAGAATTAATATGTTTGCAACTATATTGGTGTAAAAACTTGTTTTTGGCGTTCAATAATAATTAAATTTGTCACAGCCATTACTTTAATGAATATCAGATATCAAACAGAACCTGTGCATGATACGGTTTTTTGTTTTTCACTTCAAGCATATGATAAGTAACAGCTTTTATCTCTGTACCAACCTTATGTTTAGAAATATCATATTTTTCACCAAAAACCTGTGCTTTCAAAGTTTTTTTCTTTTCATCAATTTCCACTTTGAAAAAACCAAAAACAAGGTTCTGTGAAGCATTTAAAAACAAAAGCTCAGAAAGCCAATCAACTAGCAACTGCTCTAGCTCCGGTGCATCAAGTTTTATTTCATACTGACCTGTTGATTCCACCTCAGATTTATCAGTGATTATATCAAACATTCCTTTTGCAGCGTTCTCAAACGCCTCAGAAAGCGTTTTACCAAAGGCTTTTACGCCTATATCAGCAGTATGCTCTATTATCTCGTATTTATCTATAGTCATAGCGATGCCTTAGACAATATTTTTTTGCAGTCACAATCTTTTTTTTCATCTAATAATTCTATTGTGGTTTTCAATATCTTTGAAACAAAAGGTTCTTTCTTCTTGTATAAAACCGATATCTCATCAGCTGTCAGTTTACTCTGCATCCCAGCAGCCATGTTACAAACAACACAAAGAGAGGCATAGCAAATGCCTTTTTCTCTAGCTAAAATAACCTCTGGGACAGCGGTCATACCAACTATATCGGTGTACTGTGAAAAAAGTTTGATCTCAGCTGGTGTTTCTAACCGCGGACCTTCTGTAGCAAGATACACTCCTTTATCATGTAGTTTAACTGATGCGCCTTGTTTTATACATGCTTTAATAAGAATGTTTCTCAGAGAAGGACAATAAGGATCTGTCATATCAACATGGGTTCTCTTGTCATCAAAAAAAGTGTAGGTTCTTGATTTTGTGAAATCAACAAAATCATGCGGTAAAACAAAATCTCCCGGTTTTACATTTTTTTTCAAAGAACCAACCGTACCAACCGCTAGAATGCAATCAACATGACATACTGACAGGGCCCAAATATTACCAAGATAATTTATCTTATGAGGAGGAAGATTGGATTGCTCTCCATGACGATTTAGTAAGAATATCTCATGATCATATAATTTAGTCAACTCCACGTTTACATCATCATATGGTGTTTCCACCTCTATTTTTTCTGTTTTTCTCACAAAATTTGGAATTTTATGGCCACATATGACTCCGATTTTCATGCTATTCACAAATCTCCATGTATATTATATCTGGTTTAAAGCGGTTTGTACAATAAATGTTTATCTGTTAAAAGATATTACCTAGTTTTGTATGAAAGTTGCTGCACTGTTTTCGGGCGGAAAAGATTCAATGTACTCTGTCTATATAGCGCAACAGTACGGATGGGACGTAACAAAACTTGTGACCATAATATCTGAAAACAAGGATTCTTGGATGTATCACACGTTAAACATTCATCTTACAGAAAAACAAGCAGAATCAATAGGAATTCCCTTAGCCAAAAGAGTGACAAAGGGTGAAAAAGAAAAGGAACTTGATGATTTAAAAGAAATACTGAAAGGTCTTGATATCGATGGTGTGGTTAGCGGAGCCTTGGCATCTGAGTACCAGCGCACTCGCATAGAAAAAATCTGTTACGACCTAGGAATAAAATCGTTTACACCACTGTGGCATAAAAACCAGGAGTTGATTCTAAGAGACCAGGTTAGTGCTGGTTTTAAAACGATGATAGTCGGTGTTTTTGCAAAAGGTTTTGATGAATCGTGGCTTGGCAGGACTATAGATGAAAAATGTGTAGAGGAACTGATAAAATTACATGATAAACACAAAATAAACATTGCTGGTGAAGGCGGCGAGTTTGAAACACTGGTTTTAGACTGTCCCCTATTCAAAAAAAGACTTGTTATAGATGAGGAATCAAAAGAATGGAATAGAGACAATGGGATAATGCTAGTTAAAAAAGCGCATCTTATAGAGAAATAAGTTGTTTAGTAATCGATGTAGTGTAATGCTTTC
>Ga0172362_10001288_pt1 | contig 21446 bp, 13 predicted proteins | sample LakKivs1_kivu2a2_FD_114534 | JGI IMG/M metagenome (GOLD analysis project Ga0172362, IMG submission 114534) | Sediment microbial communities from Lake Kivu, Rwanda - Sediment s1_kivu2a2 | ecosystem: Environmental > Aquatic > Freshwater > Lake > Sediment | place: Rwanda: Western Province, Lake... | reverse complement strand
TTCTCCCGCTTGGTTTGCCTTGTTTCCGTCAATCTGCAAGTTTCTCAACACAATATTTTCAACGTCAGCATCAGAATATATTACACAAGAGCCTTCGGGGGTTTCTGTTGCACTATTGTTCAGCTTCAGTATCGTTTCCCAGCTTTCGCCTTCAAGCCACACATTGCTTTTCGGCACTATCGCCGAGTCAATAATGTATAGTCCATCCTTGATAAACACCATTCCCCCGGTCAAGTTGCCTATGGCGAAGTTTATGACTGTTGCTGCATTCGTGTTAGAATAATCTATCTTACCCGTTGAGCCATTCTTAGCAAAGTACTTATCTCCCTCTTTATAAATAAGATACGAATACTCAAAGTTTTTTTCTCTATTAGCAGATATTAATACCATGACATATACCTCTTACTTCGTTTCTATTCCATCATAGCCACACTCTATAGTTGAAGATCCCTTGTTGATTAGTTCCATATATTGAGTATTAGTAACATGGAAGAAATATGCTGTTAATGCACCAGGTCCAATTAAAGTATCAAACGTGCATCTATTTGATCCGTTAACACTAACTATATCTATGCTGCTAGATGAGAAAATATTATGTATAACCCATTCATCTCCTATGTCTGGTCTAATTTGTAAAGTAGCGCTGCCAATCACAGAAGATATGGTAGCATGAACATCTCCTATAGCCATAACATCATCCTCAACTAGAGCTTCATAATCATCTATTTATTCATTGTGTTTCCTTCTTCTTGACCTTTCTAATTAAGTTAACTAAATTCTTTATTCTTTGTATATTATCTTTTGGAACTGTTCTTTGCAATGCTGTAAACAGTTCTGTTACATACTTACTAATTATATCATATTTAGATGATATGGTCTTAGAGATAACTGATATAGATAGGTACTTTCCTATGTATAGCTTTGTTACTTTGGTAAAGTTATTGTAATTAGCTATAACTGATTTAGTTGTAATGGATAGAGAGGAGTATCTTCCAATTAGACTCTTGTATATTGCTCCTCCACTACGATATAATCCACTTATGGAGTTACTTATTCTCTCAAGTAGCATATGCCTAGATGTTAAGTATGATAACACTAATTCTCTAATAGAGTATTTTGAAGCGAATGTCTTAGCCGTTGTACTCATATGTGAAGCTTTGCCAATTATTGATTTATATAACTTTGAAATGGTATTGTATGATCCAGCTAATTGATCTGATAGGTTCTGAAGAGTAATGTAATTGACTATTGCTTGTTTAATCATATTCATTGACACATTATATTTGCCAACAAAACTTTTGAATAACAATGTCATCCCAGTGACTTCAATCTTGAACAATGCAATTAATTGTTTACTTATTCTTCCAATTATCTCATAGTTAGATGTAATACTACTTGATATTCTGTTCATAGAAGAATATATTCCACTGATTAAAACGGATATATTATTGAATATTGAATACTTATTGGATATTGACTTTATTAATAAAGCCAGTGAATTATATTTACCTCTAATTATAGTTGATATCAATCCAGCTATACTATACATTGCATTTAATGATTGATGTACATTTTGAGTAATGGTGTATAATCCAGATATTGTATTTGACAATCTGATTTTTATAGAATATTTAGATAAGAACGATTTCATGGAATTCTGTAGATTATTATATGCCCCAACTATAGCCAATGTAACTAATCCAACATTATTATATTTTGTAACAAGAGACCTTACAACGCTATTAATTATGATCCATTTGCTAGTAAATGATTTAGTTATATTTTGTAATGTATTATAGATTGATATTAAAAACTTAGAGATATTGCTATAAATATTATATTTTGAAGAATATGTCTTAATTGCATATTGCAAAGAATTATATTTGCCCACTATTGTATCATATATTAATTCTCTAATTGAATATTTACCAACAACTGAAGTTATTACATTTACAGTATTATTATATCTGCTAACAATACTATTTGCAATATTAGATAGAACACTCCACATTCCAGTAAATTGTTTAGATATATTATTTCTTATATTATAATTGCCAACTAAAGTGTTAATTACACTGGATAATGCAGCACTAACATTATACTTTCCTATAATAATTTTAGATATATTTTGCAATGATGTATAAATACCTATAATACTACTTGAAATATTTTGCAATATATTATATTTAGAAGTTATTGATTTTATAGTATATTGTAATGAATCATAACTTCCAATTACATATTTAGATATGTAACTTCTTATTTGATATTTTGCAACTATTGTTTTAATTATAGACACTAAGTTATTATATCTTCCAATAAGTAATGTAACTGTTCTTTGAAGATCACTCCATTTGAATATTGTTTCCTTAGACACCATGTTTAGGTTAATGTACTTTGATGTAAACAATTTTATTGCCATACCAATACTATTGTAAACTGATGTTAACATCTTAGTTATTGAGAAAGTATTGATATTAGATTTGATGGTTCTTCCAGTTTCTGTTAAGTTAGATATCATTACTCTTCCGTGTTCTCCAATGCTAGAGAAGTATATTCTGCCTATTTCATCCAGGTACATGAGTAGTGCGGAAGCAATGCCATATAGAGACCTTAACTGTTTGTTGACTATACTAGCCATTGAATATAAGGAAGTTAGTTGTTTAGACATAAAGTTTCTAATAGTATATTTTCCAGATAATAGATTATTTATATTGCTAGCTAAATTATACTTGGCGACATATGATTTAATTATATTTGAATATACATTATATCTGCTAGTTACAGTATCATATATATTTTGTAAATTATTATATTTCCCAATTGTTGATTTAAATATTAAGCCAGCGGTATCATAGATTGAAATTAATGATTTACTTATATTAGAAAACATTGAATATAACACAATTAATTGTTTGGCTATATTATTACGAATATTATATTTTGATGTTATATTAGTGATAGTTAAGTTTAATATTTTATATTTGGCTATAATTGATGAATTAATATTATGTAGAGAATTATATTTAGCTATCAGATACGAATTAACTCTTTGTAATATATCATAATTAAATGTAAAGCTTTTACTTATATTTACTAATGAATCATATAATCCAGATATAGATTTTGATATATTATTAATGATATTATATTTCCCATTAATTGTCTTATTTATTATATTTAATACATTCCACTTAGATGAAATAACATTAGCTACTAATTCTTTACCAGAGTATATACTGACAATATATGATGCAATCAGTTCTTTTATATTATATGCATATGAAAATATCTTTGTTATTATTTTAGAAATAGAATATTTAGCGCCGATCAAATTGTTTATGTTATGTCTAGAATTCCATTTGCCCACAATAGAAGTTGATATATTATGAGATAAATCATATAGACCGCTCAATAAATTAGATATGTTATGTCTAATGTTATTTGATCCAACTATAGTTGAATATAATCTATTTAGTATATTGTATTTTGCTGTAATAGTATTAGTTATATTATTTAACAATAAATGCATTGAAGTTATAGATTTACTTAGTAAATTCCTAATATTATATAATGAAACATATTGCTTAGATATTCTTTCAAATACGTTATATTTACCAATTATATAGTTAGATACATTCTTTGATATATCATATATAGAAGTTAATGTATTACTAAGCAATTCTGATATTTTATATTTTAACGTTATGCTATTGCTTATATTTTGTAATGATTTATATTTGCCAGTTATTGAATTTGTTACATTATTAAGTATTTTATATGGAGATGAAATATAATTAGATATTCTCTGAATTATAGAATATTTTCCTATTAGTGTATTATTTATATTATTTCTAATATTCCATTTTCCAATTACATTTTTAGATATATAACTTCTTATTTGATACTTCCCAAATATTGTTTTAATTATAGGCACTAAGTTATTATATCTTCCAACAAAGTTCTTATTTATGTTATTTAATATATAATATTTGCCTATTATTGACTTGCTGGATAATTGTAAACTTTTATATAATGCAGTTATTGTCTTAGATATAGAAGATAATGTAGTTGTGTATATTATTTTTCTTCCAGCCTCAGATATATTAGAAAACATTATTCTTCCATGTTCACTTATATTAGAAAAGTATATTCTTCCAATTTCATTGATATATGTTATTAATGCAGACGCTATGCTATAAGCAGAAGATAATATCTTATAGATAGCTCCATCCAATTTGTGCAATGCACTTATACTTGTACTTACAATATTCTTTATTTTATATATAGATATAATTGATTTTGTTATGTTACTTCTAATATTATACTTTCCAGATAATAGATTATTTATATTATTTCTAATATTCCATTTTCCAATAATGATTTTAGAAGCATTTTGTAGAATGTTAGATATAGCAACTGTAAATATATTGATTATTTGTTTAGCGCTATATTTTCCAATTATGTTATTTGCAATACGTTGTTTAATATGGTATTTTCCAACTGATGTCTTTGTTGATTGCTGGAGATAAGTATTCTTAGCAATTGAAGTAACCGAGACTGTGCCAAGAGCATCTTCAGTTGTTATGATTACTCTGGCCAAATCAGTGTTAATGGTAGTGTATGCAGTTTCTCCAAAGAAAATAACGTTTGAATATATCCCAAAGATTACTGTTCCATTATTTAATATAATAGAAGGAGTACCGTATGCTCCTGTCCATTCATATCCTGCTCCATCACAAGTTGGTAATATAACCTTATTTGACCATGCCCCACTTTCATATACAGCAAGCGAAGAACCTACGTCAATATCATTACTCATGTATCCATCCCAAGTCAACTGGATTGAAGTTGGAGTATAAGCAGAAGTATCTATTACAAACCTATGTGACGCTCTGCCAAATCTGGAAAAAACTGCAGCACAACCAGAATCAGAACGATATGCTCCATCATCTGTATTTACAGTAGCATACCCAGCAGAAGGAATTGTTGTTCCAGTATTAGGAGAAGTTATCTTAGTTGTTTGATTATTAGCAGTGTAAAAGTAAACCTTGAAGCTTACTCCATCTGGAACAAGTGTGTACTGAGTCATGCAGATTACTCCACCTGTACCAGACTAATGCAGTCTAAAAGGCTTTCCATTTACATTTAAATTTAGATGGATCTAACGCAGCTTCAAAGCATTTGCCACACTGTCCAAATCCTTCAGGACAAGGTCCTTCTCTAACATAATTATTGCCTTCTAAATTTACTATTATCCTAGGTCCACGTTCCTTAGAAAAAATAAGAATTGGTTCCCAGGAGTATTGGTAAACACACCTAGGACATCGCTTTAATATTCCATATGTTGCAGATCCAGGTCCTATTCTAGACTTAAAGAACTTAGCTATAGAAAATACCGTCTTCTCTCCACACAAGTTTAAATTCTTTAGTTACTTGACTAATATATGGACTAGCTGAAGTTTCTCCTTGTACATATAACACAAATGTTCTATCATTTACTGCTGTAGCACTTGCTGGTACTTCTCTCTTAAGCCATATTCCAGCCCATTCCTTGAATGCTATTGTACCAATTCCTATTGAACTACCTAACGTGCAACAATTAGCAGAACTAGTTGCTACTACTTCAGTCTTCCAATCAGTAATCATAGAACCGCTTGATGGCGCTACAGTTTCACTAGCTATAATTTGTATAGCTGCTGGATCATTAATTGGGCGTTCAGTTGCAATAGATATAGTGTCTGGGGGACCAGCCGTATAGGCTGATATCCATAACTTAGCAGATGTAAGATTATGATCTGCATGATTATTAAACAAAGCTATAGCTCTATATAGTGTTTGACCAGATGCTGATTGATCGCCAGTAACATCAGTAAATATGTTCTGTGAGGTATTATCTGTAATGGTATTAAGACCAATGGTTCCTCCTAGCGCTAAGCTGGTTGCTGAAATAGAATTACCAGTATTGGTATAATAAAACACTAGATCTGATGCTGATATAGCTGTCATATTATTAACACCTAATTAGAGTGGCATAGAACAACTATTTAAACGTTAACACAGTCCATTAAAATCATTTCAGTGTAATGATATGAGCGTAGTGTATTGCGTTACTCATTTAGATGTTTATATATTTACGATCATGAAACTCAGCTACCTTACCTAGATTCCACTTAGATACAGGCCTATAGTATCCAACTACTCTAGAGTACACTTCCATGTTACTTCCACATTTAGAGCAGTTTGTATGCACTCCTCTCTCAGTTGACCCATCTTTTGTGCATATTGAATACGTTGATGTCATGTCAAAGTATGGTATCTTTGATTTAGCAAGCATATTAATAAATGACCTTGTGCTTCCAATGCTTGGTCTCTTGTCTCCAATGAATGCTCTAAATATTGTGCCTCCAGTGAATAATGGAAGAATATTCTCTTCTATCTCAACCTTAGATATTATATCAATATCGTATACTCCTGGTATTAATAACGTAGAATAGTATGGTACGTCTCCTCCAAGAGAATGTATATTACTGTTATTGCTTCTATCAATTTTAGCTAATCTATAGCTACATCCTTCCCCTGGAACCATTTCAAGATTAATTAACTCTTTAGTTTCCTTCTTTGTTGATGATATCCAATTTCTGATATGAGTAAGTACTTCAGTTACAAAAGAAGTGTCTTCAACTAATGATCTGCCACTATAATTAAGACACATTTCATTGAGTCCAATCACCCCTATAGTCATGAAGTAGTTCTTCATTGACCATCCATTCATAATGTTAAATGGCATCATCCTATTCTGGTACTTTAGTATTCTAGACTTACGTATTCTAAGTATATCTAATGCCATTTGCAATCTGTTATCTAATTCTTCAAATAGAAAACTTAGGTCTTTTCCTCTGCAATCATATGCTAGTCTTGGAAGATTAATTGTAACAACTCCCAGGCTTCCTGTTCCCTGACCCGTGTTCCCACACCAAACTGGTTTACCCTCTCTTCTAACATATAGTAAATGACTTGGAACAGTTACACAATATATTTTCCCATCATAATCTATCCATTCTCTATTATCCTTAACAGAATTAACTCTAATAGACTTTTTATTACTAATACAAACCCTATATATCTTAGTGGTACTAAGCCTATTTCTACCAGTAAATTTCTGTTCGCTATATTTAATTTGACCAGATAATCCTATTTTCAATAATATTTCTTGGAAATCATCAGCCAGAGATTTTGATTTAGTGTAATAACATTTACCATCTTTACCGATTGAACCATTCCCTAACATTAGATAATTATATAATATATTTAGTTGTCTAGATGATAGACATTTAATCTCCATTGGAATAAATCTATTTTCTGAATGTCCAAATTGCTTAAGGTATTCAAATAGTCGTTTGCTCCTTATAACAAAATCTCCATTTTTCACAGAGTAGTTATAATGGAACCCACATTTTCTTATTACGTTTGCTATAGTATCCAAATTCTCTTTTTTATGTTGACTTATTACAACTTTATAATGGTCTCTTATAGTACATCCTTCAGCAGTCCATATTCCAAAGAACGCAAGCCAATTATCCATTAATATTTTATTATATATAATCTGATTTTTTCTATTAATTTTAATTGGAGGCAATACAAAATATCTCTCTTCATTACTATTCCATTTAGCAGTTCTGCTATATGAAATATGGCGAGGAGCCTCTTCAGCTGGTATAAACTCAAAGTTTTTGCTCTTTCTCTTCTTTACCCACAATCTATGATTTGGAGTCACTAGGAGATTTATGAATTTAGTTTTCTGATGCAACATCTTTCCTTTATAGTCAGTTGTTATATATTCGCTTGGCAATACAAATTTTAATTCATCATTTTCTAATGTAGCCACTTTATCTGTCTTCAACAGATTCTTAAACAGTTTCCATCCATTAATTGTAAGTATTTCAGTGTCATTAGAATAACAGTTCCACATTCCTTTAGGGCCATCAAACTCTTCTAGGCTAAGATTGAGTCTACAGCACATACTACGAACTATGTCTTCAGATATTCCAGATCCAATATAATTCATGAAGTAGTAGCTTCCAATATCTGAACAGTTGTCCCATAGGAAATCTATGGCTGGATCATTCCAAGGGAACTTTCTATTCAGGTTCACTGTTAAAATGGGGAACGTATTCTTATACAAAATACTTTGTATATCAATAAATGTTCCATTTGCTGATATATCATAAACATAATCATCATATTCTATTTCCTCTACTAACTCAACCCTAACTGGAGTAATATCATCTTCATATAAAGAATTAAGCTCTGGGTATTTCTCTATTAATTTATAACCTCTTCTACTATTCTTCCTAAATAATTGATCTTTTTTATATATAAAATTCTTTTTCTCAGTTAGTATATAATCATTCCCATATGAAATAGAAAATCCTAACCTAAGAGATAATAATATCAATTTAAATTTATTAGTCTCATTATGGCAGCCTATGTTTTTATATACTTTGCAGTCCATACTTCTATGTCCATCAGCTAAATTTAATCCATCAAAGAAAGCCTTTGACACTTCATTAGATTCAAATACCCAATTCTTTATTATTTTATTAGGACTACTTCCAATATATTTCTGTATATCTTTAGCCACCCACCTAACATGTTTACTAAGCTCAATATAATTTTCATGTTCTTTTTCTATTAAACTAAATCCATATATTCTTCTAAATTTCTCTTGGATGATATCAGCCTCTTCTCTACTAGATGCGCATAATTGTACATGATGAAATTTAGTATATCCATCTCCAAAAATATATCCCATTAAGAAGGCTTTATCTATATTCTTAATTTTAAATGAAGATTTAAATTCATCAAACCTTAATTTGTTGGCTATAATAATAACATCATTTTTCTTTATATCCACAGACTTTATTTCCTTTATCTTAAATTCTTCATCTTGAGTAAATAAGCTATGATTAGGAGTAACAATTGCCTCTGCCCCACCTTCTATTCTTATCTTCATTAATTTTCCTTTAAATTTATGTCTAGAAACCTCTTTTAGTGGAAATATAACCATTTTATTATTTGAATCCAAAGACCATGTCCTTAAATAATTAAGTTTACATATCTCTGATTCTCCGTATTTAATATCTGTTTTATTAAATAATTCCTTTATTTTAACAAACTTAATTTCATTATTTCCATTTATAACTGGAATTATTGTATCTCCAATAACGCTAAATGGTAGACCCTGAGGATCTCTTTCACTCATAACTTCATTGATTGCCCTGTCAATCATTAACACTTCATTGGTGCAATCAGAATACTTTATTCCAGTAGGCACCCCTCCAATAATAGCTTCTTCATCACCTAGAAACTTTGGTATACAATAATTTAATGTTAAGTTAGTGAATGGTGTATTGCCAGAAAAGGCTGGTTTGCCATTAATTCTAGTAACTACCGTATTATTATCTGTTGTAATGCAATATACCTTGCCATTATACCTAGTGAATTTCTTCTTTAGATTATAAACTCTATCTTTCAAATCCGTAATAATAGATATTGGCTGCACTCCATTACTTCTTTTAGCTAACATGTGAAATGAATATCCAGCTATGATGGCCAGAGCCGTTAATATATCAACTATTTCTGTATTTTTATTATAAAGCCTAAATCGTGATTTATCTCCATCTCCTTTCCTAAACTCATCCAAAAATAACTTTGCTTGTCTTTTAGATAAGTCCATCGGATTAAATGGCATTCCTTTCAATGGTAAACTAAAGGATATTAAATGACTTGGTTGACTTCCTTCAAATCCTCCATGCTGCCTAATTTTATCATTATACTTTATACCTAAATTACATAAAATAGATTTAATTCTTGTAGCATTTTCTTCATTAACTATACTTTGTGTTATTGTATATCTATTACTACCTTCTGATAATATCCATGCCCATAATTTAATTTCATCGTCTATAACATCTATTTCTTCAAAGTTACTATCAAAACATATTGGAAGCTGTAACGGAGTTTTATAATTTAATGTTTCATCAATATCTTGTAACACCATAGTATTTGTATTTGGTATATATCTAAGTATTTTATGTTTGTGTGTAACACTTTGTTCAGTTCTATGATTTTCTAATGTAATAATCTCATCATTATAATCATATGCTACTATTCTATTTGGTATCTTCCACTCAAGTTTTCTTGTATTAGTATTTATTGTCATTGCTATATCTGACATTTTTAGTTCTCTAAAATCAACCCAGCCTCTTTTAGTTAATACTTCTGTTCCTTCAACATAACACTGACTAGAAGCTCTCATAGTATTGCCACAAATTATAATCTTTCCATTTCTCCTTACAACAAAATTTCCATTTGGTACTTTTAGACAATATACTTTCCCATTATATGGAACTATATCCAGATTGTTCTTTCTGTATAATGTTACAACATTCCTCTTCTTCTTAGCTATTCTAAATATCTTATTGTTGTTCATATAGGACCAATTAGTTCCATTTCCAACCTTTATCAAACATTCTTGCACATCATCTCTAAGTTTCTTTGATACGGTATAATACGCTTCTCCACATTCTCCAACATAGCCATCTCCCTTGAATAACCATTCTAATAATATATTTAACTGTCTTATTGAAAGATTCTTAAACTCTGATGGTATAAATTTGTCATACGCATGACCAAACTGTCTAAAATAATTTGCTAGTTGTTTACTATATACATGGAATCCTCTATAATGTTCTACATAGTTGAATGGTAATCTATCTAATAGATCTTTTATCTCATCTCTAATCTTGCACTTCTGTTGAGCTATATCTAAGTAATAATGTCCTTTTTTCTCTCTCCACACAGTACATCCTTCAGATAAGAATATACCAAGCAATCTTAGAAAATCATCCATCTGTATTCTCTCTACATGCCTAGACTGTGTATCATGCTTTGCCTTTTCAATCATTGGCAAGTAGAAATAATCCTTATCTTTAGCATACCATTTTCCAGTAATTGGCAGTGTATATTGTTTATTCTCCAGATGTCTTGCCTCTTTGAATATCCATTTATCCTTGTGTAATATTACAATTCTATGGTTTGGAGTTACCATCAAGTCCATGTTTTTATGAGTAAAATTATACATATATCCATTGTAATTGAATTTATACACATTTCCATCTGTAAATTGCCATTGTAATTCATCAGTGTCCATATTTAATGTAAGAACCATATCTTTGGCATTTACATCTCTTATTAGTTTGAATCCATTAGAAGTAAGTACTTCTGTTTGTTCATCGTAACAGAAATTAAGGTTATATACCAACTTCTGTATTTGTTGCTTAACATCACAATACTTTAACTTGTCCTTCCTAATGAAAGGAGCGAGTAAAGAATCAAAATCTGAGAATGACTGTGCACCAGCAAACTCCATTTGAGCACAATAAAGCCAGTTCATCACTTGATCAACTATACTGTTAAAATGTTTTGCCGGTCTAGAGTTAATGGAAGGAGTCTTCATTCCTTCAGTTAATAGCATCTTCAGATTATGGCCAGCGCAATTATGCAGTTTTAGTCCCATGGAACAAAAGGTTGAGGTTTCAGTAGTAATATCCATCACTTTATTATTGACATATGGAACTGTACTTATTTTAATTACTCTAACTTTTTTTCTGAAGTACCCAAGATTTTTACTTCCTTTAAAGAATTTAATTGGCTCCATATTTATCTTCATGCTTTCTCTAAACAGTGGTACTTGATGGGGAAGCAGATAAAAGTTGATTTCATAGATATTATCACTGTTAAATCTTATAGAAGAAACTATTCTAGCCACATCAAATACTAATTTAATCTGCTGTACTAACTCAAAGGATTTGCTAGATATCTTAAATTGTGTAGCAAACTTAGAGTTTGTTCTGCATCCATCTCCATCAAATATTCCGCTTATTATATCAAAGAATGTTTGTAGTGACAATGGTAAATATGGAATGTTCTTATTCTCTGAATAATCCTTTATGGTACTTAAGCAATCTAATTCTAACTGCTTGTTATATAGGAAATATGAGGTTTTATGTTCACTGTGATGCTTCCAGTAATGGATTGACATATCTTCAAGGTACTTCATTAATTTTGTTTCTATATCAACATTATTTTGGGATATCTCATATGAAGAACTACTTCTATTTCCTTCTGCAATGTACATTCCTATTATCCAGCTAAGTTTTCTATTTAATTCATAGCTACTAAAACTAAAGTCTCTACTACTAATGTTGCATCCTTGTACTAAGTCTCCAACTATAATATCTCTAGCTAATTTAGTTCTGTTATGATGCCACATTATAATAGGATGATCTTCTGTTACCTCTATTATAGAGCCATTGCTGAATTTAATTCTTAGCAAGTTACAATGCGAATTATGTTCTATTTTATCAGTGATTTTAGTCCATGCAACTCCAGCTTTATCAATTACATAATCTCCTATAGAGACATCTTCCATAGCTACTATCATTTTACAATTATCTCTCTTTATTATTAGTGGAGTCTTTGGGTTATAGGAGTACGGAACATAGCCTCCTGTTTCCAGGTTATGTATATGTATTATAGCGTTAAGATGAGCCTTCCTAAGCTCCTCTGGGATAGAATCTAGGAAATCAAGAGCCAATATTTTACCAACCACATAATTGGTCATATTAGAGAATGATTCATTAGTGTTAGCATTCTCTTTATTGCGCCATGATAAATTATCTAAATACTCTTTGATGGAACCATCTACCATTCCTTTATCCTCCAAAAGGAAATCAATCTATAGCTAAAGTTCTATTAAAGGCTACCTACTACTTCACAGGCTTCCATGTAATCCTTCATAGTGTTCACGGTTATCCATTTGCCTCTTAGCCTATAGTTCTCAAGTATTCTTTCTCTAGCTAATCTTGGCAACACTGTATCCTCCAAGTTTCCATTATCTGGGAAGTACTTCTCTACTATGTGCTTCTTCATGAAGTAGTGTCCTGCGCTAACATAGAAGTCAAGCAGTGGCTTCTCCCTGAATCCTAATACTAGGTCCTGTCTAAGTTCTACTCTTCCAAATCCAACCCTTGGTTTACTAACAAGCAATCTAGCCTGAACATTAAATGGCATACATAGATCTATAGGGTTATAGAAGCAGATATCATCAACATTCATTAAGTAGAGTGATTTGCCTTTAAGATTCTCTAGAGCTAACATTACTGCTCCTCCAGTGCCTTTCTTATATTTCTCTATGCTCCAAGTAACATATTGGTCTAATGTTGAATGAATTGGATATTCGGTGTTAGATGCTATTATAATATGTTCAAACTTATGTTGTATAAGCCACTTAAGTTGATATTCAAGCAATGTGGATTTATTTAATTTAAGCATTGGCTTTGGTACATCTATATCTGGTTTTAGTCTCCATGATTCTCCACCACATAATACTATGGCCTCATGACATATTTCATTTTTATTCATTGTATTCCAACTTTAGAAATTTAATATATTCATTATAATTCAACATATTTATCACAACAAAATGAATCTAATATCATATTCCAATTTAATTCACAATATCTAACCTGCATATCTTTAAATAAATAAGATTTTTTACAGTTGCTACAATTTCTTATCATTTAAGTACCTATTAAATGTTTTAATCCCATATTCTATAGGAGTATATTTTATTCTTAAATGTTTCCTAGAAAGAACATTATTTGCCTTAGCATTTATAACATAATTATTTGGAGCTTCAATAAACTTTGGAATAATATCTTTGTTCAATATCTTATTAATCATCTTTATCAGATCTATGAAATTAAAACTTATTCCAGTTCCAATATTTATAGTCATATTATTACAATCTATAGCATTAATTAAACACTGTACTATATCATCAATATACACATAATCTCTAGTTTGCATACCATTTCCCCATATTATTGGACTATTATTATTACGAATATCATTAAGGAATTGATATACAACAGAAGACAATCTTCCCTTTAGTTCCTCTCCAGGACCATATCCCAAGAATATTCTTAAACACATATAATTTAATCCAGATTCTTTTACCATATTTTCAGCTTTGATCTTAGTTTTAGAATAGTCATTAGTTGGAATTGGAATTGATTTATTTTCAGAAGTAGATCTAGAATTACCATACACATTGCCAGATGAAGGAAATATAAGTTTGGCATCAGATCTTTTACAATAATCTATTATATTGCTAAACCCAGCTAATGTCCTATTAATCATATTTTTATCTTCAGTAAATTGTATATTGCTACATGGACTACCTAAATGATATACAATATCTACTTTTCCAATATCTCTAAGTATTTTCTCCGCACATAAACTATTAGTTATGTCCATTTCAATAGATAATTTATTTTGTATAGAAGTAGAGAAATTATCTATTTTATAAACCTCATTAGCATTATAACTTTGTAATTTATTACATAAATGTCTTCCAATGAATCCATTAGATCCAGTTACCAATATATTCATATTATTTATCTTGACCATCTCTCATTCTCCATCAATCTAAATGTATTTATTGCATAATTTACTAATTCATTAATCTTAGCTAATAATATATTATCTGGAATATCTGTAAGTTTTATTGGCAAATGATGAAAATCTAATTCAGAATATCTATTAATATTCCAATTAGATGGAATTCTATTATTATCAATACACCATTGCCACATCTTACTACCTGGATATGGAGTTGTTGTACATATACCTATTCCACCAGTTATTTTATTTCTCTTCAAAAATGATTCAGTCATATTTATTTCATCAATTGTTTCTGTTGGATTACCTATCATAACAGTTCCAGATGCATTCAGTCCAACTTCATTGCATAGCTTTATGGATTCATCATTTTGTGCCACAGTTACTTTCTTTTCAAATAAATCTAATATCCTCTGACTTCCAGATTCCCATCCAAATGTTACTTGTTTACATCCATTCTTCTTTGAATATTCTAATACTTCCTTATCTATACAGTCTACCCTAGAATTTCCTCCCCATATCACATCTATCTTTTCTTGTTTAATTAATTCACATATTTTCATAGTTCTCTTCTTATGAAAGAAGAAATTATCCTCAACAAAAAATATAGCTCCAACTTCATAAGTATCTATTAGAAACTTCATTTCCTCTATTACTTTTTCAGCTGATCTAAATCTTATTGGCAAAGTTCTAAATGAATTATAACAAAAGAAGCAGTTATGAGTACATCCCCTTGATGATAATATGGTTCCTAATTTAAACCATGATGGTGCTATAGATGCAAAATTCATAAAGCTTCTTTGCAATAAAGATGTATAGTAAGCCATATCTAATAAATGATAAGCTGGCAATGGTAATGAATTAAGATCTATAACTGGCTTACCACTTACTATTCCTCTAGTTTTATTTTTTATTATTGACGATAATACTATTTCTCCTTCTCCTATAACTACACAATCAGCATATTTCATTGCTTCTTCTGGCATTATAGAAGCATGTATCCCTCCAATTATAGTAAAACACCCTTTCTTCTTTGAATAATCAGCACAAGCATATGTTTCTGGCGCTGCTTGTGTAGTACCAGTAACACCAACAACATCTGGATAAAAACTATTAAATTCTTTTATAAAGTCATGACCAGCAGCTCTATCAATTATTTTTACATCATATCCTTCTAATTCTAATATTGAAGCCAATATGGCTATTCCAACTGGAGGAGAATCAGATGCAGCTTTAGCTGAAGGATTAACTAGCAATATTTTCATTTTTTATATATTTCCTTTAATTTTTTAAGTCTATTAAATTTCATTATTCTAGAATATTCTCTGCCTATAACTAAATACATAGCTAAATGTCTAGTAAATTCTGCTATTTCCACTATTTGATTTTTTCTACTTTCAAATGGTATTGTTATATTATCATATTTTAAATTATTCCAATTAAAATTCTGAGATTCCTTTAATTCATCATATATCATACTTCCTGGAAATGGAGTGAGATAACAAATTCCTATTCCTCCATCAAGAGGATTATCGCATATAAAATATTGCATTTTCTTTAATGTATAAATAGAATCTTTATGTCCTATTATAAAACTTCCTTGTGATATTATTCCATTTTTATTACATAAACTTATAGCTTTAATCATCTGATCAACATTTATATTTTTATTATAATAATCTAATATTGACTGTTCAACTGATTCTAATCCAAATGCTATTTGTAAACATCCAGCACTATTTAGTATTCTTATTATAGATTCATCAATATTATCTACTCTTGCATTTATTCCAAAAATTATATCTATGCCATTAGCAATTATTTTATTACAAAATTCTATAGCTCTATTTTTATTGGAAATAAAATTATCTTCTAAAAATACAAAATTATTAATTTTGTATTTATCAATTGTATATAATATTTCATTTATTACTCTATCTACGCTCTGATATCTTATTTGAGATGTTCTTTTTGAATTATAACAAAATTTACATCTAAATGGACATCCTCTAGATGAAATGATATAACTTACTTTCTCATTGGATGGAATGAAAGTAGACATAGATATTGGATTTCTCTTATTAACATCAAAAAAATATTCATGATTTATTAATTCCCATGGTATATATGGCAATTCATCTAAATTATCTAAGATGTCTCCATTAAATATTCCTTTCTTCCGTTCCTTTATTATATCTATAAATGTCTTCTCTCCTTCTCCAATTACAACAGCATCACAATGTTTTATTGCTTCTTCTGGAAGAGCACTTACATGTGGTCCACCCATAACTACAAATTTTCCTCTAGATCTTGCTAGATCAGCACACCAATATCCATCCTCTATTACTTGTGTAGTGCCAGATATTCCTATAATATCATAATTATCTATTATAGTTTCATATTCTTCATTTAATGGTCTAAATCTCACAGTTACATCATAACCATTTTGTATAGTATATCCAGCCAATTGCAATAATCCAATTGGAGGTTGTTCAAAATATACTCCCTTTCCAGGATAAACTAATAAAATCTTTGTCATTATCAATTGCGCCAATAATAATTACGTATATTTATCTAATAAATATACTATATCTAACCATCTATTCATTCTTTTTCCTATATCTACAAATTCTTTTATTGTAGATTCACTAAGTTTTTTAGCTAGACACAAATACATTTCTTCATATGAAGAACCATCTATATCAATATTCTTAATTGTCTCAAACAATTTTGAATTATATATGATTCCAAGAAATTCATCTCTAAGATCTGCATTATAATTATGTGAATTTCTATTATGATTAACCATAGGATTACCAAATGATATTCTATGTTTATTCATAACATTTATTATTTTATTAAGTATAATGCCATTCCATATATCATCATATCTTTTAAAGCCTCGTTCTTGTAGACATATATTCCAAAATATCTTTGATATTTCATTAGTATATGATACATTCTGAGTATTTATTGGCATATAATTATCTTTATCCAATATAAAATTTCCATTAACCTTCATACCGCTACTAACTAAGTCTTCATATGCTATATTAAATGTAGCATCAACATCTGGTTTATTATACCAAAGTCCCTCATTTAATATTGATTTATAATTATTATTTGATTTAATTAAATAATCATCAAATAAATATTCTGATATTGGATATCCTCTAGTATAGACATGATAATTACAATCAAGAAAATTACATTGATTAACTATTTTATTAGTTGAGCCAACTATATTTTCAATATGCTTACTTAAACATTTTATATGATTACCAACAAAATCTATGTTATCAAATGGAATATTATCATCATCCATTACTATTATGATGTCTGGATCATAAATAATAGATACAAGATAACCAAAGTTCCTACGTCTAGGATCATTCTCTGGAATTATATCATTTATATATTTTAACTTATGTTCCTCAAGCCAATATAATTGCATTTTAGGACTATACCATTCTATATTTACTTTAGATGTATTGGGTACATATATAGGAGTTTTATTATCTGCTACTACAATTAATTTAGTGTATTGTTCATGATTATATTTTAGAATGTTATTAATCAACGAATCAAATATTTTATTGCTATTTATTGTCGTTGTTATTATGTTAATTTTCATTTTTATACCAATTCACTTATTACAGACTCATACTTTTTACCAAAGTTATTCCATGTTAAATTATCTTTAATCCATAACTTATTATTAGATATTTTTTCTTTATTTTTATCTAAGTTATTTATTATAGATAATATTACACTTACAAAATCCTCTATTTTACTAACTTCAGCTAAGTTATGATCTTTACATAAATTAGAAGCTACAAACTTATCAGAAACAACAGTTGGCAACCCAGAAGATACAGCTTCAAAGCTAGTAGCATATCCTCCCTGATCTAATACTGGATTAATGAATATATCAACTGACTTGTACAGATTAACTATCTCTTTATCGGATGTATTATATCCATTAATACGCACTTTATCAACTATTCCAAGTTCTGCTATTTTCTCTTTTACTTTGTTAAAATATGGATCTTTGTTATATCCAACTAAGTATAATATAGCATTGGGTATAGATTTAAGAACTTCATTAAATATCTCAACTGTTTTTATTTGATTTTTTGTCCAACAGAAATATCCAAATTGTAGTATTCTAATTTCCTTATCATCTCTGGATATATTTGGAACATCTGCAAACATTGAATATCTTATGCCAGGATAATTAACAATTGGTTCAAATCCATATGTATCTATAAATCTCCGCTTATCAAAATCAGAAATAACAAATGCTTTATCTACTTGATCCTTAACAATTTCTATTTCTCTAGCATTTAATTTGCCTCCCCTAAGTACAGTTTCTGGAGGCTCATTACAATTATGAACTATGAATGGTACACAATAGAAATTGTTTGTAGTTTCTAAATTATACACTGTTCCATTATAATCTTCTTCTGTTATCCTGGAAATTGGCAAATAGTAATTGTTATTATCTTCTAAATAATTGTTAAAGTTTCCATCTATGCTCCAATACAATGTATATTCATAACCATCTGATTTAATTAATCTGTCCCCAATCATGCTCTCTTTTTGTTTTCTTCTAGATAAACCAGAGACTATACCAATCTTCATTAATAATATTTGTATTCCTTTACTGCCAAGTTCACTGTTAATTCCTATTCTTTTCATTGCACTGTATTTAGTCTTTCTTGGTTTAATATTAATATCGCCATCTCCTTTCTGTATAGCGTCAATAAAGGATTGTATAATTGACTTCCTTTCACCAAACATAAAACCTGGAACTATTTTATCATTGGCATTATGACCAATTTTTTCTATTAAGAATCTTGCAAGCGAAGTAGAGTTTATTCTTACCACCAACGAATTGTTCTTTGGAATCTTATTTATCCTTCCATTTATCCCTATGGAATTAGCTATAGATAATATTCTGTTTGCGTAATTAATTTCATTAATATTCAATGCAAAGTCTACATGACCCCCGTTAACGCTACCTTCCGCAAAGTACCACCCTAATAATTCTGCAATGTCTTCTGTAATAACACCTTTAAATTTACAATCAACTGATCTTTTACTATATTTAGTTAAATCTAACAAATAATCAAATTCATCTTTTATCTTGGGAACCGCAACGCAATATTTAGTGGTTAATGTTCTTTCTGGAATTCTTTTAACTTCCACCCAATTGCCATCATCTATAATATTCCATTTATTGTTAATTCTTTTAGCTTTAAATATTTTAATTGGGTGTTCTGGAGTAATTTTAATTGGCATTAAATATGATGGTTTTATTATCTTTAGTTTGCCCCTATATTTTCTACTATATAGTTTTTGTACCTTCTGATCGCATAATAACATATTGTTCATAGATATATTTTGTATTCTATCCAGTTTTTCATTTGCATAAACTATGGTATTATTTGGAAAACATTGCCATATAATCTTATGCTTTCTAGGATAAAGAATCAGTTCTGCTGGATGATTATGCGGATTAATTATCTGATAATATGTACTTCTAACCAATGCCCTTTCTCTAAGAGTATTAAAATCCGTACAATTACATATTCTAGTTTCCTTAAGTGATCTTCTAAATTCTGGTATAGAGTCTACAGTAAATATAGTTACTTTGTAATTATTATCTGTTAAATAATTACAAAGTTCAGCTATCTGCCTTTCTGCTCCACCATTAACATAAAATGATGGATGTATCAACATTATATTTTTATCCATTTTTAACCACTACATCCCCATCTATTACTACATATCCTACAATATTTATGTGGATGATTCAAATTTAATTTATCTCTATTCATAAAATCTGATTTTTGCGTAGCTAAAATATTGAATCTTATACTATTCATTCTTTCACTGTGCAATAAGCTATTTATTTCATCTCTATAAATATTCCCTATTTTATATTGATAAGCAGGCACTTTTACTTCTACTCCATTATAATATTCTGTAAATGTTTCATTGGTTTTTCCTATATATGGTCTAGCTGAATAAATGTAACAACATGGATAAACATCTCCATTAACAGCTACAAAAATAATATTAAACGGATCTACACAAATATCTAGTGTTGGTTTAGAATATATTGCATTAGTATATATTTGTCTTATATTACATTCATCTTTTATTATTCTTACAATATCATCTATTTCTTCTATTGGATATAATTCATCATACATTTCTTTGCTATAACATGTAGGCAATATTGGACTGAATCCTGCTTTAATTTCATCTAGTAAGTTAATAAATTTATTAATTTCGTCTTTAAATCCCTTTATAATAACTGGTTGAATTACAACTTTTATATCTTGTCTTTTTTCAATTAATTTTTTAATATTATTTATGATTATAGATGATCCAATTCCTCTAGTTATCTTATTTTTCTCATCATCCAAACTATCTATAGAAAAATATAATACAGAATTATTAGGTAAAGATTCTATATTTTTATCGTTTAATAAAATGCCATTGGTTGTCATCGTTAATCGAATTTGTTTTAATTTAATATATTCTACAAATTCATTCCAATATGGATAACAAAATGGTTCACCAGATCCAATTATATTTATAGATTCCAAATGATCAAATTTATTTATTAAGTTAATAACATCATTTATTGGCATAAAACTAGTTTTTTGTTCTGCTGTAAGCTCATTTCTTATACAATACTTACAATTTAAATTGCATATCATACTCAATTCTATGAATAAATTCATTTTTATTTCACCTTATATATATTACAAATATTACACACTGGATGAGCTTCAAGGGGCTTATCTTCATATAATAAATGTCTAAGTTTTGTATATTTTTCACCATACCAAATATTCCTAAATGGAGTATTAAATACATTGCCCATAGAAGTTTCTCTTTGC
>Ga0172362_10001286_pt1 | contig 21451 bp, 19 predicted proteins | sample LakKivs1_kivu2a2_FD_114534 | JGI IMG/M metagenome (GOLD analysis project Ga0172362, IMG submission 114534) | Sediment microbial communities from Lake Kivu, Rwanda - Sediment s1_kivu2a2 | ecosystem: Environmental > Aquatic > Freshwater > Lake > Sediment | place: Rwanda: Western Province, Lake... | reverse complement strand
GAGTCCACGACGCTGTGTGCCGGCGTCGCCTCCCGCATGCGCGTGAGCGTCCGCTGCCAGGTGTCATTGAGCTTCGGCAGCGTCGCGTAGGCCGTGGCGAAGACCCGCGTCGTGTGGGCAAAAAGGTAGAGCGCCGCGAGGAAAAGAAAGGCCGCGCGGCCCGCCAGGCGAAGCACGGGCCGCACGCCCTGCCGCGTGATCAGGGCCTCGACGCCGCCGCGCATCCTGCCGACGACGTGGCCGAAGGCCAGCCCCACCGGCGGGATCAACAGGAGCGACAAGCGCAGCGCCTGAAGGGCGGCGTAAAAAGGGACGGTGACCCAGAGGGCCACGCACAGGAGGCCGCAGCCAAAGACGGGATCGCGCAGGCGACGCTCCCAGACAAAAGCGAAGAGCAGACCGATGAGGCCCAAAAAAAAGATGAGTATGCCGCCGACGGACTGGACGATGAGCTGGACAGAAGAAGGGCCCAGCTCCTCGACGGTGAGGTAGACGTTGGGCCAGACGCTCTCCGGGGCGATGTTGAAGAGGCGGGTCAGGCGCACCGGCTCGAGGATGAAGTCGGCGAAGACGGCCGGGCCGTTCAAGAGCATCACGAAGACGGCCGAAAAACCAAAGAAGGCGGCCAGCATCTGCATCTGGGCGGCCACGTCGGAGGCGTCCTCGGCCTCGCCCTGGCGCACGTCCTTGAGGTTCACAAGATACAGGGCGCTGCCGATGAGGATGATGTCAAAAATGAACCACCACCCCTGCCACGTGGTGGCGTAGAGCGCCACCAGCACGCCGGCAAGCAACGCCCGCAGCAGGCGCAGGCGCCGTCCGGCGCGGGTGTCGAGGCAAGCGAGGTACGCCGTCAGGATGGCCAGGGGAAAGAAGACGTTATAGATATCGGTATCGAACCACTCCGTTAAGACGCGCATCAGCAGGAGCGGCGACAGGGTGATGGAAAAGGCGGCGAAGAAGGCGCCCAGGTCGCTGGCCCCGATCCTCTTGGCGCAGGCAAAAGAGCAGCCCGCGACGGCGAAGAACATCGCGAGGGGCAGGACGAGGAGCGTCGACGTCAGGGGCAGGTTCAACCGCTCGGCAAGTCCCGCCAGCGGCAAGGCCAGATAAAGGTGCACGTTGCGCCGGGTGGCCGCGTCCACCGGCCGCGACCCGAGGGCGTCGTACTCGACGCCGTCCTCGAGGCGGTCGCCGACGTGACCGGTGGCGTAGAGGTTCTTCAGGTGGCGCAGCCAGTGGTAGGAGTCGATGCCGCCCATGTAGAGCCGACCCGCCTCGTCGCGGTACTGCTCCTTGAGTTCTTGGGCCCGCTGTCTTATCTTGCGCCCCAACTCGAGCCGGTGTTCCTTCGCGTAGAGCTTCCAGGACGTCTCGATCATCTTCTGCAGCGTCTGGGCCGTGAGCCCCGGATACGTCTTGAGGAGCGTCTCGCGCAGTGTCGCGCGCTCCTTGTCAAGGACCTCCTGTCGGGCGGCCTCGTCAAGGAGGGGCAGCGAGCGGGAATGCACAAGGAGAAGGGCCGCGGTCGCGGCGCAGCAAAAGACCAGGATAAACGGAAAGAGTCGACGGATCATGCGTCCTCCTCTAATGGATAAACATCGCGTCGCCGTAACTGTAAAAACGGTATCCTTGCGCCACCGCCTCGAGGTAGGCCCGCAGGATGAAATCGCGACCGGCCAGGGCGGCGACGAGCATCAAGAGCGTCGTGCGCGGCAGGTGAAAGTTGGTGATCAGTCCGTCCACGACACGAAAACGGTACGGCGGATGGATAAAAAGCGCGGTCCGCCCCGCCAGAGGGGCACGGGGGCAACGGGAACCCAAAAGGGACCCGGCCGCGTCTTCCAGGGCCTTGCAGGTGGTCGTCCCCACCGCGATGATGCGGCCGCCCAGCCGGCGCGTGCGGCGGACCATGGCTGCGGTCTGCGCAGATATTAGGTAAGACTCCACCGGCGGCCGGTGGTCGGCCACCTCCTCGCTGCGGACCGGCGCAAAGGTGGCGTAGCTGACGTGGAGGGTCAAGGCCGCCACCCCCACCCCGGCTGCCTCAAGCCTCTTCAAAAGACGCCGCGTGAAGTGCAGGCCGGCGGTCGGGGCGGCCACCGCGCCGGGCACGGACGCAAAGACCGTCTGGTAGCGCACGCGGTCGCGCGCCACGTCCGGCCGGCGGATATACGGCGGCAGAGGGACGTGGCCCACCTGCGCCATCGCCCGCTCGGCCCCGCCCGTGTCAAACGCCACCAGCCTCTCCTTGGGGTCGAGGAGACGGCAGGAAAACCTCTTCTCAAAGAATATCTCTTCGTCGCGGCGCAGACGCGTCAGGGGTTTGATCAGGGCGCGGTAGACCGACTGGTGCGGCCGCTCGCCGACCTTGTCGAGGAGCAGAACCTCCACGCGGCCGCCCGACGAGCGTCGACCCAACAGCCGCGCCCGCATGACCTTCGTGTCATTCAAGACCAACAGGTCTTTCGGCCGCAGGAGCCGGGGCAGCTCCAGAAAGCGGTGGTGGCCGATGGACTGCGCGGCGGTGTCCAAGACCATCAGCCTGGAACCGTCGCGGCGCGGGACGGGCTCCTGGGCGATCAGCGCCTGCGGCAGCGTGTAATCAAAGTCCGACACCTTCATGACGCGTCCAGGCGCTGCAACGTCGCGCCGGGATAATAAAAACGCAGAATCTTCTCATAGGTGTAACCCTCGTTCGCCATAGCGAAGGCGCCCCACTGGCAAAGCCCCACTCCGTGCCCCCACCCCTTGCCGCTCAAGACCACCTTGCCCTGCTCCACGGCGATCGTGAAGTTCGTGCTGCGCACGACGTCAGGCCCCATGAGCTGTCTGAAGTCCTTCGCCGAGATCTCCATTGTCCGGCCCGCCTTATCTTTTATGAGGAGCGTGCGCACGCGGCCCGTCGGGTTGCGCTCCTTGACCGCCAAGGCCGCGGGCTCTGCCTTGAGCGTGTAACGGCCGCCCAGCTTCTCGCGGAGCGCCTTCATGTCCACGATCTTCTTCCAGAAGTAATGCGGCGAGCGGGAACAGAAAGAGCACAGCCTGCCGCCGGCGAGCGGCTCGATGTCGATCTTCCAGAGTTCGGCGGCGTTCTCGGTCATCCCGCCGCACGTCGCGTGGAAGTAGGCCGGAAAGACCTGGCCGTCATAAGTAAGGACCTTGCCCGCCGTGAACTTCACGGCCCGGTTCGTCCGTCCCTTCTCGGCCTTGCACCCGCCGTAGACCTGGGAGGAGACGTCCGCGGTCACGTCGTAGAGCTTCTCCTTCATGACCTGTCTCTGATAATAGGCGTACGTGCGCGCAGCCACCGCCTGGGCCTTGAGGGCGGCCAGCGGCCACTTGGGCGAGATCTCGTGGACGACGACGCCTTTAAGATACGACTCGATGTCCACCTCGTTGACGAGGAGCAGGCCGCCGTCCTTGTCCTTCGCGATGAGAAGGTCCCCGCGGTACGGCCGCTTGTTGACGTGGAGTCCCCCCTTGCGCCGGACCTTCACGAAGAGGCGTTGCCGCGGCCACTCCCTGGCACCGATGCGGATGCCGCCGGCCGTGGCCGTCACGGCGCAGGCCCTGAGGTTGCGACCCTTCTCGAGGAGGACGCCTGTCGCGGCGTCCGTCATCTCATAGGTCCCGACGACAGCAATGACGGCCTGCGCCTTGCCCTGGAGGAGGGCGACGCGGATGAGGACCGGCTCCCGGCCGAAACCGGCCCTGGCGCAGCCAACGGTCAAAAAAAGGCCTGCGGCCGCGAGCGCAAAAAGTCTCAATGTCTTCGCAGCAGCCATAGGAGCAACGAAAGAAAGACGCTGACGATGAGCGACGTCGCGATGGGGAAATAAAAGGTAAAGTGTTCCCTACGGATCACGATGTCGCCGGGCAGGCGGCCCCACGGCCCCCTCACCAGAAAAGACCAGAAGAGGCCGATAAAAATAAGAAGCATGCCGGCGGCGATCAGTACCTTTGACATGGCGACCTTCGTCACGACCTGCAAAACCACAGAACGACAGCCTCCTGGCCCGTGTCTTCAGCCGCGGCCAGGGAACACTCTGACAACCTCTTGTTGACCAACGCCAAAAGGTCGCGCCGCCGCAGCGGATCGAGCGGCAGGAAGACCCGCAAACCCTTGAACTCGCCCAAGACGCGCGCCATCGTGACACGGAGCGCGCCCGCATCATACAGCCGGCGCACGAGGCGCTCGGCGCTTCGCGAAGTGAACTGCGTCTGGGAACGCCAGAACGCCGGCGGGCACTCTTCCTGGAGCCACGTCAGCGCCTCCGGCTCCGCGGCCTCTTCGGGCTCCCACGCCGCGCCCGCCACGGCCACAAAAAAGAGAACCTCCGCAACCATCACCCAATACAAATACCTCATATAGTGAGACTCAAAGGTCGGACCTTTCAGTCTCATTTTCGGGCTCGAAAAGGTCGGACCTTTATCTCATTTTGCGGGAGGCGCGCTCCTGCGCGGAGGCGGCACAACCGCAGTAGTTCTGGTGGTACAGGTGCCACTCTTTCGACTGCCGGTGGCTGTCGGCGAAACCCTTGCGAAAATTGTGTACGAGAAAGGCCACGCCGGCGGCCGCGCCGGCCTCGTGGCCGATGCGGCCGATGGCCTCGATGTCCTGGTAAGGACTGGCCAGCAGCGTCGTGGTGTAGGCCTCGAAGCCGTTGTCGTGGGCCACGCGGGCCGTCCGCTCCAGACGCAGGCGCCAGCACGCCTCATGCTGTTGGCCGCGGTCCTCCAGCACGGCCACGCTCCTCATAAACTCACTCTCGTCGTAACGGTGGTGGATGACCTCGAGTTCCAGGCGCTCGGCCACCGTCACCACGGCCCCGTAGCGGCGCCGGTACTCGTCGTAGGGCTGGATGTTCGGGTTATAAAAAAACCCGCTGACCTGGTGACCCTGTCCACGTAAAAAGGTCGCGGGATAGATGGCGCAGGGGCCACAGCAGATGTGCAGGAGCACCCTCATAACGTGCGGATGTGCGCGCGGGCGGCCTCGGTCGCCTCGCGGCCGCGCGCCGTCCTCTTCAGGAAGCCGACTTTCAATAGGAACGGCTCGATCGTGTCGATGATGGTGTCGGACTCTTCGTTGAGCGTCGCCGCGAGGGCCTCGATGCCCACCGGCCCGCCGCTGTACGTCGAGAGGATCGTCCGCAGGACCTTGCGGTCCATCTCGTTCAAGCCGAGGACGTCGATGCCGAGGCTCGCGAGCGCCGCGTCCGCCTCGCGGCGGGTGATGGCGCCGCCGCCCTTCACCTGGGCGTAGTCGCGCACCCGGCGCAGGAGGCGGTTGGCAATGCGCGGGGTCCCGCGCGCGCGGCGCGCGATCTCGGCGGCGCCCTCCGCGTCGATGCGGATGCCCAAAAGCTCGGCAGAACGCTTGATGATCCGCGTCAGGTCCTCCTCCGTATAGAAGTCGAAGTACAGGAAGATACCGAAGCGCGAGCGCAGCGGCGCGCCGATCAGACCGCTGCGGGTCGTGGCCCCCACGAGGGTGAAGCGCTTCAGGTTGAACTTGATGGTGCGCGCGTACGGCCCCTTGTCGATGACAAAGTCGATCTGGAAATTCTCCATCGCCGGGTAGAGGAACTCCTCGACCACCTTGGAGAGACGATGGACCTCGTCAATGAAGAGGACGTCACCCGCCTCCAGGTTTGTCAAGATGCCGATCAAGTCCCCGGCGCGCTCGATGGCGGGGCCGGAGGTCGCGGTCAACTTCGTGCCCATCTCGCGGGCGATGATTGTCGCCAGGCACGTCTTGCCCAGGCCCGGCGGCCCGCACAAAAGGACGTGCTCGAGCGGCTCCTGGCGCTGGCGGGCCGCCGTCATCGCGACGCGCAGGTTGCCGACGAGCTCGCGCTGGCCGACGAACTCGTCGAGCGAAGCCGGCCGCAGGGAGAGGTTGAAGATCGCGTCGTCCTCGGTCTCGGCCCGCTGGGTGAGCCGGCCCGTCTCCTCGAGGGGACTGTTGAAGGGCGTGAACTTCTCTTCCATCTATTCCGTTGCCTCCTGGGACGGCTCCGGCGCCGTCTCCGGCGGCGGGGCCTTGGGGGCCATCTTCTCCCTGTTGCGGAAGACCTCGATGTCGCCGAAGACCACCTTCTGGACGACGAGGATCTCCTTGAGGCGGATGAGCTCCAAGACCGCCAGGAACGTCGCCACCACCTCCAACTTGTTCTTGGCCCGTCCGAAGAGCTGGGTGAGGCCGATGCGCGGCGTTTCCATCAAGAGGTGCAACAACTCGTGAACCTTGCCCTCGACGGTGAACTCGTCCTTGATGACCTCGTAGAAGAGGTCCTTGGGGATGTCCTTGAGGGCCTTGGAGAAGGCGCTGATGAGGTCGAAGAGGCTCGCCTCGAAGTAGCTCTCCCCGCTCTCCTCGTCCTGGAGCACGGCTTGACGCCTGAAGATGTCCTGGCGGGCGCGCTCTTTCTGGCGCAGCTGCTCGGCCGCCTCCTTGAACTGCCTGTACTCGAGGAGGCGCTTGACGAGGTCGGCGCGCGGGTCCCCTTCTTCTTCCGTCGTCTCCTCGGCCGCGCCGGGCCCCTGCGGCAGGAGCATCTTGGATTTGATCTGCATCAGGGTCGCGGCCACGACGATGAACTCGCCGGCAATATTGAGGTCCAGGAGCCGCATCAGCTCCAGATACTGCATGTACTGTTCGAGGATCGTCGCGATGGGGATATCGTAGATGTTGATCTCGTCCTTGCGGATGAGATAGAGCAGCAGGTCGAAGGGGCCTTCGAAGATCTCGAGCTTTACTTTATAGGACATGGGACAAAACCTAGCGCCTCGCGCACCGCCTCGAGCGTCGCGTGGGCGCGGGCCCGCGCCTTTTGGCGACCCGCCTCCGTGATCGCCTCAAGCCGGCCCTTATCCGCCAAGAGGACGCGGCGCCTCTCCTGGATGGGAGCGAGCATGCCGCACAGCCCCTCGCCGAGCCTCTTCTTGCAATCGGTGCAGCCGATGGCGGCCCTGCGGCACGCCTCGGCCACCTCCTTCTCTTCTTGAGGGAAGAAGACGGCATAGTAACTGTGGACGTTGCACTTTTCCGGGTGACCGGGGTCCGTCTTGTGGATCCTCTTGGGGTCCGTGAACATGGTCTGGACCTTCTTCTTGATCGTCTCCGGCGGGTCCGAGAGGGCCACGACGTTGCCGTAGCTCTTGCTCATCTTGCGGCCGTCCAACCCCAAGAGCTTCGCCGCGGCCGTCAAGAGCGGCTTCGGTTCCGGGAAGATCGGCTTGTAGAGCCCGTTGAAGCGGCGCACGATCTCGCGCGCGAGCTCCAGGTGCGGCAGCTGGTCTTCTCCAACAGGCACGACGTGCGCCTGGTAGAGGGCGATGTCCGCCGCCTGCAAGACCGGGTAGCCCAGAAAGCCGTACGTCGCGATGTGGCGGTCCTTCAAAGCACGCAGCTGCTCCTTGTATGTCGGGCAGCGCTCCAACCAGCCGAGGGGCGTCAGGACCGAAAAGATCATGGTGAGCTCCACGTGTTCGGGGACCTGGGACTGGATGAAGACGACGGACATCTCGGGGTCGATGCCGACGGCGAGCCAGTCGGCGACGTTGTCCCAGACCGACTCGCGGATGACGGCGACGTTCTCGTATTCACTCATCAGCGCGTGCCAGTCGGCCACCATGAAATAGCACTCGTACTCGTCCTGCAGGCGGACCCAGTTCTCCAGCGCGCCGACGAGGTGCCCCAGGTGCAGGCGGCCCGTGGGCCGCATGCCGCTCAATATGCGTTGTTTGCTCATTTCGCCACCTGTTGCGACCGGTGCGATCCTTCCCTCTCTCGGAGCCTGGGGTCATTCTTGCCCCCCGCTCCCCTTTGGGAACCCTCCCGTGGTTCCCCCCGGCCTCGTGAGAGCCAGGGCCCCCCCTCCGCTACGGGGGTCTGCGAACGACCCCCAGGCCCCTCGAGGTCGTCGCCTCAGCCACTCGCCAGTGAGACTCAGGCCACCTCTGTTAGGCGGCCGGCGCGACCATGCCCTCTCGAGGGACCTGTTCGCCGCCGGCGCGGGCATGGTTCCCTGCCGCTCGGTATCCCGGGAGAGCGCCGGCGAGCGAACAAGGAGCGAAGTCCGACCTCGCCGGGGCCGGACGAGCATACCCGAGAGAGAGCATGGTCGTGCCGGCCGCAGCCGAAATGTCTACACGTTCAGTTTGCGGGCGACCTCTTCCAGCTGGAAGGCGTCGATGATGTCGCCCTGTTGGATCCCTTGGAAGTCCACGAGGGAGATGCCGCACTCGTAGCCCTCCTGGACCTCGCGCACGTCGTCCTTGAAGCGCTTGAGCGCCGCGATCTTACCCTCGTGGACCACCTCGCCGTTGCGCACGAGGACGACGTGGGCGCTGCGCGTGATGTGCCCCTTCTTCACCATCGAGCCAGCGACGATGCCGTGCTTGGTGAGGTTGAAGACCTTCTTGACCTCGGCGCGGCCCAGGAAGACCCTCTTGATCTTGGGCGCGAGCATCCCTTCGAGCGCGGCCTTGAGGTCATTGAAGATCTCGTAGATGACGCGGTAGGTGCGGATGTCGATGTCTTCCTTGGCCGCCATCTCGCGTGCCGGCGGGTCGGGCTCGACGTGGAAACCGATGACGATAGCGTCCGAGGCCGTCGCCAGCACCACGTCCGAGCTGTTGATGGCGCCGACCCCCTTGTGCATGATCGCGATCTTGACCTCGGTGGCCGTCAGTTTGGAGAGCGAGTCCTCGATCGCCTCCAGCGATCCCTGCACGTCGGCCTTGAGGATGATATGGAGCTCCTTGACCCCGCTCTGCTTGATCTCCTTGTACAGGTCTTCGAGGTGGAGGTGGACCTTCCTGGCCGTCGGCTCCAGGCGCTGGCGGCGTTGCTCTTCATGTTTCTGCTCGGCGATGGCGCGCGCCTTTTTCTCGTCTGCCACGACGCAGAACTTCTCGCCCGCCTCCGGCACGCCCGAGAGGCCGAGGACCTCGACGGGCGTCGAAAGCAACGCCTCCTCGATGGGCTGGCGTAGACTGTTGTGCATCGCCTTCACGCGGCCGTTGTAGAAGCCGGCCACCACGAAGTCGCCGAGCTTCAGGCGGCCGCTCTGGACGAGGAGGGTCGCCACCGGGCCGCGGCCCTTGGTGAGTTTCGCCTCAATCACGACCCCGACCGCGTCGGTGTCGTCAGGGCCTTTGAGCTCGAGCATCTCCGCCTCCAGGAGAATCATGTCGAGAAGGGTATCGATGCCCTCGCCGGTCTTCGCAGAGACGCCTACGGTAATGGTCTTGCCGCCCCAGTCCTCGGGGACCAGGCCGAGGGAGTTGAGCTGCCCCTTGAGCTTCTCGATGTCCGCCGAGGGCTTGTCGATCTTGTTCATCGCGACGATGACGGGCACGCCGGCCGCCTTCGCGTGATCCAGGGCCTCGGTCGTCTGAGGCATAACCCCCTCGTCCGCCGCCACGACGAGTACGACGATGTCCGTGACGTTGGCCCCGCGGGCCCGCATGGCCGTGAAGGCCTCGTGGCCGGGGGTGTCCAAAAAGGTGACGCTGCCCTTAGGCACCTTGACCTCATAGGCGCCAATGTGCTGGGTGATGCCGCCGTGCTCTGTATCGGCCACCTTGGTCCGGCGGATGGCGTCCAACAGCGACGTCTTGCCGTGGTCGACGTGGCCCATAAAGGTCACGATGGGCGGACGCGGCTTGAAGCGCGACGCGTCCACCTTCTTGTTGATGACGCCGGTGAGAGGGTCTTCCGCCGGCGGCGGCAGGGTCAGGGCGTGGCCGAAGGCCTTGAGCACCTCGCGGACGATCGGCTCGCTCAGGCTCTGGTTGATGCTGACAAAAACTTTGAATTGCGTCATGAGTGTCTTGATGAGGTCGCCCGGCCGCACCTGCAGGTACACGGCCAGGTCCTTGATGGTGATGGGACACGGGACCTCGAGGGGCTTGAGTTCCCGCACCGGCTCGGGGGTCGGGGGCGCCTGTGCCTCCGGCGCGGGGGCAACGGCGGGCGCCGGGGCCGCCTCAGGCGGGGCGGGCTCCGCCGGCTTGGGGCCGTGGGGCTTTTTCACCTCGGGTCTCTTGGCCTTCGCCCTGCCGGCCTCCTCTTTTTTACCTTTAAAGACAATCGGCGCGTGCGTCTTGGCGGCCCGCTCCTCGAGGAACAGCTTTACCACGTCCTCGTCGAGGCTCGTCATGTGGTTCGTCGCCACGATGTGGCGCTCCTTAAGACGGGCCAAGAGGTCCTTGCTCGTCATCCCGAGTTGTTTGGCGAGCTCATGAACTCTCATCGGACTTTTCGCTCTCCTCTGTCTGCTTTTCTTCTTGCTCTTCTGCCAGCGGCGCTTGCCCCTCGGCGGCGTCCTCCGGAGGCCGGGCCGCCAGCTCGGCGCGCTTCTCCCTCGCCGCGGCGATGATCTTCCCGGCCTTCTTTTGGCCGATGCCCTTGATGGTGGTCAACTTCTCGATGGGGGCGTTCTCAATCTTCTCCAGGGAATCCAGGCCAGCCTCGATCAGGCCGTCCAGGAGCTTCTCCCCCACGCCCGACAGGCTCATCTCGGCGCGCGCCTTCTTCGCCTCTTCCTTCTCCTTGACGATCTCGCTGCGCGTGCGGATGTCCAGGTCCCAGCCCGTGAGCTTGGAGGCCAGACGCACGTTCTGGCCGTGCTTGCCGATGGCCAAGGACAACTGGTCCTCCGCAACGATCACGAGGGCCCGCTTGTGGCCCTGATCGAGCCGGATCTCCGTGATCTTGGCCGGCGAGAGCGCGGCCGTGATGTATTCGCGCAGGTCATCGCTCCAGCGGATGATGTCGATCTTCTCGCCCTGCAACTCCGAGACGATGTCCTTGACGCGCGAGCCGCGGATGCCGACGCACGCGCCCACGCAGTCCACCTTCTCGTCCTTGGAGTGGACGGCGATCTTGGTGCGCTCCCCCGCCTCGCGCGAGATGGAGCGGATCTCGACGATCCCCTCGAAGATCTCCGGAACCTCGAGCTCGAAGAGCTTCTTGACGAAGAGGGGGCTCGTCCGCGACAGAATGATCTGCGGCCCCTTGGTGTCGCGCCGCACGTCCGCAACGTAGGCGCGCACGCGCTGGCCCTGGCGGAAGTCGTCGCGCGGCGACTGCTCGCGCTTCAGGAGCAGCCCTTCCGCCCGGCCCAAGAGGTCGACGATGATGTTGCCGTGCTCGAAACGGTAGACCGTGCCGCTCACGATGACGCCGACCTTTGAGCTGAACTCCTGGAAGATCACGTCCTTCTCCGCCTCGCGGATCTTCTGGATGATGACCTGCTTGGCGGTCTGGGCCGCGATGCGGCCGAAATCCACGGACTTGATCACCTTGTCGTCCAGGTAGGCCTGAATCTTGCCGTCCTCCTTGCCGATCTCCACACGGATGTTTTCCGCGGTCTTGGCGCCTATGGCCTTCTTGACGGCGCTCACCATCGCGGACTCAACGGCCGCGATGAGGACTTTCCGACTGATCCCGCGCTCGCGCTCGATATGGTCGAGTATGGCCAACAACTCGCTGCTCATCATGCCACCTGCTTTGCCTTGTTGATCTTATCGTAGGTTATGTCGATTGTTCCGTCATCGACGGCCAGGCGGATCGCGTCGGCGCGCACGTCGTCCAGCACGCCGCAGTGCTCGATGCGCTCAGCGACGGGCGCCGAGAGGAAAACGCGGATGCGGCGGCCCTTGGCACGCCGGAAGTCCGCCGGCTGCGTCATCGGCCGGTCCGTGCCCGGCGAGGAGACGTCCAGAAGGTAGCGGCCCATCAGAGGGCCTTCGCGCTCCAAGAGCGCTCCGATCTCGCGGTTGAGCGTCCCGCACTCATCCAGCGTGATGCCGCCGTCGGGCCGGTCCGCCAGAATCTCCAGGACCTGCGCGCCCGCCTGGTTCCTGTAGAGACGCAGGTCGACGAACACGTAGCCCGCCCGGTCCAGCTGCGGGCCGACGAGCTCCCTGATCTTCAACGCGATAGCATGATGAGCCATGGTCCGCTTCAGCTCCTGAATATCGCCGGCACGTTCTCGAAATCCACGAACTTCTGCAGGAATGCCGGCTTGTATCCCGTGGGCTTGAGCTCGAAGACTATCCTGCCGTCCTCCACCTTGCGCTCGGCTGCGTAGATGTCCCGAAGCGTGTACTCCTGCGGTTGGGTCTTGACGATCTCCGAGATCGAACGCACGCAACGCCGGCCGTCGGGCAGGCGGTCGAGGCAGACGACGAGGTCGATGGCCGAGATGATCTGGCGCCGGATGAGTTCCGCCGGCACGCTGGCGGAGCCCAGCATCGCCATCGTCTCCAGGCGCAGGAGGGCGTCGAGGCCGGAGTTGGCGTGCACCGTCGTCATGGAACCGACGCGGCCGATGTTCATGGACTGGAGCATGTCCAGCGTCTCCTCGCCGCGGACCTCGCCGACGATGATGCGGTCCGGCCGCATGTGCAGGGCGTTGCGCAGAAGGTCACGGATGCGTATCTCGCCCTTGCCCTCGATGTTCGGCGGCCGGGACTCCATGGCCACGCGGTGTTTGTACTCCAGGCGCAGCTCGAGCGTGTCCTCGATGGTGACGACGCGCTCCGTCTCCGGGATATAGGAGGCCAGGACGTTCATGAGCGTCGTCTTGCCCGCGCCCGGGCCGCCGGCGATGACGATGTTGAGGCGGTTGCGCACGCAGGCGCGCAGGAAATAGGCGACGTCCTGGTCAAAGGTCTTGCGCGCCATTAAATCCTGCACGCTCATGATCTTGCGGTTGGCCTTGCGGATCGTCACCACGGGGCCGAAGGGCGCGGTGGGGCTGCGCACGACGTTGATGCGCGAACCGTCCGGGAAGCGCGCGTCGACGAAGGGCTCGAACTCCGAGACGTGGCGACCCGAGGGCGACAACAGCCTCTCGATGTAATACGCCAGCTGCTGGTCGCTCTCGAAGGTCACCTCCGTCTTTATAAGATGCCCCTCGCGCTCGACAAAGACCTCCTTGGAGCCGTTGACCATAATCTCCCAGACATCGGGGTCCTTGATGAGCCGGTCGATGGGCCCAAAACCGAATATCTCGTTGATGACCTCCTCGATGATGAAGCGCTGCAGCGACTCGTCGATCGAACTGTCCACGTTCGCCCGCAGCACGTCGGTGAGGGCCACCTCGATCGCGCGCCGCACGCCGGGGTCATCCGCCTGGGGCTGGCCGCCGGCATGCTGGATGCGCGGCATCACACGCTTGCGCACCTCGGCCTGGATAAAATGAATCTTCTCGAGTCTGTCCATCCTACCGCGCTCCTTCCAGGAGGCGGACCACGGTCCCCATGACCTCGGCGTCCCGCGCCTCGACGGTCTTGCGCGAGCGCCGGTCCGCCACCTCAAATTGCTGGGTCTTAAGCCACCTCTTGCCGATGGTGATGCGCACCGGGGACCCCAAAAGGTCCGCGTCCTTGAACTTCACGCCCGCGCGCTCGTCGCGGTCGTCGACGAGCACCGAGAACCCCGCCTCCTCCAGACGCTGGTGCAGGAGGGTGACGGCGTTCGTCACGCCCGCCTCCTGGGCCACGGGCACGACCATCACCTCATAGGGGGCGACAGACCGCGGCCAGACGATACCGTCGGCGTCGTGGTTCTGCTCGATGACCGCCGGGATGAGGCGGCTGACGCCGATGCCGTAACAGCCCATCTGGACCACCTGCTGGCGGCCCGACGCGTCCAGGTACTTGACGCCCAAAACCTGCGAGTACTTGTCGCGCAGCTTGAAGATGTGGCCGACCTCCAGGGCATTGATCTTCTCCATGTCCTCCTCGCAATGCGGGCAGTTGGCGGTCGCGGCCTCCTGCTGGCTGCAGAGGTACTGACAGACGCGGCAGCGGTACAGGACGTCCTCCCCGCTCTCGGCGGGTATCATGAACTCGTGGGAGACGTCGCCGCCGATGATGCCGGAGTCGGCCTTCGCGGTCAAGAAATCCAGGCCCATGCGCCGGAAGGTCCGCTCGTAGGCGGCGCGCATCGTCTCGTAGCTCTTGTCGAGGCCCGCGTCGTCGCGGTCGAAGCTGTAGGCGTCCTTCATGATGAACTCGCAGCTGCGCACAACGCCAAAGCGCGGCCGGATCTCGTCGCGGAACTTCGTCTGGATCTGAAAAAGCGTGAAGGGCAGGTCGCGGTAGGACTCCACGAAATTCGCCGCGATCTGGGTGATGACCTCTTCGTGGGTCGGCCCCAGGCACAGCTTGCGGCCCCGCCGGTCTGCGAAGCGCAGCAAGGTCTCGCCCAACAATTCGTCGCGACCCGTCTTCTGCCAGAGCTCCAGCGGCTGAAGGGCCGGCAGGAGAACCTCCTGCGCGCCCGCTGCCACCATCTCTTCGCGGATGATCTCTTCTATCTTCTTTAAGACCTTCCAGCCGAGCGGCAGATAGGAATACACGCCAGCCATCAGCATCCGCACCATCTGCGTGCGCAACATGAGCTGATGACTGACGCTCTCGGCGCCCTCCGGCGCCTCCTTCAATGTTGCGATAAAAGACCGCGTCCAATACAAAGCGTTCCTCCCGCGATCCCCCCAAGGGGGATAAGGGCCTACTGCTCCCGGAATATCTCCTGCGGCAGGGGCTGGCCCATCAGGGCGAAGCGCGGGAAGAAATCGGGCACCACCCCGTGCGTGCGCCAGCGGCCGATGACACTCTTGGTGTTCTCGTCGATCCCCTGGATCTCGTAACTGAAGAGGTCGCGCAGGACGACGTCGCCATCGGCCGAGACGCTCTGCACCTCCGTGATGTGCGTCACCTTGCGCTGGCCGTCGATGAGCTGCTCCTGCATGACGATCAGGTCGATCGCCTGCGCCAGTTGCCGGCGGATGGCCCACAGCGGGATCGCGGCGTTCGTCGTCAGGATCATGGTCTCGATGCGCGAGATGACGTCGCGCGGCGAGTTCGCGTGCAGGACCGAGAGCGACCCCGTGTGGCCGCTGCTGATGGCCTGGAGCATGTCCAGCGCCTCGCTGCCGCGTATCTCGCCCAAAATGATCCGGTCCGGCCGCATCCTCAAGGAGTTCTTGAAAAGTTCGCGAATCGGCACTTCGCCCTTGCCCTCGATGTTCGCCTGGCGCGCCTCGAGCGGCACGACGTGGTCCTGTTTCAGGCGCAGCTCCTGCGTGTCCTCGATCGTCACGATGCGCTCGTCCCCGCTGATGTAGGCCGACAGGACATTCAACGTCGTGGTCTTGCCCACGCCCGTGGCGCCCGCGAAGATCATGTTCATCTTGGCCCGGATGCAGACGATGAGGAAGTCCGCCATCGACCGCGTCATGGTGTCGCGCCTCACGAGGTCCTCGATCACCGAAATCTCGCCCACGAACTTGCGGATGGTCACGACCGGGCCGATGAGCGACAGGGGCGGCAGGATGATATTCACGCGAGAACCGTCCGCGAGCGAGCAGTCCACGTAGGGGGAGGATTCGTCCACGCGGCGCTGGGTCGGGGCCACGATCTTCTCGATCGTCTGCATGAGGTGGCGCGTGTTCTCGAAGCGGATGTCCGTCAGGGACATCTTGCCGTTGCGCTCGGCATAGACCTTCTGGGGGCCGTTGACCATGATCTCCGTCACGGCGGGGTCGCTGACGAGCGGCGTCAGGGGGCCGAGCCCCAACACCTCGTCGAGCAGCTCCGAAAGGAGCCGCTGCCTCTCGTCGTCGGCCAGGGCGATGCGCTCGAGGGTAACGTAATAATCAATCGCCCTGTTGATCTCCTTCTTCAGGTGCTCCTTGCTGATGTCCCTGCCGAAGACGATGGTGCCTGAAATAAGGTGCTGCCGGATTTTCTCTTTTAGATTCATTGCGTGCGCCCCCGCTTTACCATGGATACCAGGGCCTCGCGGGCCCGGCTGAAGGAGACCGTCCTGACGATGCGGCCCTTCCTGAAGATCGCGCCTTTATGCCTGGAAAAAGCGACGCCCAGGTCAGCTTCCCGAGCCTCTCCTGGGCCGTTCACCACACACCCCATTATGGCAATCCTGGTATTGCCTACACGGGCCCTCTCTTCCTTGCTCAGATGCCGCAGGCTCGCCTCCAGTGATTCTGCCTGCGCACGGAGGTCCACCGCGCAACGGCCGCATGTCGGACAGCAGATAAACCGCGGGCCAAAAGACCTTACGCCCAGTGCGGCCAGGACGCCCTGCGCGACGGCAACCTCCCGGCTCGGCTCATCGAGCAAAGATGCCCTTATTGTATCACCGATGCCCTCGGATAACAAGACCCCCAACCCGATGCTGGACTTGATGACCCCGTCCAGGGGCAGGCCGGTCGCGGTCACGCCCAGGTGGAACGGGTAATCGCAGCAACGGGCCATGAGCCGGTACGCGCGCACGGTCTCCATGACGGTGGAGGCCTTCAGCGATATGACGATGTCGCGGAACCGCATCTTTTCAAAGATCTTCAGGTACTGCCGGACGCTCGCCACCAGGGCCGCTGCCGGGTCGCGGCGCCGGATGCGCAGGGAACCCGAGTTCGCGCCCACGCGCACCGGGATGCCGGCGCTGCGCGCGGCCGCGATGACCTCGCGGACCTCCCGCGGCCGGAAGATATTGCCGGGGTTGAGCCGCACCTTGTCTGCCCCGGCCTCGATGGCGGCCAGGGCGAGGCGGTAGTCAAAGTGGATGTCGGCGACGAGCGGCAGGCGCGCCGCCTTCTTGAGCGCCGGGAGGACCGCCGCGTCCTTCGCGTCCTCGACAGCCAGCCGGACGATCTCGCAGCCCGCGCGCTCGAGCGCCTGGAGCAGGGCGACGGCCGCTGCCGTGCGCTTCGCCGCGACCTTGAGCATGGACTGCACGGCGATGGGATGTCCCGAGCCGATCGTCACGCGTCCGATGCGTATGGTCCGTGTTGTGCGTCGCTTGATCATAGATCCATACCCTGCAGGGAAATCCTTCTCCCCCGTCAGACGAAGTAATTCGGCGTCGGCTACGGTTTGCATTTTCGCCGTTGCGCTCCATTGACCCGTGTCGCTACGGCAAAAATACAATCCCTTGCCGACGTTTGCCGAAAAACTTCCTTATTGTCTGACGGGGGAGAAGGACTTTCCCTTCGGCAAAGAATATCCCGACCCGAACACCCGCATCACTTCACAAACAGCGAGAGGAACTTGTCCCAGTAGCCGTAGCGGATCAGGTCGTTGAAAAAGATAAAGGTGGCCAAAATAATCAAGAAGCTCAGGCCGGTGTTGTTGATGACCTCCTCGGTGCGCGGGGCGAGCCGCCGGCCGCGCAGCTTTTCGAGCCCCGCCAGGAAGATGTGCCCGCCGTCGAGGATGGGCAGCGGCAGGACGTTGAAGACGGCCAGGCTCATGCTCAGAATGCCAACCACGTGGATGACGGCCGAGATGCCGATCTTGGCGGCATTGCTCGTGATGAAAAAGATGCCCAGGGGGCCGGTCACGGACTCCCTGAAGGAGAGCGTGCCGGCGATGATGTAATAGATGGCGGTGAGGGTCTGGCCGGTCAACTGAAGCAGCGACTTGCCGCCGCGCCAGAAGGACTCGAAGAACCCGTGGCGCACCAACACGATCTCCTCCGAGGGCTTGATGCCGATCAAACCCACCTCGACCTTCCGGCCCCAGAGGGTCTCGACCTCCTTGGCCTCCGGCGACAGGGCGATCTCGAAACGGTCCTCTCCGCGGGCGACGCTCAGGTTCAACGTCTCGCCCTTGGCCGCGTGGATGCGCTTGGTCAGGTCCTTCCAATACGGGACCACTTCCCCGTCGACACTGACGATCTTGTCGCCCACCCGGAGCCCCGCCTTTAGGGCGGGCATGCCCTCCACCAGCTCGCCGATCGTCGTCGTCAGCTGGGGATACCCGAGATAAAAAACGGCCCAGAGGCTGAAGAAGGCGAGGATGTAATTGAAGACCGGCCCCGCGAAGACGACGCGCGCGCGCTCGCCGGGCGTCCGCGAGAGGAACTCGTCCTGCGCTCCGCTCGCCTCCTGGGCGCTGTCCCCGGCCATCTTGATGAAACCACCGAAGGGGATGGCGCAGAGCATGTACTCGGTAGGGCCCATCTTGCGGGAAAAAAGCTTCGGGCCAAAACCCAAGGCGAACTTCTCCACCCGGATGCCGAGCCGCTTCGCGACCAGGAAGTGGCCGAGCTCGTGCACGAAAATCAGGATGCTCAGGATGATGATAAAGACGATCACCGGAAGCGTCTCCTCTTCTTCAAGATCTGTGCCCACCGAGCGGCGCTCTCGCGCGCCTGAGCGTCGGCCTCAAAGATCTCCTCGATTCTTGAGACGCTCCGCGGCCAGCTGTCCGCCATGACCTTCGCGATCAAGGCCGGGATGTCGCCGAACCTCAGATTTCCTTCCAGATACGCCGCCACCGCCACCTCGTTGGCCGCGTTCATCACGGCTGGCACCGTCCCTCCCTGCCGGGCCGCCTCATAAGCCAGGTCCAGACACGGAAAGCGCCGCCTCTCCGGCTCCTCGAATGTCAACGCCCCGCAGCGCGCGGGGTCCAGACGCGACCCCCCTGCCTCCCACCGCTCGGGATACGAGAGGGCGTACTGGATGGGCAGCTTCATGTCGGTGGCACCCATCTGCGCAAGGAGGCTGCCGTCGCGAAAGGCCACCATTGAATGGACGAGGGCCTGAGGGTGGACGACCACGCTGATCTTCTCGATCGGCAGGCCGAAAAGGTGCTGGGCCTCGATGACCTCGAGGCCCTTGTTCATCAAAGTGGCGGAGTCGACGGTAATCTTCGGCCCCATCTTCCACCGAGGATGGGCGAGGACGCGCCTCACGGGGGCGCAGCGCAGCGTCCTCTTTGCCAAGCGGTAGAGCGCGCCGCCCGACGCCGTCAGGTAGACCCGCTCCACGTCCGCGACGCGGTACCCTTCCAGGCACTGGAAGATCGCACTTTGCTCGCTGTCGACGGGAACGATCCAGCCGCCACCGCGCTGCGCCTCGCGCATGAGGAACGCGCCGCCCATCACGACAGACTCCTTATTGGCCAGCGCCACGGTCTTCCTGGCCCCAAGCGCCGACCGCAAGGGAAAGATGGCCTCGCTGCCGACGATGGCCATCAGGACGGTGTCGACGCCCTTCTCGGCGGCGAGCCGACACAGACCCTCTCGGCCCCGCAGGACGCGGCCGCCCCAGCGCCGCACCTTCTGCGTGACGGCGCCGGCGTCCGCCTCGCAGCCCACCACGACGGTCGGCGGCCGGAACTCCTCGACCTGGCGCAGGAGCGCCTTCGTGTTGCACCGCACGGAGAGGCCCGCCACACGCAGCTTGTCCTTGTGGCGGCGGCAGACCTCGAGGGCCGCCTCGCCGATGGAACCGCTGGAGCCGAGGATGACGATGTTTTTTCTGACCATACGGAGGCTAAAAACCCGTGCTGCTGACGAAGGTACGACTGATGTAATAATTCATGTAAAAGTAAAAGGCCGGGGTCGTGAACAAGAGGCTGTCGATGACGTCCATGATACCGCCCATGCCGGGCAGGATGTTGCCCGAGTCCTTCGTTGCGCAGTCGCGCTTGATCAGCGACTCCGAGAAGTCGCCGAGCATGCCCAGCCCGCCCAGCGCGAAACCCAGTAGGATGAGGTTGGGCCAGGAGAAGGCCGACAGCGACGGCAAAAAGGTCCGACTCCCCAGGGCGGCCACGACCGACGTCGCTATCCCCCCGAGCGCGCCCTCCACCGTCTTATTCGGGCTGACGTGCGGGATGAGGGCGTGTTTGCCAAAACGACGGCCGACGAAGAACGCGCCGATGTCCGCGCCCTTGGTGACCAGGAGGAGAAACCCCACGAGCGCCGTGCCGTGGGGCAACAGCTTCAACTTGATCATGAAGCTGAAGAACCACGAGATGTAAAAGAGGGCAAATATCGTCGCCGAGATGGCGAGGACCGCGTTCGTGCTCTCCCGGCGGGAGAACTGCAGGATGAAGAGCACGCCCAGGGCCAGGCTGAGAAAGAGGAACTCCCAGCCGCGGGTGAGCTCGAAGCGCAGGAAGATCGACAACGGAATGATGACGCCGATGGTGACGCCGAAGTACTTGTAGATAGGGATGCTCTTCTTCTCGAGCATCACGAAAAACTCGTAGAGCCCCAGGGCGACGAGCGCCACCACCACCATCACGAAGAGGGGGTCGAAGAAGATGCTCGCCAGCGCCAAGAGCCCCATCGCCGCCGCCGAAATCAGCCTGCGCCTGCTAACCATCGAGCCCTCCAAAGCGTCTCTGACGTTCCTGATAATTCCGGATGGCGCGCGCGAACTGCGCCTTTGAAAAATCGGGCCAGTACCTCTGGGTCACGTAGATCTCCGCGTAACAGACCTGCCACAGGAGAAAATTGCTGATGCGCATCTCGCCGCTCGTGCGGATCAGGAGGTCCGGGTCGGGCAGGCCCGCCGTGTAGAGCGCCTGCGCGACCGTCGTCTCGTCGATCGCCTCGGCGTCGCAGAGACAGGCCCTGACCTCGCCGCAGATGCGTCGGACCGCGTCCACGATCTCGCGCCTGCCGCCGTAGTTGAAGGCGAGCTGCAGGTTCAGCCGCGTGTTGCCGCACGTCACGCGGATGGCGTTCGTAAGCGTCCGCTGCAGAGACTCAGGCAGCTCCCCCATGCGGCCGATGTGGCGCAGACGCACCCCTTCCTTCAGGAGGGTGCCCACCTCCTGCGTCAGCATATTCTCGCAGGCCTTCATCAGGAAGGCCACCTCTTCCCGAGGCCGCTTCCAGTTCTCGCTCGAGAAGGCATACAGCGTCAGGTACTTCACCTTGAACTCGGCCGCGGCCCGGATGATCTCGCGGATCACCGCCATGCCGCGGCGGTGCCCCTCGCTGCGCGGCAGGCCGTGGCGCCGGGCCCAGCGGCCGTTGCCGTCCATGATGATGGCGACATGCTGGGGGATCTTCTTCTCGGTGCCTCGCGGACGCAACATAGGCTTCATGAAAAAAAGAGGCCTCAGGCGGTTTTTCTCGAGAGGCCTCCTCCTTTCACACGTTACTGATGAACCCGGTAATCGATATCGGCGAAGATATTGTCTCTCGACTCGACCTCCCGCAGGAAGTCTTCGTCGATATGGTCGCCCTGAACCTCTTCGGCCAGCCGGAAGAACCGCAGCAGGTGTTCCCTCGTTCTCTTCTGGGCGTACGCGACGTGCGTGCCCGTCGCCATGATGAAGGCCCAGTCCGAGCTCTGGGCAAGCAGGAGCTCACGCAGGGCCTGGTTGAGGGCGCGGCGCTTGAGCCCGTCGACGGCCGGGTACCGACGCGCCAGCTCGGTCATCAGGCGCGAGGCCTTGTGCAGGTGCCGGTAGATCCAGTCGTTCGACCCCTGCAGCCACACCTCGGAATAGCCCTTCCACCCCCAGCTCGACAGGGACGGGGTGACGACCTGGTTTTTGGGGTTCTCGGCGAGGTACTCCGGCGCCGTCACCATACGCAACGTCTTCTGGTCGTAAGCGATCTTGCGGATGAGGAACTCGAGCCACATCGGCCCCT
>Ga0172362_10001284_pt1 | contig 21461 bp, 19 predicted proteins | sample LakKivs1_kivu2a2_FD_114534 | JGI IMG/M metagenome (GOLD analysis project Ga0172362, IMG submission 114534) | Sediment microbial communities from Lake Kivu, Rwanda - Sediment s1_kivu2a2 | ecosystem: Environmental > Aquatic > Freshwater > Lake > Sediment | place: Rwanda: Western Province, Lake... | reverse complement strand
TTATCATCATTATAATTATCATCATTATAATTATCATCGTTGTCGTCATCTGAACCAATGTCATTATCATCATATGATTGTTTATTTGTTTCACCATTTTCACCATCAAATTCGGGATAAAATTCTCCATCTGATGGCTCTATTTTCTTTGCTTCTGCTGTACTGGTTGTGTCTTCGATAGAATCTTCATCCGAATTGTCAAGAGTTTCATAAATAGTCCATTTGTTCGAAGAAGCTAGTTTATCATTTAAGGCAGTATTACAATCATTATTTCTCATAGATTGAACATTATAAATAGAATCCAACGACGGATAATATTCATTGCAAAATACTTCAAAATCTTCAATAATATTATGAAAAGGATTTTTAATCAAACAAGCAGTCATTAAAGAACCTGTAAAATAGAATGATATTTTTTTAGTTACTGTGTGTGCATGGGACTTTTCTTTTTCATTATTATCAGTCAAACTATTAACTTGAATAGTAAAATATCCTCCATTTTTCTCATCATTTTGATGAATCCAATGGAAATATTTTCCCGTAAAACTATCAAAATTTTTGCGGAATGTTTTCATATCGTTAATGCCTTTATGAGTATTGTGTGAGTAATTTGCTGTGAATAATTGTCGATTTTTTATCAACAAAACTTCAGGAAAATAAGGGCTCTGAAAAAGACTGATACAGTTATTTATGGTTGGCATAGAACAAATATTAGAACCTTTAAGAATATGACGCATATGTTTTTGAGATGTCGTTTGATGAGTTTTTGACTCAAGATAAAGCATTCTCATTCCATACCAAATAAATTCATTCAAAATATTATTTTGAATCACAATTGGCAAAACAATATCAAGCAAATTTTTATTATGCCAGAAAATATCAAAATACTCAATAGATGTGCTAAGTGCAAGAATGATTTTGCAAAGCAACAAGTTCGCACCAAATCTTTTCAAAATATCAATTACATATATCAAAGACTCAATATCCCATACACCTTTCGGGTGTGATTTAACAAGAATTTTTGGAAAATTATTCTTAATTACTCTTTGAGGATATCTGGATGTTTGTACGGTTGGTAATGATGCAGCTGTACCAAACATTTCTTTGATAAATTTATTTTGTGTAAAATTCTTTAAAATGATGTTATTATTGTTCCAATATGTTTTTTGTTCATTAATAATCAGTATTAGCCATATAATATATTTGCTGTTTGTGCATGCTTCGGCAATATCAAATCCGTATTTATCAACAATTTCAATAAAATCAACCCATGAATCATATTCAGCAATAAAATTGTTTTCAAATATGCTACTATTTTCTCGAAGAAATATAATCATAACACTATCAAGTTGAATATTAATTTTATCGGGGACAATAATCTTAGGCTCAGCCGATCGAATTTCATTGATACCTGTAATTACAGAATTTCTTTTGCAAAAAGGTGAATTCTTTATCAAGTTAACATCAACTTTACAGAGTATCCAATTATTTGCGCATCTACTATCATAGCAGGCCAAAAATACAATATTTTCTTTATTTTCCTTTTTTTCAAGGTTATCTAAGTTGCTTGACTCAATAACATTTATGTAGTTGTTGTAAAACTCAGAAATGTTATTAGAGGTCTCAAATGGTATGTCGAACGGGATTTTAAGTTCCGTGGTCTGCATGATCTCTTGGTTTGTTATTGTAATCTTGCCTTTATTTAATTAACTATCACATATTCAATTTTTATCATTATGTGGTTTTTTGTATGGATTACAAAAGCAACCAATTTTTCCACATACGCATTCTACTGCAATATCGTTGAGTTTTATACAATCTATCCATCTTGCATAAATAACAAATTGAGGTAAAATTGGCATTGCACGAGAGGCACTAACAGATACCGAACTGAATGTACTCATTGTTGATAAAAGCAGTCGTTGTGTTTGATAATAATTATATTAATAATCACCAGTTTTTAATAGTTTTTAATTAAACACAAACACAATAAACACAATAAACACAATAAACACAAACACAATATAAAAAATTGAATTTACCTATTCTTATAGTACACAACCTCAACTTTCAATTTAGTATCAAATGTCAACAAACAGCTCTGATTCTCCTGCGGCGCCGAACACTGATTTTCGTATCTTTGTTGGCCCAAATGGCACCAAACCGACACGCGGCACTCCTGGGTCCGCCGGATTCGACTTGTACGCGGCCCAAGACTATCTTGTTCAACCTAACACTACCGGTTATGCAATTGGAACTGATATTAAGATTACTAAAATGCCAGAAGGTTGCTATGGTCGTATTGCTCCTCGCAGCGGTTTGGCGTTTAAACATCATGCTCATGTTCTCGCTGGAGTAATTGATCCTGATTATCGTGGAGAAGTAAAGGTTATTATTACTTCACCTTATCAGAACTTTCAAATCTTGAAAGGTGATCGTATTGCTCAATTTATTCTCGAACGCTATTCTAACGAAGAAATCACAGTGATCAGTGAAGAAGAAATTGAAGCAAGCACTCGCGGTGCTGGAGGTTTTGGTTCTACTGGAAAGTAAATGCAATTTCAAATTAAAACCAGCAATTATCGACAATTATTAACAATTATTATTTTTTTATAAGATGCCAAAAAATAATCATATTTCCAGCTTAAATATCTGGAAATGATGCTTCAACAAATTCCGGTTGAGAATCTGGAATTGTGATAGCAATATGTTTCTTTTTACCATCTTTATCATTATCGTTGTCATCATCGTCGATATTGATTTTATCATCAATATCATTATCATTATCATCATTATCATTATCGGACTTATTGTCATCACCATTAACTTCTTTGATAATTCTCACAACATGCAGTTCTACGAAACGTTTTTGATTATACTTCACAATAACAGACATCTTAAACAGAAACTTAATTCTATCGCCTTCTGTTACATCTTCATAAATATCAAGCGGCTCTCCTTTGCTGTTTTTAATAATAGATTTCTCATTCTTTATCAAATTACGAACTGCATTCAAGGAAATATTCAATTTAAGAGTATTATTTTCCGACAGAAGATTTGAAGTCGGTCTCTGAGGAGTGAAAATTCGAAACATGGTTCCTTCGATAACATTTTTAATGAAATCAATAAATATCGCATCTTCTACATTGAGATTAATTTCAATAATATCATTTTCATGATTAACATTAAATTTCAATATTTTGCAATAAGGAGAAGTAAGAACAATTGGACCCATATTGCTGCTTACAACAGTATTAAAAGTAGAACGAGGATTAACAAATCGAACCGATGCCATGTGAAACGTATTAAATGCGCTTGCATCATAATCAACTTGAAAGTTGCCATTAAGAACAGCCTTTCCCAATACAACTGCGGGATCTTTTGTTGTAATTGTGCAGTTTGTGGTTTGCTGGATCATACCAAAATAATAATTATCTCTATTATTTTCTGTCTGAATAGAAGTGCTTGGAAACCAATAAGTATGTAGTTTGTTGATAATATCATTCCAAGCAGGATTAGTAGCAGCATTTTTATACAATTTGCTAATATCAGTAACAGTGGTCGAAAATTCTTGATTATAGTAAATATTAAATCCACTAATAAGAGATTTAATCAATCGAGTTGGGTTTGAACCTCTAAAAGCAATTGGATTTAATACAGTCAATCCTGTATTAAATGTTTTTAGTGCGTCAACCGTGCACATAACAACAGGATCGGTCCTATAATTTCTATCACAATATGATTTAATATCAAGAATAGTATTCTCCGCAAATGTATATTCATGAATAATATTTTTATCATATGCTCGACTCTTAAAGTAACAGCACTGAATTTGACTAGTATCAAATCGGCCAATAAGTTCATAGGGAGTCTTTGTAGAAGTGCAAACAATTTGAAAGGTTCGCTCAATATCTTCAATATAAATATAAATTACCGAGCTTCGAATACCAAAATAGGTTTTAGGTCCTTTGAACCATCGAACCAGATTTTTAAGTGTTTGTTGATTCTTTGCATAAGAAGGTCCAATAATGAAAATATCCATATCAGAGTTCTTTCGAGGACGATAATTACCGCGAAGCATTTGCATAATAGAACCTCCGGCAATTACAACACCCTCCCATGGAAAGGATTCAGTATCATCTATTTCCGGGTTAGGTGATTTCTCAAATACTCCACAGGAATACTCAGCAAATCGTTGCTGAAATGTTTCCATATTTACAATACTAGGAGTGTTAGGTTCGGGCAATTTAACTCCCAAAACATCACAACCCCACATACTTTCGACGACATTATCATCAATTTCTGTCTTCATACGATCTTGGTAAGTAACTGGTTTAAATGTCATAAATTGAGGATTATTTTCAAGAACCTCATGGGGATCAATTAAGAAAAACTCATTAACATCATCGCGCTGTTTTTTTAGTTTAGTCAATTTTGCTTGAGTCTCATCATCAGAGCTTTCAAACACCTGACTAATATTAAAGTTAACAAAGAACTCAATCATTTTAATACGATGAACAATACCATCTTGATATTCGCTAATACCAAGGCCACCAATAAGTGCACTATACGGATTAGGGTCATATCTAAAATACTTATTCCAGTTTACAGCAGTAGGACGCATTAGATAAATAGGATATAGGTATTCTACTCCAATCACTGTAAATTCATTTGAATAAAGATCAAATACATTATCAAGCTTTTGTTTGCAATATTCACGTACTCCGAGAATTTCGCAAATACGAATTGCAGTATACAAATCATAGAAATTAAATTTCTGATCAGTATTATTTATATTTTTATTTGTTTTAAAAATTTCGTTTACATCGGTTGTTCCGACTGCGGATTCAAACAATGTTACCGCATTATCACTAATAGAAAAGTTAACATTAATATAATAATTCTTAGGGCTAAGCAAGCATTCTTTCTTAACATAGAAATGATGCTTATTAACTCGAATAATAACCACATTATCTTCAAGCTCGCCATTATCAATAACCATATTCTCATACATTTTGGTGAGGTTTTCGATTTGCGAGTTTGAGGAGTCGCTTTGGTTTGACATGTTGTTAGAAATGTTTCAAATGTTGATTTTGGTATATATCAATGTTAATTATTCAATTTTGGCACTTATTGTAGATTAATTAAGTTTGATAAAAAATGAATTATAAAATAGCTCTCAATATAATCAAACACGATATGAACTCATCACAACTAATTGATGCTGCATTAGACAGTACGCCTTTTACACAACCTCCAAAAAGTAGAAAAAAACTAGGCGAGGGTACATACTCTGAAGTTGTTTCATGTGATGGCGTAGCTATTAAAATATTTAAAGAAGCCGGCGATTCTGCAGCAATACAGGAAATCTGCATCTTGAGATATCTTTCTCATAACAACATAATTCGAATTAATAGCATTATTATTAATGCTAATGATGAGATTCATATGTATATGAATTTATATTTCACCGATATCTCAAATTCATCATGGAGACGATTTACAGCGGGTAATATGTTAATATATACAATGACGCAAATTGCTCATAATATTGCAAATGGTTTATCTTATATGCATTCACACAAAGTGATTCATGGAGATATCAAACCACAAAATATTCTATATGATATAAAGACAAAAAACGCAATTATTTGCGACTATAATAGCGCAATTTATAACCCTCCTCCCTATATTGGATGTAGAATACAAACGTGTGTATATCGAGCTCCAGAAGTTAACTTTGACAAAAAAGTTGGCAGATTTAGCTATAAAATTGATGTTTATAGTTTGGGCTGCATTTTATTTGAATTGTTTACAGCCAGACTATTCACTAACATAGTAAACAATGATAGCACAATTGGGGCATGTAGTTCATTTGGCTATCCCCAATATTGTGAAAATATAGAAAGATCCAGACGCTACGATTTTCTAAAAACAATGACTTTTTCGATAGCTAGGGCTAAAATCATTGGACGTATTGAAGAAACAGAATGGAACGATATTAATTTTAATTCTGTTGATGTAACTCCTCCTCAAAACTTTAAACATTTTCTAAACTCTTATTTGGATGTAATGACAAAAACTTTAATGCCTTATCATCAAGCTAGATACGACTCTACTCAAGCATTAAATGAAATTCAAGAGCTATTTAAATATTTTGATTTTGAGCGACCGCCGCCCATTAATTACACCCCAAATTTGCCTCTATCGCTTATGCCACACTCTGAAGAAATAATTAAAAGCAGTCTAAAAGAACATATTACACCCCTTAATACAATCACTAATAATCATCATGAACTAGAATGTGGCAAAAAAAGAGTTATATGTAAAAACTCGATTTTTGAATTATTACCTGATGATACAGTAAGATGGATACGTATGATAGAATTAAATTTCTATATGGAACTTAAACGTTCTAAAATAGTGGGCTCACTTGAAGAACTAGAAACGATTGCCGCTGCCATTTATTTAATATATTGCATTACGGATAATCGAGATAATATTATGAACATTTATGAAGAACGGACTCAATTATACGATATACAAATAGATAAAAATATTATCAAGAAACGGGCATATGAAATCTTGCGAACTTTAGATTATAAAGCAATTTTATAACAAATTATGCCTGGTCATCATCTACTTGTTTATGAACAATTTTTTTCTTTTTTCTGGGGATAAGACTTAATAATTTTGGAGATTTTTTATAATCCTCGACCATATATTCACTCATAATTGCTTCAACATCAATTTCTGAAAAAATCAGCCTTCTTGATAATTCTTTGTTAATGTCAGCTATTTGACTTTCTATTGAGTATAGCTCAGTTAATGTATCGTATAAATCCACCGAACCCTCTGTTTTAGTTCTTACGTGAGAAATAAAATCAATTCCATCCACGATATAATTATATTTACTCCTACCATTGCGAAATAGATTGTCCAATATCACTTCTAATTGTTTAGTATGAGTTTCCAGATTTTTAACTAATTTTTCCTTATAATTATTGGCATTTTGTAAATTAGTTAATATGAGTGAATTACTGCGTGATTTTAAGTATTCACATGTTTCTTCATTATATGAAGATCGTAGAAGTTCCAGTACAGAGGATGTGATTGACATTTTGAATCAAACTCTTGCTATGTAATCTTTAAATGGAATTATTTAACATATATATTATTATATACAATTTTATTTTTCTTCTATACATTAATCAAAACAATTTAAATATAAACATAATATATGTGTAGTGTACCAACTTCATATCACCATTTTTGTGCTTAGTTAAAATTGAAGTTTATAATTTGATATATAGCAAAAATGAGCGACGATAATGATCATCTCTCTGAAGTACCCCCTGTGGATATTTCAGAGTATATGAACACTGTTATTAATGAAGAGCGCAAAGAAAATCCGATTGCACCCGAAACTGCAGTCTCTCTAGAATCATCAACACAGGACTTTCCTGCGGAAAAACCAATAGAAATCGATTCTAATCTTACTGCCGACGATCTTACTAGTATTATTCTAGCTGAAGTACAGCGTAAAGGACTCGCGGGAGATCATATTATAGGAATGAATACGCTGTACAACAAAGGTTTGAAGCAAATTCTCACCAAATTGTTTAAAGCCGAAGTCAACAATATGAGGAATGATCGCGATAAACAAACAAAAAATCAAGAAGATCAGGAAATTGAAGATATTTCATTCTCAGTTGAGTTTATTGATGTTGAGCTAGTAAAACCAACTATTATTAAATATACAAGCGGGAAATCGGAAATTCTTACGCCAAATATGGCCCGTCTTGGTAATCTTAATTATTCTGCTCCCATTTATGCTACTGCCACTATTACCACAACTGCTAAACTTAAAAATGGTCAGACTAAAACACGCACAGAAGATATCGGAGTCGGTGATCGTAAGTGGAAAATTGGTGCAATTCCTGTAATGGTTAAATCTGAGTTCTGTCATCTGAATGGAGTTCCTCGTGAGATTGCAAAAACAATGCAGGAGGATCCTAATGACCCAGGCGGTTATTTCATCTTGCGAGGCAAGGAATGGGCCGTCGATATGTCAGAAAACATGATCATTAATGTAGGTCATGGATATCTAAATAATCACGATAAGGAAGTGGCCCGAATTACTTTTCAATCCAAACCTGGTGATGCTTATGAAAACTCATATTATCTTGTAATTAAGTTGTTAACAGATGGTCAGATTATCATTCAGATTGTTACAAACAAAACTGAAGAACTGGAAATTCCATATTACTTAATCTTCCGCGCATTTGGCATGTCGCGAGATTCTGAAATTATTGACAATATTGTATATGGTATCCAAAACGAAGACCTGGTAACTAAATTTATGCTTGATATTCTTGAAAAGGCATATAATAAACCTAATCGTGACTTTGCTCCAATTCTGGCTGAACGTGATCCTGATAAAGTGCTTGAGTTTATTTCTCGTAAAATTATTGAGCTTGCTTCTAATGCCAAACTAACAAAGGACATTAATGCTGTCAAATATGTTGTAAGTAAAACTTATAGCATGCTTGATAAGTTCATTTTGCCTCATATTGGTAATAGCAAGGAATATCGCATTCGAAAACTTAAGTTTCTGGGCCATTTGATTCATAAACTTTTGCGTATTCGAATGGGTGTGCTTAATGGCACTGATCGTGATAGCTGTCGAAACAAGCGCATTCACACGGCCGGTGTATCTATTGGCAAAACCCTTAAAACGCAAATTAACTTTGCTATTATTACCGAAATTAAAAAGGCGCTAATTAAAGAGTTTAAAAACACACAGTGGTCTAAAGTACCTCTTGCTGATGCTGTACGCAGATCAGTAAAGCCCGATGATCTTGAGCGTGCAATTATACAATCTATCGTTACAGGAGAAAAGACACTAACTATTAAGCGTAATGAGATTGTTAATCGTGTTTCTTCTCAGCAAGTATATCGCAAAAACGACGTTAATTTTCTTGCTACATTCAAGAATATTTCAACGCATGGTCAGTCAGCGGCTAAAGATAGCGAGCGAGCCACTGATATGCGACAAGCACACAACACTTATTTCGGATATATTGGTATGGCGCAATCCGCCGATACTGGTGAAAAAGTCGGTATGAACAAGCAGCAGGCAATTGCTGCATCGATTACAGAAGCTTCTTCATCATACGTGATAAAAGATATTCTTATGCGCGATCCTGCAATTATTCATATTGACAAAATCGAGCCTTCTGAGATCACCTCTCGCAAATTAACCAAGATCTTTGTTAATGGCGACTGGATAGCTCTTTGTGAAAAAGGTTCGGAATTTGTTCAGAAATATCGTGTTGCGCGCAGACATACTGTTATTTGGCACGAAACAACTATTGTATGGGAGTTCTTAATTCTCGAGATTTATTTCTGGACCGATGTGGGTCGTATGTTACGACCTCTAATTATTGTTTATAATAATATTAATGAATTTAAGGCCAAGAGTAAAAAAGGAGAGTCTGTTGAATTCAAACAATGGATTAAGCTAAACAAAACACATATTACTGATTTACAGTCCGGTAAAATTACAATCGATGATCTTCGAAAACAGCGAGTTATTGAATATGTATCACCCGAAGAATCTGAAAATCTATTAATAGCTCAGTCATTTGATGTGCTTAAAAGTAAGCTTAATGATTTCACAATGCAATACACGCATTGCGACATTGAACAAATGGTGTTTGGTCTTGTAGAATTGTCTGCGCCAAACACTAATCATACTCCGGCCTCTCGTATTACTATGTTTACTAATCACAAAAAACAAACGGGTGGTTGGCATGCACTTAATTGGCCACACAGAATTGATAAAAATACGTTTCTTCAATATTATTGTGAGGTTCCCACTGTTCGCGCATTTTCGAACGCGCTAACATATCCTAATGCTCAGAACGTTATTCTTGCTTATACGCCTGCAATTGGATATGGTCAAGAAGATTCAGTGCAAGTAAATAAATCTGCAATTGATCTTGGATTGTTCAATGGTAGCCAATTTTATTATGAACAAACTGAATTAGAACATGGTGAAAAATTCGGTAATCCTGATCGCGCAAGAACTATTGATCTTAAAAGCAATGCAAATTATGAATATATTGATGAAAATGGTTTTATTCGAGAAGGCACAATTGTACAAAAAGGTTATGTACTAATTGTTAAGCGTGGAAATTTGGTTCCTGCTGTGGATCAATATATTTATACGGATCGCTCTGTTATCTATAAGATTGATGAGCCTGCAATCGTCGAACGCGTTATTTATCCGCGAAATGACGACGATATTCGAGTTGCGAAGGTTAAATTGCGCACGCTGCGATATCTTCGCGTTGGTGATAAAGTATCTAGTCATTCTGGATGTAAAGGTATTGATGCAATTCATCTTGATCGTGTTGATATGCCTTATTGCATGGAAGATGGCGTTATTCCTGATCTTATTCTGAATCCGCACTCCGTACCCACGCGCATGGTTATCGGTCAGATTATTGAAACTATGATGGCGGAATTAGCTGTTCGCATGGGTATTCTCTTCGATGGTACCCCATTCCGAAAATTGGACATTGATGGAATGATCAACACATTGTCTACTAAATATGGAATTAAATACGGTGGTCATCGTAGAATGATTAATGGTAAAACTGGCAATTATTATGACGCTATGATCTTTGTGGGTCCCACTTCGTATCAACGCCTGCAGAAATTTGTTGCAAATGAAAATTATGCTATGAGCAGCGGTCCAACCTGTGCACTTACTCGACAGCCTCTTGATGGTCGATCAAAGAACGGTGGTCTGCGTGTAGGTGAAATGGAGAAAGATGTGTTTGCTTCCCATGGAATTATGCGTACTCTATTTACTAAATTTTACACTGACTCTGATGGTATTGACTTGTATATTTGCAGATGTGGTAATCGTGCAACTATTAACGAGAAAGCTGGTATATATAAATGCAAACAGTGCAAAGACAACGCCGATATTGTTAATGTGCCAAGTAGCTATGTTGCTAATCTGTTCTTTAATGAAATTAATGCAATGGGTGTAAAACCAGTCTTCGAGCTGGAACCCCGCGGATATTCCAAATATGAATAAACACAACACACTTTCATATTCTGAAAATTTATTCATGCTATAAAAAATTAAAAATTCTTTTTTTTTGAATCTGTAATTATATACAGAGGTTTTTTAACAGTATCTTTAATAAAAATGAGTTCATGCAAGTGGTGTCGACGATCTATAAAGCTATTTATAGCTTCATTAATACTTTTAACTATTTGCTTAGCTGTAATTCAAGAAATGTCTAGACGAAATTCTTATAGTTATAATGATGGTTGGGCTGCACTTGGTTATATAATTATTGGAACGCTTACATTAGCAACCACTGGTACTTTTGTACTGTTTACATGCTCGTTGTTTGCATTTAGCAATCCACCGCTTTGTGAAGACGTTAAATAACATATATAAAAACAAAAAAATAATGTTATTTTTTTCTATAATTTAGCATTCAAAGCAATCCAACTATGTCATTGATATTTTTAACAGTACAGCCTGCCGCTGCTTTATGACCACCGCCTCCATATTTTTTAGCAATTAAACTAACATCAAAATCACCGCGTGATCTAAATGAGATATAATATTCTTTAGTTGGTGCATTATAACGCCAAATAATCGAGTAATCGCACTTATAATTGCCTTCATTATCTTTTTCTTCTACCGCATAACTACCAACATCGGACTGAATTACAGGCATATTTATCACATATACTTTTACATTATCAATTATTCTTATATCGCTACCCATCATAGCATTTTTTATGACTGTTTTTTTAAATTTAATAAATGAGGCTCCTTCGGCCGCTATTTTTGAAAAGAATTCAGCAGGTTGTGTTAATAACTCTTTCCATCCTTGAATGTTTGTAAAATCCGGTTGATTAACAAATAACCACTCGTTTACTTCAAGAGACATATATGCATCAGTACGCCAAAGATCCCTATCTTTTACATACTCAATAAGTTTAGGCATTGATGTATTTGTAAAGTAAAATTTCCAAGCAAGTGACGCACCGCATTCATTTATATCAAATGTAAAAATAGAATCAATATTAGGAATTTCATGACCATTTAAATCAACATCCCGTTTAGATGAAATATGGTGATCAAAGATCTTTACATTTGAACTAAATTTGAGTAATTTCTTAATATCTTTTACCTCAAAGGATACATCAAACATTTTTAGTTCAAATGATGTTTTTGATGAATATTTCTCGGAAAGATATACAATCATCTTCTCAATATCTTCGGTGCGTTTTGACTGATCAAAAGTCCAATATTCTATTGACGTATTAGCTGGAGGGTATAAATCATAGTAAGTTGTTGCTACTAAACTTGAAACAAAACCATCGCGACATCCGCGGTGTGTTCCAATTACAATCACCCTTTCGGCGTTCATCTTAATCTTTACAATAAGATTATTTAATTTATAATTGCTTGCTATTATTGTGTAAATTTCGCGCAATATTTTTATGGGTGGTTCCATCAATTAATCGAGTTTATTAAAAAAATTCTTCAACAATGAATATTAGCTTATGCGTGTTAAATCCATTCTTGCACGTCGAATAAATGTTGTAGCTCCGTTAGTTGGTGGGCCGCTACATCTCCAGTTAATTGTTCCAGTTTTAACTCCGGCTGTTAAGGTAATATATGCAAAACCCGCCATATTGGTCCATCCATTAGTAGGTGTACCGCCCAATGTACTAAATCCAGTATGAACAGTAACACCATCGAATATAACATCCGATATACATCTTGCACTACCAATTGCTAGACTAGTACCAATATCTGCTTGAAAAGTTAATTTGTATACACCTGCGACTAAGCTAGGTGTTGTCATGGTGACTTTCACTTGATTAGTTGTCCCAGCTGCTTCATTACCAAGAGTAGCAAATGAACTTTGTGGTTCAGATGAAACCTGTGATATTAATGCGCCACCCACAACGGCAGGCGCCAATACATTTGTTTCAGCACCTGCCGCATCAGGTTTCCAGAATAATCCGCTGTTACCAGTCTTCTTATATAAGCTACCTAAACCGGCTCCTGGGTTAGCGGGCTATGTAGCATCTGCTATTTGAATTCTTGCTATTCCCGTGATCGCACCGTTTGATATTTGTATCGCCATTTGTAAACTCTAAGTTAACTATATTTCCTTAAAATATTTTATTATTTTGATAAATAATAATAAAATTGTTATTATTGAGTGTGGTTGCTCGTTTAAAATTGAATTTCACATGCGTAATTAAAACGCCATCAGAAAAAAATGTCTCGCATCAAAATTGCAGAAGGAAAATATGTATCAGGAAATTCTATGAGTCTTCCGTATTTTGAGTTTATAATTCAAATAGATACAGAAAATGAATTATCTCAAATGGCTACTGTTTTGGGATTCGATATCTATAATAAGGAATATATGACCACATGTGGTAAAAAACAGCCTGATTTTGATAATGATATAAATAATAAATTGACTACTAACACACCTTTCGTGAGAATGTATCAAGAAAGTTCACTTACATCAGGTTCAATTGCTATTCTATTCTTTCGATATATAGATGGGTATATTGAACAACATATATTTCGGATTCCTGAGCTTACTTACCGATATAATTATATTGAAACAATTGAGATAAAAGTAGATGCCTCAAAGATGCGTATGCTCACAATAATCAAAGAAGAGCAACCTGTAAAATCCCAAGAGCCTTTGCAGAAGTATCAAATACCATCATATTATGAAACAATTAAAAAAGTTGAAGCTAATAATGGCGCATTTCCTTGCATTTTTCTCAATTGATGCTCACGGCACATTTGATTATTTTTTTCATCTAATGGAGTTATTGTATTATAAAATTGCATTTTAGATGATTATTTTTTTAACTTAGAAACCCGGTTATTTTGTTAAAATTGATTTTATAACTTGTATATTCTACTACACGAATACGAAAATTCAAAACATGCAAGACTCTCAACAAAACTGTCAAAATAACCAAGAATCTCAGAACTTTGAAGATTTACGAACTGATCAAAGTAGTCAAATCTCTAATAGTATTCAGAGTGCTCCGGATCATAAAGAAACAAAAAAAGAAAAACATTATATTCTTTTTGCTGTTAGAAATGTACCATTTACAGTTGAACGAAAGCATGTGCCTGATAGTGGCCCTCTAAATATCATGCTTAATGATAATTCTAATAGTGATAAGTTATTTGAATCTAAAGAAGATGAACAAAAAGTCGATATTGAAATTTTGCGCACATTACTTTATAATATTCACAACAACAATATAAAATCTTTAAATACAAAATATATAATTACGTATAAAGCATATATATCATTGCTATGGATGATTAACTATTTTAATTTCACTTATGATCATGATGCTCACTTTGAGTTGCATTCTATTTATAAATATAATTTTGTTTGTAAAAGTGATACTTATGATGATGATCCTAATAAAAAATTCTGTATTTTTACTATTTCAGGCGATAAAGTTTCACTGTTTATTAGTTACACTTTTATGAACTAAGTTTAAATTCTTTCTAAAGTTTGTGAGATGTTTTTTAATAAAAATAGTGATCCTATAATTCGTATTTCTCCGAAAGAAAGTGATAAAGATGGTTATATAATGGAATTTATAATCATTGATATAAAAAACACACAAATTAGATATAATAATAAAATTACTAATCATCGTGCTTCAATTAAATATAATCTTGAAGATTTACATCCGAGAAACATTGTATTCAAATCGGATCAAAACGAAATTGATATCAGTTAATCTTTTTTTATGAAATAGCTAACAATTATTTTAAAGTCAAAAATATATAAAAATTGAATTTTAGTTTACTATAAACTCACACACAAACTCCTGAAAATCATGACTACTCTACATAATAAACTACTTGATTGTATTCACGATGGTAATTTAGAAGAAATTGTTAGACTTGTTGAAAATAATCAAATTGATGTATCTATAAAAGATAATGAAGCATTTGTTGAATCTGTTTTCTGTGGGCAACTAAAAATTGTTCAATATCTCTCAAAATTGCCTGGTGTTGATGTAACTGCGCAAAATCATAATTCATTTATATTATCTGTGAGTAACGCAAATTTACCAATGATTAAATATATTTCTACATTACCCGGATTTGATGCATCTGCACGAAATAATTCAGCAAGGATAATTGCTGCCGGTTATGGGCATTTAGAAATTTTACAATATTTGTTAACAATATCGCGTGTTGATGCACCTGTTCAAAATAATAAAGCACTTATTGTTGCTGCTTGTTACGGATATTTAGAAGTGGTTGAATATCTTTTAACATTACCTAATGTTGACGCATCTGCACAGGATAATCAGGCAATTATGAACGCTTATAAAAAAGGATATTTATCAATTCTTGCAATGTTATTATATTTTGAGCCAAAAATTGCTTCCTTTCTGTCATCTGAAGATTACATCAAATATCATCAACTATTATTGTCTAAACTCAGGCCCTTCACACACAAAATTGCAATTTCACTCACTGAGTTACCAACACCTCTCATAATTGAAGTAATTGAACAATCGGTGGATTTTGCAATTTATATTCCATATCACATCAAATGGAACATGGTAGTTGCAATCAAACACAACACTCCCAACAAAAATTGAATTTTATTTTTTATATATTAAATACATAGTGTTCCAAAACAAAAAGAAATATGTCTGTAGTTTTTCGAGAATTCATTGAATATATTAAAGAAGGTAACTTACAAAAAGTTACCGAATATGTAGAAATTAATCAAGTTGATGCATCTGCGGGGAATAATCAAGCAATTATTTGGGCAGTTACTAATGGGTATTTAGAAATTGTTAAATACCTTTCTAAATTACCTGGAGTTGATGCATCTGCGCAAAATAATCATGCAATTATTAGAGCGAGCAGTGGTGGACATTTAGAAATTGTTAAATATCTTTCTACATTACCTAATGTTGATGTAACTGTGCAAAATAATCAACCGATTATTTATGCTGCTTATAAAGGACATTTAGAAGTTGTTCGGTATCTTTTAACATTACCCAATGTTGATGCATCTGCGCAAAATAATGAAGCAATTATTGACGCTGCTTATGAGGGACATGTAGAAGTTGTTCAATATCTTTCTACTTTACCTAATGTTGATGCATCTGCACAAAATAATCGAGCAATTATTCAGTCTGCTCATAATGGAAAATTAGCAGTTGTTCAATATCTTTCTACTTTACCTGGAGTTAATGTATCTGCGGAAAATAATCGACCAATTATTTATGCTGCCAGTCATGGACATGTGGAAATTGTTAAATATCTTTCTAAATTACCAAATGTTGATGCATCTGCGCAAAAAAATAGCGCAATTAATTATGCTGCTAGACGTGGGCATTTTATAGTAGTTGAATATCTTTTAACATTACCCAATGTTGATGCATTTATGGAAGATAATGATGTAATTAGTTTGGCTGAATATTTTGGATATTTCTCGGTTGTTGCTATGTTATTATATTACGAGCCTAAAGCTGTCACCTCTTTATCATCTGCAGATTACACTGGATTTCATCGCCTATTATTATTTAAACTTAGACCCATTGCACACAAAATTGCAGTTTCACTCACCGAATTACCAACACCTCTCATAATTGAAGTAATTGAACAATCTCTGAATTTTGCAATTTATATTCCATATCACATCAAATGGAATATGGTAGTTGCAATCAAACACAACAAACTCTATAATCACAGAAAAAATTGAATTTTACTTTTTTATATATTAGGATATAAAATACATAGTTTTTCCAAATCAAAAGCAATATGGATATTGATACTTTTCGAGAATTCATTAATTGTATTACAAAAGGTAACTTACGGGAAGTTATTTTGTTTATAGAAACTAATCAAGTTGATGCATCTGCTCGAGATAATCAAGCAATTATTTGGGCTGCTTCATCTGGTCATTTAGAAATTGTTAAATATCTTTCTGAAATACCCGGTGTTGATGCTTCTGCGCGAAATAATGATGCAATTCTTTTGGCTGCTCGTTATGGTCGTTTAGAAGTTGTTAAATATCTTCCTACATTATCTGGAGTTAATGTTTCTGATCAAAATAATTATGCAATACTTTCAGCTGCTCGTTATGGTCATTTAGAAGTTGTTAAATATCTTTCTACATTACCTGGAGTTGATGCATCTGCGCGAGATAATGATGCAATTATTGATGCTGCTCATTATGGACATTTAGAAGTTGTTAAATATCTTTCTACATTACCTGGAGTTGATGCGTCCGCGCGACATAATCGAGCAATAAACTGGGCTGTTTTTAATGGGTATGTAGAAATTACGAAATATCTTTCTACATTACCCAATGTTGATGCATCTGCTCAAAATAATGAAGCAATTATTCACGCTGCTTATAATGGGAATTTAACAGTTATTAAGTATCTCTTAACTTTACCCGGAGTTGATGCGTCCGCGCAAAATAATTTAGCAATCATTAATGCTGCTTCTAAAGGACATCTAGAAATTGTTAAACATCTTTTAACTTTATCCGAAGTTGATGTGTCCGCGCGAGATAATTTAGCAATTGTTCAGGCTGCTTTTTATGGTCATTTAGAAGTTATTGAGTATCTTTTAACTTTATCCAAAGTTGATGCATCTGCGCGAGATAATAACGCAATTATTGATGCTGCTAATTATAAACGATTATCTATTGTTGCGATATTATTATACTTTGAACCCAAAGTCGCTGCTTCTTTATCATCTACACATTATATCAAATATCATCAACTATTATTATCTAAACTCAGAGCCATAACACACAAAATAGCAGTTTCACTCACTGATTTGCCAACACCCCTCATAATTGAAGTAATTGAACAATCGCTGGATTTTGCAATTTATGTTCCATATCACATCAAATGGAACATGGTGGTTGCGATCAAGCACAGCAATTGTAGAAAAAATTGAATTTTATTTTTGTGTATATTGAAGACACCGTTTTTCGGATCAAAAGCGACATGACTAATAACTTTGAAAAATTCATTAATTATATTAATAAAGGTGATTTACAAAAAGTTATTGAACTTACAGAAACTTTTGAAATTGATGCATCTACGCGGGATAATGAAGCAATTATTGAGGCTGCTCGTTATGGATATTTAGAAATTATTAAATATCTTTTAACATTACCCAACGTTGACGCATCTGCGCAAAATAATGAGGCAATTATCGAAGCTTCTATTTATGATCATTTAGAAGTTGTTAAATATCTTTCTACTTTGCCTGAAGTCAATGTATCTGCACAGTATAATGGAGCATTTGTTCATGCTGCTTATAATGGACGTTTAGCAGTTGTTCAATATCTTTCTACATTACCTAATGTTGACGTATCTGCGCAAAATAATTTAGCAATTATTTGGGCTGCTCAACATGGACATTTAGAAGTTGTTAAATATCTTTCTAAATTACCTGGAGTTAATGTGTCTGCACGAATTAACAAAGCAATTATTTTAGCTGCTAAAAAAGGACACATAAAAATTGTTGAGCATCTTTCTAAACTACGCAATGTCGATGCATCTGCGCAAGGTAATGAAGCAATTACTGAAGCTGCTCGTAAAGGACACTCATCTATTGTTGCTATGTTATTATACTACGAATCCAAAGTTGCTGCTTCTCTATTACCTACAGCTTATATTAAATATCATCGGCGATTATTATTTAAACTCAGACCCATTGCACACAAAATTACAATTTCACTTACTGATTTGCCAACTCCTCTCATCATTGAAGTAATTGAACAATCGCTGGATTTTGCAATTTATATTCCATACCACATCAAATGGAATATGGTAGTTGCGATCAAGCACAGCAATTGGTCTAAAGATAACAAAAATTGAATTTTATTTTTTTATATGTTAAATACATAGTTTTACAAATAAAAAGCAAAATGAATACACCTTTTCGAGATTTTACTGAATATGTTAAAATAGGTAATCTACAGAAAGTTATTGAATTTATAGAAACTAATCAAGTTGATGCATCTAAGCAAAATAACAACACGATTATTTGGGCTGTTTATAATGGACATTTAAATGTTATTAAATATCTTTTAACATTACCTAGAGTAGATATATCCGCGCAAGATAATTTAGCAATTACTTTGGCTGCTCGTAATGGACATTTAGCAGTTGTTGAATATCTTTTAACATTACCCAATGTTGATGCATCCGCGCAAAAAAATAGCGCAATTAATTATGCTGCTTCTAAAGAATATTTATCTATAGTTGCAATGTTATTATATTACGAACCCAAAGTTGCTGCTTCTCTATCATCTACATATTACAACCTATTTCATAAACAATTACTATCCGCACTCCGACCCATTGCACATAAAATTGCAATTTTACTCACCGAGTTGCCAACTCCTCTCATCATTGAAGTAATTGAACAATCGCTGGATTTTGCAATTTATATTCCATATCACATCAAATGGAACATGGTGGTTGCAATCAAACACGGCAATCAGTATAACGATAACAAAAATTGAATTTTATTTTTTTATAGGTTTAAGCATATGTTTTCCTCGACTACAAGCCAGATGACTACAACTTTTGAAAAATTCATTGAATATGTTAAAATAGGTAACTTACAGAAAGTTATTGAACTTGTAGAAACTAATCAAGTTGATGCTTCTGCGCGAGATAATGAAGCAATTATTGAAGCTGCTTTTTATGGACATTTAGCAGTTGTTGAATATCTTTCTACTTTACCTAGAGTTGATGCATCTGCGCGAATAAATCTAGCAATTATTAATGCTGCTAGTAATGGATATTTAACAGTTGTTCAATATCTTTCTACCCTACCTGGTGTTGATGCGTCTGCGGATAATAATGGGGCAATTATGTTTGCTGTTCAGAATGGACACTTAGAAGTTATTAAATATCTTTTAACATTGCCTAATGTTGTTGCATATGCGCATAATAATCTTGCAATTAAATGGGCTGCTCAAAATGGATATTTAGAAGTTGTTGAATATCTTTCTAAATTACCTGGAGTTGATGCATCTGCACAAGATAATGAACCAATTATTAATGCTGCTATTAATGGTCGCTTAGCAGTTGTTAAATATCTTTCTACAATAACTGGAGTTGATGCATCTGTGAAAAATAATTGTGCATTTGTTAATGCTGCCGGCAATGGACATTTAGAAGTTATTCAATTTCTTTTAACATTGTCTGGGGTTGATCCATCTGCTCAAAATAACAGAGCAATTATTTTAGCTTCTTATCACGGACATTTAGCAGTAGTTGAATATCTTTCTACTTTGCCAGGAGTTGATGCATCTGCACAAAATAATCAAGCAATTATTAATGCTGCTAGTAGTAGACAGTTCTCTCTACTTGCGATGTTATTATATTACGAACCCAAAGTTGCTGCTTCATTGTCATCTACATATTACAACATGTATCATAAACATTTGCTATCTAGACTCGCGCCTATTGTCCACAAAATTGCAATTTCGCTCAATGAATTGCCAACTCCTCTCATCATTGAAGTAATTGAACAATCAATAGATTTTGCAATTTATATTCCATATCACATCAAATGGAATATGGTGGTTGCTATCAAACACAGCAGATACATTCTTAACAAAAAATGAATTTTACCTTTTTTATGTATGGAAGATGTGGTTTTCCGGACCAGCTAATTAGAAATCTATTTAAAATCGAATAACAATGTGATATTAATTTATTAAATATCACTGGGGACAAAGAATCCGTTGGTACTCATGTCAACTAAATACCATCTATTAGCTGAAGCAGACCAGATTAATTCAATAGTTGCAAAAGCACCAGGTAAACCAGTAAAACCGATGATAACAGTGTTGCCTAAATATACATCTGTAGAAGTAGAAGAATCTAGAGTAAATTCTAGTTGCACAGCAGTTGAAGGGGGTTGATAAATTACTATTTTTTTTTGTTTGTCCATCGTAAATGCCATTAGATAAAGTTCCAGTGCAGGTGCTATTTAGATTACCAGTCAATAAAATATATGTGATGGAAGAAGTAGAATTAGGATTTGCTGCTACAGCAGGGCCTGGATCGTCACTAACGGCAGTTAAATTTTCAACACCTGAAAAACTACTCGTTGTTATATTAGTTTCAACACCCGCTGCATCGGGTTTCCAAAATAATCCGCTATTACCAGTTTTTTTATATAGGCTACCTAAACCAGCCCCTGGATTTGCAGGCGCCGTAACGTCTGTTAGTTGAATTCTTGATACTCCAGTAAGCGCACCATTTGATATTTGGACAGACATCTGTTAATTCTAGTTAACTATATTTTCTAAACTATTTTATTAAAATTAACAAAATTATTT
>Ga0172362_10001282_pt1 | contig 21464 bp, 16 predicted proteins | sample LakKivs1_kivu2a2_FD_114534 | JGI IMG/M metagenome (GOLD analysis project Ga0172362, IMG submission 114534) | Sediment microbial communities from Lake Kivu, Rwanda - Sediment s1_kivu2a2 | ecosystem: Environmental > Aquatic > Freshwater > Lake > Sediment | place: Rwanda: Western Province, Lake... | reverse complement strand
TTGGAATGAAACTAAAAGGATTAGGTGTAATGTAAATTATCTTAAAAAAATTCATATATTAATTAACATAAATACATAGTTCAGATTAATCGTATTTATTTTATTTAAACAAAATATTCTGTTTATTGAAAAATAGATAAAAAAGATATGAGATAATGGCAAAAAAACTTCTTGTAACTGGGTTAGATTATTTACCAGAATGGTGCAGAGATTACATTAAAAGTGCAGAGATTACTTGCACGGCAAATGTTTCTGAAGAAAACCTAAGTGAAATAGTAAAAGATTTTGATGGCATACTTTTTATGCAAACAATGAGTTACTCAATTACTCGTAATATCATTGAATCAGCCAAAAAATTAAGATTCATACAGTCAGCTGGTGTTGGTTTTGATCAAATTGATATAAAAGCTGCAACAGAAAATAATGTTGTTGTTATGAACATACCATCTGCTACAACCACTTCTGTAGCAGAACACACTATTACACTTATTTTAGCCTGTTCAAAAAACTTAATACAAATACATCAAAGTACAATTAAAGGTGAATGGAGAATAGGCGGATTTGGTGTAGAACTAAGAAACAAAAACCTTGGTGTTATTGGTTTTGGTAGAATAGGACAAGAAGTAGTTAAAATAATGAAAGGATTTCAAATGATTCTACTGGTTTATGATCCTTTTGTAAAAGAAAAAGAAATAAAAAAATTCGGTGGTAAAAAAGTTGATCTTGACACCCTTTTAAAAGAATCAGATTTTATTACAATACATACACCATTAACAAAAGAAACAGAAAATTTGATTGATAAAGAAAAACTTAAATTATTAAAACCATCAGCCATTTTAGTGAATACCGCACGTGGAGAAATAATTGATGAGAAAGCACTTTATAATGCATTGAATGACGGAAACCTTAGATGCGCTGGTTTAGACGTTTTTAGAAAAGAACCAGTTGATGAAAAAAATCCTTTACTAAAACTAGAAAACATTGTTTTATCACCACATATGGCAGTTCAAACATCTGAAGGTGTAGCAGCTTTAATGAGACAAAATGGAGAACAGGTTGAAAAAGCATTAAACAATGTTTATGAAAATGTTGTTAATAAAGAAGTTTTAGAAAAAATAAAAAAAGGTGATTTAAAATGAAAAAAGGAGTAATTGCAGATACACCTGGTAAAAAAATATTACTTATGGGTAATGAAGCAGTTGCTAGAGGGGCAATAGAAGGTAACTGTCAGTTTGCTTCATCTTATCCAGGTACTCCTTCATCAGAAATTATGGAGACACTAGGCAAGGTGGCAAAAGATGTTGGTATGCATGCCCAATGGTCAACAAATGAAATGGTAGCTCTTTGGGCAGCAGCAGGTGCAACATATTGTGGTGTTAGATCTTTATGTATAGCTAAACATCATGGTGTTGCCTGGATGACTGACCCACTAATAAATTTTTCACATTGGCAGATTGGTGAAGGAGGTCTTGTTGTAGCAATAGGAGATGACCCTGGTGGTCATAGTTCATCAAATGAATACGATTCAAGAAATCTAGCTATGAAGGTTTTTGAAATTCCAATACTTGAACCAGCAGATCCACAGGAATCAAAAGATTTTATAAAAGAAGGATTTGAATTTTCCGAGAAACTTAAAACACCAATTTATGTTAGATTGACAACAAGGGTATGCCATGCAACAGGGGATGTAATTCTAGGCGAAATACCTAAAGAAAAAAAGATACCAAGTTTTTTTCCCACAACCATTTCCTTAGGTATGGAAATGATTGAAAAATATGGCTGGGTAAATATGGCTTATTTACATGATCGTATTCATACTAAAAGATTAAAAGAAGCAGTAGAGGTTTCAAATGATTTTTCAAAAAATATTTTAAAAATAGATGGTGACGAAGAAATCGGTGTTGTTGCTACAGGTGTTACTCGTCATTATGTAGAAGAAGCATTAAATCAACTAAATACAAATGTTGCTTTTCTTCAACTAGGTATGTCTTTTCCATTACCAAAAAAACATGTATTAAAACTACTTAAATCTGTTAAAAAAATAATTGTTTTTGAAGAAACAGATCCAGTTATTGAAACAGAGTTAAGATCATTTGCAAAAAGTGAAGTACCTGATGTAGAAATACTTGGTAAAATCAATGAATTTACTCCATTTGCAGGTGAATATAATGTTAATATCGTAAAAACAAGTATTGCTAATGCATTAAATAAAAAAATTATTTTACATTCTGAAAAAGAAGAGATTGCTTCCTTTATCACCCCATATTCTGGTATTAGAAGAATTGCTTTATGTGCAGGATGTCCTCATAGAGCATCTGGTTATATTATGAAAAAAGCAATTCTTTCTCAGGGAGTTGATTTTTTTGCAGGAATAGGTGATATAGGATGTTACGGTATGATGGGACTTCCACCTCTTGGTGTTTTTGCTCTTACCAACTGTATGGGTGGTAGTGTTGGTATGGCAAACGGTATAGCTAAAACAGGGATAAAAGAACCTGTGGTTGCATATATTGGTGATTCAACTTTTTATCATGCAGGGATTCCTTCTTTGATAAACGCTACTTTTAACAATACAAAATTTACAACAGTTATTCTGGATAACCAGGGAACAGCAATGACAGGTTTCCAGCCTCACCCGGGTTCAGGTTATACAGCTATGGGTGATAAAACAAAAATCGTAAACATTGAAGATTTAGTAAAAGCATGTGGAATAGAATATGTAGAAGTTTTAGATCCATATCAAATTACAAAATCTATTGAAGCTGCTAAAAAAGCATTATCTTCTCCAAAAGCATCAGTGATAATTTTTAGGAGAATGTGTTCAATAGAATTTTTAAGACAACGCAGAAAAGATGGAAAAACCTTACCAAAACCTTTTACTGTTGACCCATCAATTTGCAATGGCTGTGAAATCTGTTTAGATGAGTTTGGATGCCCAGCTATTATATGGGAGGCAAAAAATAGGAAAGCCATAATAGATGAGGCTTTATGTGTTGGTTGTGGTAATTGCGCTCAGATTTGTGAAGCCCATGCAATAAAGGTAAAGGTGAAATAATATGACTCAAGATTATAATATAATAGTTGCTGGAATAGGTGGACAAGGAAATGTACTTGCCTCAAGAATAATAGGTGAAGCGGCAATAGAAGCAAATTACCATGTACTAATTGGTGAAACCTTTGGTGCAGGACAAAGAGGAGGAGCAGTACTTTCACATGTTAGATTAACAAAAGAAAAAACCTACGGTCCTTTAATACCAGAAGGTTATGCTGATGCAGTAATAGGACTTGAACCTTTTGAAGCATTAAAATGTGCAAGTAAATTTTTAAAACCAGATGGAATAATAATAACAAATGAATACCCTATTCAACCATCAGATAAAAACTATCCTGAACTTGAAAAAATATTCCAATTTTTAAAAAATATTTCTTCTAAACTATACAAAATTAATGGTACAAAAATTGCTTTAGAAATAGGTGATATTGCAGTTCTAAATATTGTTATGCTAGGTGCAGCATATGCAACTGGTATTTTACCAGTTAAGGAAGAAGATATAAAAAAATCTTTTATAGAAAAACTGGCTAAATCAGCAGAACTGAACTTAAAAGCTTTTGAAAAAGGCAAAAAAATGATAAAAGAAATATAAAGGTAAATATGAACATAATTGATCAACTTAACCCAATTTTTAAACCAAAATCTGTTGCAATAATAGGAGCATCTGGTAATAAATTAAAACTTAGTAATTGGATAACAACTAGCGCACTTAACAGCTCATTTCAGGGAAAAATTTTTTTAATAAATCCAAAAACAAATGAAATAAGTGGTGTAAAAACTTATTCAAACATTATTGATGTTAAGGAAGATATTGATTTAGCAGCAATAATGGTACCAGCAGATTTAGTTCCAAATACAATAGAGGATTGCGTAAAAAAAGGAGTTAAAGGAGTTATAATTTTTTCTGCAGGATTTAAAGAAATTGGCGAAAAAGGCAAAAAAAGGGAAAAAGAAATTTTAAATATTGCACGTAAAGGAAACATCAGAATAGTTGGCCCGAACTGCATGGGAGTTTATTCCTCTACGAAAAATTTGAATTTAACTGCTTTATCTGTTAAAAAAGGAGATGTTGCTTTTGTGTCCCAAAGCGGTGGATACGGTCTTGAAATTTTTGCAACAGCAATGCTTAATGATATTTGTTTTAGTAAATTCATAAGTACTGGTGATAAGGCTGATTTACAAGACTACGAATATTTAGAATATCTTTACAATGATCCTGATACAAAAATTATAGTTTTATATTTAGAAGGTGTTGAAAAAGGTAGAGAATTTTTTGATATTGCAAAAAAAATTACAAGAAAAAAACCTATTTTTGCTATAAAAATAGGTAGATCAAAAGTAGGTGGAATTGCAGCACAATCACATACAGGTGCAATAGCTGGTGAAGAAGAGGTTTATGATGCTGCTTTTAAACAAGCTGGGATTATTAGAGCATATGATATAGAAGAACTTTTTGATTATCTAAGAGCATATATTACACAACCTTTACCCAAAGGTAATAAAGTTGGAATATTAGTTGGAAGCGGTGGAGTTGGCGTAGCAGCTGCTGATAAATGCGCTGAATTAGGTTTAGAAGTACCATCTTTTAATGTAAAAAATCAAGAAATTCTAAAATCAATTTTACCAGAGTTTGCTTCATATAAAAACCCTGTGGATTTCACTGGTTCAGGAGCAGAAAGTTTATTTGCAAATTGGGCAGATGTTAGAGAAATTTTTTCTGATTCAAATATTGATTCCTGGTTTTTCTCATTTCCTGGATCAGGTTTTTCAAAAATTAAAGAAATAGTAAAATCATATGAGCCACTTATACAATCGCTTGAAGGATTAACAAAAGAAGAAATTTTTGGGAGAGGTGATGCACCATTTCTTGCAGCAGGTAATTTAAAAGATGAAACAATAAAACCTTTGCTTGAAAAACTTTTGAAATTATTATTTTATCCAACACCTGAAAGAGCTATTAGAACATTAGCGTCATTAAATAAATATAGAGAATTTTTAGATGAAAAAGAATCGTATAAAGAAGAAATAAAATTTAAAATAGATACAAAAATTGGTGAGAAAATAATTGATAATGCTTTAAATGAAAATAGAACAATTTTAACAGAAATTGAATCAAAACAGCTTTTATCATTATATGAAATACCAACAACAATTTCTTATTTAGCTAAAAACAAAGAAGAAGTTGTAAAATATTCAAAAAAAATTGGTTATCCAGTTACTTTAAAAATTGTATCGCCAGATATTATTCATAAATCAGATGTTGAATGTGTTAAAATAGATTTAAAAGATGAAAAACAAATAATTTTGGCATTTGATGAAATAATAAATAATGCTAAAAATTTTAATTCTAGAGCATCTATTTTTGGTGTTTCTGTGCAACAAATGGAAAAACAAGGGGTTGAAATAATCATTGGGATGAAAAAAGACCTACAGTTTGGTCCAATTATTATTTTTGGATTAGGTGGAATATTTGTTGAGTTGATAAAAGATGTTTCAATGCGCTTAATTCCAATAAATAATTTTGATGCAAAAAAAATGATAGATGAAATTAAATTTCATAAATTATTAGAAGGATACCGTCAATATAAACCAGTTGATAAAAATATTTTAATGTCCATTTTAACCAAAGTTTCTGAACTTGCTCAGAATCACCCAAAAATAAAAGAAATTGATCTAAACCCTGTTTTTTCATATCAAAATAAAGCAATAGTTGTTGATGCTAGGATAATTTTAGAAAAATATTAGGGAGGAAAAAATATGCGTGATATTTTTCCTATGCTTAGAGGAGCAGGATTTTCATCAGATGATATGTCAAAACCTATTGTAGCCTTGGCTAATTCATGGACCGAGATTGTTGCAGGACATGTTCACCTTCGATCTATTTCGCAGGCAGTAAGAGAAGGTGTAAAAGCATCTGGTGGAACTCCGATGGAGTTTGACACGATTGCTCTTTGCGATGGTCTTTCAGAAGGAACACCGGGTATGAGATATCCTTTACCTAGTAGAGATTTAATTGCTGATTCAATCGAGGCTATGATTTTGGGTCATGAAGGTCTATTTGATGGAATGGTTTGCATTTGTACTTGCGACAAGATTATACCTGGTATGCTTATGGGTGCAGCACGAGTAAATATCCCAACAATTTTTGTTTTAGGTGGCCCGATGCTACCAGGTTCATTTAAAGGAAAAGAAATAGTTGCTACAGATCTTCAGAAATATTATGTTGAATACACAAGAGGAAAATTAGATCCTGAAGAACTTTTACAGGTAGTTAATGCAGCTTGTCCAGGACCTGGGGCTTGTAATCTAATGGGAACTGCTTGTACAATGGCTAGTTTAACAGAGGCTTTAGGTTTAACTTTACCAGGTTGTGCGACTATTTTTGCTACAGATTCTAAACGACTTGTTCTTGCTAAAAATTCTGGCCAGCAGATAATTAATCTGATTAAAAAAGAAATAAAAACCTCTGATGTATTAAATAAAAAATCTTTTGAAAATGCTATTAAAGTTGATATGGCAATAGGTGGTTCAACAAATACAACTCTTCATCTACCAGCAATAGCTAATGAGTTGGACATAGAAATTGATTTAAAATATTTTGATAAAATAAGTAGAGAAACACCATGTTTATGTAAGATAAAACCTAATGGTCCTTTTAATTTCTCTGATTTGGAAAAAGCTGGTGGAATTCCTGCTGTGATGAAACGCCTGGAGCCTTTATTAAATTTAGACATTTTGACTGTTACAGAAAAATCAGTTCGTGAAAATCTAAAAGATATAATAGTTAAAGATAATGAGATAATAAGACCTCTAAACAAGCCTTATATAAAAGATGGTGGAATAGCTGCATTATATGGGAATCTTGCGCCAGATGGTTCGGTTGTAAAAGCATCTGCTGTTGATCCAAGTATGTTTATTCATACTGGCCCTGCAAGAGTTTTTAATTCAGAGATGGGATGTTTAGATGCTTTTGAACAAGGTATAATAAAATCTGGGGATGTAATTATAATTAGGTACGAGGGACCAAAAGGTGGACCTGGTATGCGTGAGATGCTTATGGCTACTATGCAGATTTCGGAAAGTGAGTTTAATAAATCTGTTGCTCTTGTAACTGATGGAAGGTTTTCAGGTGGTACTGCTGGTCCTTGTATTGGTCATGTTTCTCCTGAAGCAATGGAGGGAGGACCAATTGCATTAGTAGAAGACGGAGATATTATTGAAATAGATATTCCCAATAGAAAATTAAATGTAAAAATTAGTAATGAAGAATTAAAAAAACGTTTATCTAAATGGAAAAAACCAAAGTCTAATGTTGTAAAAGGTTTACTTGCTTTGTACTCAAAAAATATTTCTTCTGCAAGTAATGGTGCAATTAGAGTAAAGAATATTTAAAAAATAATATAGGATTAATTTTTCTTTTGTTTTTTAAGTTCTCTTGCTATTGTTCGTCCGAATTTTCGAGCAGCATCTGGTCCATTTGCTGTAATAATATTGCCGTCAACTTCAACTTCTTTTCCAGTATAAATAGCACCTTCTTCTTTAAGCATCTGTGCAAGCTCTTTAATATTTATATCATAAACTGTTGCACGTTTACCTTTTAAAATCCCTACCTTTGCAAAAATTAATGGTGCGACACATATAGCACAAATTATTTTTCCATTATTATAAGCCTCTTTTATTATAGAAAGCGCTTTTTTGTTTCTATAATAAGGACTTGCTCCAAGTCCTCCAATAAAAATTATTGCATCATAATCATTAACATCCACTTGGTTAAGTATCAAATCTATGTTTACAATTGCCCCCTGCATACCAGCTGCTGTTTCTTTTTTTGTACTTGCAATAATTATTTTTATCTTATTTTTTTCAAGTTCTTCTTTTGTATGTAAAAATTCAATATCTTGAAAATCATTTGGGGCAATTACTATTAGTGCTTTTTTCTCAGACAAAAATAATACACCTCATATTTATATAATAGAAATATTTATTATAAATATATACAATGAAAAATTTCTTTTACATAAATTTTTTTTTTATAAAGTGTTTATCTGACCACCTGTTATATTAATTGCCTGTCCAGTCATAAAAGCCGCATCATCAGATGCTAAAAATACTACAACCTTTGCAATATCTTCTGGTAAACCGATTCTCCCTAGAGGTGTAAAATTAGCCATTTCCTCACGGATATCCTCAGCAGTAGCACCAGCTCCACGTATCTGAGCACTCCATTGAACCTCTCGATCTTGCATTGATGTTTTAATAGAACCTGGACATATTGAGTTAACATTAATGCCAAGTGGTGCAAGTTCTTGTGCAAGGCTTTTTACATATGCTACAACACCATGTTTTGATGCGTTGTAATGTGCTTGAGTAGCAACTCCCCCTTTCCCAGCCATTGATGCAGTGCAGATGATTTTGCCTTTTTGTTGTTTAATCATTTGTTTTGCAGCAGCTTGTGTAACAAGAAAAGTTCCTTTTAGGTTTATATCCATATTGAAATCCCATTTTTCTTCAGGCATATCTATAACATATTCCATGGATGAAACACCGGCGTTGCTAACCATTATATCAAGAAAACTGAATTTTTCTATAGTTTTTTTAATTAGATCATCTACTTCTTTTTTTATTGTAACATCAGTTTTTACTGCTAATGATCCTCTTCCAAGTTTTTCTATTTCTTTTGAAACTTGTTCTGCTTCTTGAATATTTATATCAGCTATAACAACGTTAGCGCCTTCCTTTGCAAATGATAGCGCTATTGCTTTTCCTATTCCTCGGCCTGCGCCAGTAACTACAGCTACTTTATTTTCTAATCTCATAATTATTCCTTCCTAAAATTCAGCCATTTGACCAAGATTTCTATAGTATGTTGCATCATCATCCCATAAACTATATGCTTGTCCTGTTACAAATTCTCCTTCTCTGCTTGCTAAAAAACAAATTAGATTTGCAAGTGCTTCAGGTTCATTTGCAACATTAATTAGTGGTGAAAACTGTATATAAATACCTTTATCAGGCGGTTCATTATCTGTTAACTCTGCACCTAATACAAGTTCTTCATGTTCAATAAACCCTGGACAGATTGCATTAACCCTAATGTTATTATTACGTACCTCACAAGATAAACTACGTAAAAATCCAATTGATGCATTCATTGAAGCTGAATATGCTGAAAGATTAGAAGGGGCAGAATTAGCAGTTTTTGAGGTTACCCCAATTATTACACCATAATTATTATCAATCATATTTTTTAGTGCGGCTTTTGCAATGTAATACATACTTTTTGCATTGAAATCCACAATTGTATCCCATTCATTTTCTGTTAGTTCTACAGTTTCTTTAAATAATGCAATTCTGGAGCAATTTACTACAAAATCAATTTTATCATAATTTTTTATGGCAATTTCTATTGCATCCTTAATCTCTTTTTCATTACGGACATCAACACCTATTCCAATTGTATTTTTTAGATTAGATGCAAGTTTTTCTGCTAGTTCTTTTTTTAAATCTGTAATTATAAGTTTGCATCCTTCATTTGAGAGCTTCTTACAAATTTCCTGGGCAATTAATCCATTACATCCAAATACAATGGCAGTTTTATCAGATAATTTCATATGACCTCCGTCTGATATTAATTAACAAATTTTGTATATTCTACTATTTTAAAAACATTAAGAAAATTTCGAATCTATATCATAAATTGATTGTATACAAATTTCCAAACAATCTTTCATTAATTTTGGGTTTATATTTTCTATTGTATCATTTGTTGTATGATATAGACCTGGCATGCTCCCATTTGGTAAAAGTCCTACTAAAGCAGCTGATTTTATTTTTTTCATAGAAAATGCCATTGAATCTGTAAAACACATAACAGGCCCCTTTGTAACAGTAATATTTAATTTTTTACTTGCATTATTAAGAATATCACAAATTTCTGAGGATAATTTTATTGCACCCATTTCTTCCTTTGTATCAATTCTTGGTATGCAATCTTTTCCCCCAACCAAGTCTAAATTTATGCTGTAAGCATCTTTTATAATATCAAAATATTTTGATACAAAACGTTTACTTCCACGTATACCTATTTCTTCACAGCCGAATGAAACAATCCATAATTCTGAATTATTCAATTTATTTTTCTGATTTGAAAAATATTGGGCTGTAGAAATACATACTGCAAGTGCGCTTAGATTATCGTTAGCGCCCATTACAGGAGTTTTTGATATGACTTTTATACCGAATGGAATTAAAATTGGAAGAGGAGCGATAATAATTATTAAAAGTATAATTTCTAATGCAATGGATAACGGTATAATTATTTTTATAATAGAAAATATCAGAAGAAGGGGATTAAAAATAATTGGAAGCATCATAAAAATACTTACCTTGTTTCCAAATCTTTTTCCCATTGGAAATTCCCAGTTTGAGTCATGATGACCACTTAAAATAATGATGTTTTTCTTTTCTTTTAAAGGTTTTATTTTTGCAATAACATTTGTTGATTTTTGTTTTTTAAAAAGAGGGTCAATTATTTCCAAATTATAAATTTCATTCCCAACTAATATAATGATTACAAAGGACGTTAATATTAAAGAAATTAAGGGATAGAAAAAAAAGAAAGGAATAGCGATAATATAAAAAAGTATTGGCCAGTGAAACATTGGTCTATAAGACCCAGGTCTACAATAAAAATCATCAATTTGAGTTTTATCACAAAATTTTTTTAATTTTTTTTCAAGGTATTCTGCACATTGTAGTTCTTGTTTGCTACAAGGTGATCTTGGGCCTATTTTTTCACATATTTCTTTTATAAAGTCAATCATATATTTTTCGTGTTCTTTTGTACATCTCATTTGATATCAAATTGGAAACCTTATGTGTTTTATTTATATTTTATGTAAAAATTATCTTTATATTTTGAATCAGAAGCTAAATATATTTTATTAATATTCCATAATTTCATATCAAAATAGTTTTATTATAATATTAAACGAAATTGGTGACTGTATGATTGATAATGAAAAGATTTTAGAAATTGATCTTTTTTCAGAAAAAATTAAGATAAAAAATATTCCTAAAGAGATTATAAAAAAGTATATTGGTGGCAAAGGTGTTGGAGTAAAATTATTATTTGATAGACTAAAAGCAAAAACTGATGCTTTAGGTCCTGATAATTTGTTGATTTTTGGAACAGGTCCTCTTACTGGACTTAATTTATCAGGCGGAGAAAAACTTGGAGTTTTTTTTAAATCTCCTTTGACCAATATTTTTGGAGAAGCATATTTTGGTGGTTATTTTGCACCAGCTCTTAAAAAAACTGGGTTTGATTTTATATTGTTTAAAGGTGTTTCAAAAAAACCTGTTTATCTTTTAATAGATGATGATAATGTAATGCTGAAAGATGCTGGAAATTTGTGGGGTAAAGACACCTTTGAAACAGAAAAAATAATAAAAGAAGTTCATGGAAACAACTTTCAAGTAGCATCTATAGGACCTGCTGGGGAGAATCTTGTAAAATATGCATGCATAACCCATGCACAAGGATTTTTATTGGGACGAGCTGGGGCAGGTACGGTAATGGGTGCTAAGAAATTAAAGTCTGTTGCTGTTCATGGAACAAAAAAAATAGAAGTTTTAAAACAAAAAGAGCTTGATGAATTTAAAAAAGATTTTAATGAGAAGCTAAAGGATCGAGATATTTTAAAAGATGGTACTCCTGAGACTTTATCTTTGACTAATGTAATGGGCGCATTACCAACTAGGTACTGGACTGAGGGTGAGTTTGAGAAAGCTGAAGAAATAAATATTGATCGGATGAAGGAGAAACTTATTGTAAAAAGAAGAAGTTGCCAGGCTTGTATACTTGCTTGTAAAAATATTTCTGAAGTAAAAACTGGTCCCTATGCTGGTACAAGAACTAGTGGGCCAGAGTATGAAACATTGTTTTCTTTTGGTTCTTTATGTGGTAATAGTAATCTTGAGTCTATTGCAAAAGCTAATGAGTTGTGTAATCGACTTGGACTTGATACAATTTCTGCCGGTAATATTATTGCATTTACTATGGAATGCTACAAAAGAAGGCTTCTTTCAAAAAATGATTTAGACGGTCTTGAGCTAAATTATGGTAATCATGAAGCAATTATTGAAATGATTAAAAAAATTGCATACAGACAAGGAATAGGCTTTATTCTTGCAGAAGGAACAAAAAAAGCTGCTGAGAAAATAAAAGGTTCATCTGAGTTTGCTATTCATGTTAAAGGTTTAGAACTACCTGGTTATGATCCAAGGGCGACAGAAGCAATGGGATTATCCTATGTAACATCAGATAGAGGAGCATGTCATTTAAGAAGTCAAGGATATAGACCTGATATTGTTGGAACAATAGATGGAAAAGCAGAAATGGTAAAAGATCTAGAAGATTTTTATACAGTGTGCGATACAATGGTTCTTTGTAGATTTGTTGCTTATCCAGTTGTTGGACCTCTTTATTGGGACAATCTTGCAGAACTATATTCTATAGTAATAAATAGTAAAATAACAAAAGAAGATTTAGTGAAAACTGGTGAGGAGATAAACAATTTATGCAGAAGTTTTAACATAAGAGAAGGAATTACAAAAAAAGATGATCATCTACCTGAGTGGTTTATAAAAGTACCAATTAAAAAAGGAGCATATGATGGAAAAACAGTTAATGAACAAGATTTTGAAACAATGTTAAATGAATATTATAAATTGCGACGATGGGACATTAATGGAAATCCACCATCTTAATAAAAACAAAAAATTAAATGATTAACATGAGTGAAAAAAAATTTAAGGTTGTAATAACAGACGCAGAATACCCCTCTTTTGATATTGAAAAGAAGGTTTTATCAAAAATTAATGTTGAGTTAGTTAAATTTCAATGTAAAACAGAAGAAGAACTAATTAAAAATTGTAAAGATGCAGATGCTATATTGAACCAATATGCAAAAATAACACCAAAGGTGATTGAAAAACTGAAATATGTAAAAATAATTGCTAGATATGGAATAGGGGTAGATAATGTAAATTTAAAAGCTGCTACTAAAAAAGGAATTTTTGTGACAAATGTGGTTTATGATATTTGTGATGTTGCAGATCATACTATTACTTTAATGCTTGCACTTACAAGAAAACTTTTTTTTATTAATAAAAGTGTTAAAAAAATTGAATGGGATTGGAAAAAATTCCATCCGATTAACAGAATAAAAGGTAAAACAGTTGGTATTATTGGTTTAGGTAGAGTTGGTAGACAAGTAGCAAAAAGAATAAATTGTTTTGATGTTAAAATACTTGCTTGCGACCCCTATGTTCTACCTGATGCTTTTAAAAAATATAATGCTAAAAGTGTTGATCTTGATACTTTACTTAAGCAATCTGATTTTGTAACTATACATGTTCCATTAAATGATGAAACCAGGCACTTGATTAGTAAAAATCAATTTAAGATAATGAAGAATTCAGCGATTTTGATTAATGCTGCCCGTGGTGGAATTGTTGATGAAAAAGCATTATACGAAGCAATTTTAGAAAAACAAATTGCTGGTGCGGGTTTAGATGTTTTTGGATCTGAACCAGTTGATTCTGACAATCGTTTTCTTTTGCTTGATAATGTAACCGTGACACCACATGCGGGTGGATCAACTTTTGATGCTGAGATACATCAGTCTATGATGATTGCTGAAGACATTGAAAAATATTTAAATAAAAAAAAGCCAAAGTTTTTGAAAAATCCTGAGGTTCTTAAAAAGTGAGAATTATGAGTAGGTATGTCTTAGCACTTGATTTTGGTCATGGTGGTGGAAAGGCTCTTTTTTTAGATATCGATAGTAAAAAACGTTTTTCAGCATATGAGTCCTGGAAATATTATTCACCTGAAGGAGATACTTACCGTAAAGAATTTTCACCTGATGTGTTTTTTGATACTTTTTGTAATCTTGTAAAAGATCTGATTAAGAAATATAAGATTAAATCAGATGATGTTGTAGGCATTAGTACAGCTTGCATGAGACATGCCTATGTTTTTTTAGATAAAAATGGTAAAGAAGTTTACGCTGGTCCAAACACTGATATTAGGGGTTTGTTTTATCAAGATGTTGTTGAACAGGATGTTAAAATTGATCTTTATAAATTAACCGGACAAGGACCTGCTTTGATGTATGTGCCTGCTCGCTTACTATGGTTTAAAAATGAAAAACCTGAAATTTTTAAAACAATAGATTATGCTCTTAATATAGGGGATTGGATTATATATAGACTTTCTGGCGTTATCGCAACTGAACCATCTGTTACATCTGCAACGATGCTCTTTGATTTAGAAAAAAAGACATGGATGCCTGAAGTTCTTGATGTGCTTGGTTTAAACAATATTAGGCTTCCTGAAATTCATCAGGCTGGAGAATGTATTGGTGAGCTTACATCTGAAGCCGCAAAAAAAATGAATATAAAACAAGGAATTCCTGTTATAATAGGTGGTGGTGATACTCATCTTGGATTATTATCATGCTCAGGATTAAATGATGGTGATACTTGTGTTGTTGCTGGTACTTCAACACCAATTATGATGGTTTTATCAAAACCTATTGTTGATGAAAAGAAAAGGATTTGGACAGGTTGTCATGTTCTTAAGGATAAATGGGTTTTAGAGGGTAATGCCCAGATGGGGGGTCTATCTTATCAATGGTTGAAGAACAACTTCGAGTTTTTATTAGAAAAAAAGGATCAAGAAGTTTATGCTTATATGGAAAAACTTGCTTCAAAAGTTAATCCAGGTTCGGATGACATGATAGCATCTCTTGGTTCTGAAATATTTAATCTTAATGAAATAAATGTAGTAAGACCAGCAATTTTTACGTTTCAACAACCTGGTCATCCTATGAATACAAGTCCTGCAACATTTGGTAATTTCATAAGATCAACACTTGAAAATGTTACTTATGCTATTAGAGGTAATATTGAGCAGATGGAAGAAATTGCTAATAAAAAAAGCAAAGAATTAAAAGTTACTGGTGGAATGAGTAAAAGCAGGTTATGGTTAGATATATTATCAAATGTAACTGGTAAAAAAGTAAAAGCAGCAAAGGTAGAAGATGGAACCTTGATGGGTTGTGCTATGTGTGCAGCTGTTGGAGCAAAAATTTATAAAGATTTTGAAGAAGCAGCTAAAGAAATGGTTGAATTTAAAGAAGATGTAAATCCTAACGATGAACATGTTGAAATTTATAATAAATGTTATAATAATTGGAAAGAATGGTATGATAGAATTGGTAAATTGTAGAAAAAAATAGGATGAATGATTATGGAATATGAGGATTTAAGAAAACAGATAGTTGATGCGGGATTAAAAATGTTTCATAAAGAAATGACCCATGGTACTTCAGGTAATATTAGTTGTCGTGTCCCTGGTAAAGATAAGATGCTTATAACACCTAGCAACATTCCTTACGAAGAAATCAAGATAAAAGATGTTATTCTTGTAAATTTTGCAGGCGAAGCTGAAGAAGAAGGACGTAATCCATCTTCTGAAACTCCTTTTCATCTTTCTATTTATAAAAATAGAAATGATGTTGGAGGAATCGTCCATAGCCATTCAGTATATGCACTTTCCGTTGCAACAAGTGGTAAAACAGTTCCAGTTTTTTTAGATGAAATGTTTTCAGATATTGGAGGTGAAATAGTTGTTGCTGATTACGGTTTACCTGGAAGTGAAGAACTTGCAAAAAATATAATGACAAAATTAGGTGATAAAAATGCTTTACTACTTGCTAATCATGGAGCTGTTTGTTGTGGAAAAAATTTAAAAGAAGCATTTCATGTAGCTGAGACAGTTGAAAAAATCTGTAGAATATTTGTACTTTCATCAATACTATGCGAAGTAAAACCATTGCCAGATGATGGTGTTGAGTATCAACGTATGATGTATGAAATGAAGAAAGATTTTTAAAAATTTTATAAATTATTATTTTTCTTTTTTGGCTTTCCAATATTTAAAATCAAGAATAAATGAAGCAGAAGTTAAGGTTATTGAAATAATAATTAAATAAAAACCTAAATATAGACCCCAGCTTGCTGAAACATCAACAAATTTATCTGTGCCTGGTGCTGATACATTTAATATTCCTGAACCTTGTAAACTGCCCAATCCTACTTTTGTAAGTTCACCAAAACCATAAGAAAAAATTACACAGGATAAAATCAAAAATAATAAACCTAAAATTGTTAAAGCATATGAAATTCTTTTACGATTTTTTAACAAAATACTAAACAAAATAGGTAAAATACTTATTAATGTAATAATTATTATTATAAACAGAAAATCTGTAAACTCTTTTGGTATATTTGCTAGTTCAAGTTCTTGAATATTCTTATAAACAGTGTTTGTAACCATTGTCTGTGGTATCAAATAAGTATTGGTTGTTCTTTCTATAGATAAAGATTTATCTGAAGCATTTAACTGCCACCATGGAAAGGCAAAAGCAGAAATAACAAGTGCTATACTAATTATTTTTAAAAAAGATCTAATTGGGATTTTTTTCATAAGAATTAAGACAAAAGATATTAAAATTATTATTATAGATACTATCATAATAATAGTTGGATAAAACGGCTCTTTAGTTGTAACAATATATGTTGTTTCATCTCTTGAAAGTTCAACGTTTTTTTCAGCAATAGTGTTTTCATTTTCTTTTATCTGTAATTTGTATGATCCTGGAGGTATTAAAAAATCTGTTAGTCCATTTTGATCTGTTAAATTTTCTTTTGTTTTTCCATTTCTTTTTATAATGACCTTCGTATCTGGTAATGGATTTCCACGCACGTCAAAAACATTTGAATTTAGTGTAAATAATGGCGAGAAAACCATATTTGTTGAATCACCATCATCTGGAATTTTTATTTCCTTTTCATCTAGATAGTTTTTATAAGAAATTTGTATTTTATATTCAGCTGAGGGAAGATTAACAAAATTATAAAGACCAGGTTTATTTTCTTCAGATTGTATAATTTGTTGTACCATCATTTCATTGCTAGTAAGCACTGGAGAAATTTTTATTCCTGGTTGCAAACCAAGTGTATCTTCTACTAGTAGTTTTAGATTAGAAAGTGTTATTTTTATTTGTTCTTTTTTTTGTAATATACCAATTTTTATTTCTTTTTCAATTATCTTGAAACCTTTGTATAAAACTAATATTTTATAGTTACCTCTAGGAACAGAAATAACATTATCTGAATCTTCTTTAGTTTTTATTTCAGAAACACTAATGTTTCCTAGTAATATTTGACACTGAGCATCTTCTATAAATTTATTATTTTGATCCTCAACAGTTATTTTTACCTCTCCAGGTTTACGACAAAAAACATGTGTTATTGTATCTTCTTTTAGATTAATTATTTTCAATCCAACAAATTTATTTTCTGTTCTTGTTTTAATAAAAATTTTAATTACATAAGTTCCTGCTATAAGTTTTGGAAAACGTATTTTTTTGAAAAATGAAATGTTTTTCCAATCGAATAATTTAATTATTCCTGATAAAGTTATTTTTTCAAGATTAAGCTCTCCAGCAAGTGATATACGACTACATATTCCTGAAGATACAAGTTTTCCATTTTGGTACAACTCTGCATAGGTATAAGAAAAGTTTTTACCTGTTGCAGCAGAAATAAGTGAACCAAGTGGGAAAGATGAGGCAAAATGAGTAATAACTGTAAGATTATATTGTTTTATTTTTTCTTCTTTTATTCCGCTGACATTACCTCCAATTATTGGTCTGTTTTTAACTAGTGATTGATAAATTACAGCTTCTTTTTCTACGTCTTTGTAACTATTGTTCTCTGTTGTAAAAAATTCTCCATCAAATTCAACAACAAGATCTAAAGGAATAGATAAATCCATCTTGCCATCGGAGTTATATGCATTTCTAAAAAATCCAATTCCAGAAGAATACGCCTTTAAACCAGGAATATCTGCCTCTTGTTTTTGACTACCTTTAATTTGAATACCATCTTGTTCATCTTTTCCTGATTTTATAACAGAATTTGATGAAAAAATCAAGGAATGCGCCTTTCCACTTTCACCACTGTCTGCTGAAACCCATGATTTGGTACCTAAATCAGCATTATCCTCAACTGATACCAACCATTCCTCATCTCTTGATTTTGGATCTGTATCCGCTGGTATTTCTTTTATAGTATCATAAATATTATAATAATGTATAAATGGTAATATTTCGCCAGTGTTTAATAAAGTGTTTGCTTCAGACCTTGTTTTAAAACCGCTAGTGAATGCAAATTCACCATCTAATTTCTCTTCTTTAGATACTTGAATATCTTTTAAAACTTCATGTTTTACATTTACGCATATTCTTTTTATATCCTTTGAACAATAATAATATTTGTAAAAATTAGTAGTCTTTGCATCATTTCTAGAGGTTTTACTTATAATTCCAAACTGAACCATAAGATTTCCGTCTGTATAAATGTCATTTGAAATAAGTTCCATACGGGTGGTAATTGTATTTTGTCCTTGTGGTAAATTTGTATCTACATATTGAAAACAAAATGTACCTAATCTATCCCAATATCTATAGCTAAAATCTTTTTGACCTTTACTTTGTCTGAAAATCATTTGAGAGGCATATTCTGTCATCATGATTCCAGAAATACCAACTCCGTAAACACAGAATCCTTCATCAACTATCTTATAATAATCAAGATCAGCTTTTTGCCCTGGTATCGGCTCATAATAATAATGTTCTTTTGTAAGTATGACATGATCAGGGTAATTAGCCTTTGGTTTTTCACTATCATCATAATAAACATAGTATGATTCTTTACCATTAGCTACTTCAGGTATAAGAAAAACAAGACTGCAAGCTTTTATATGTGCATCATCCGAATGTTCAAGATCATAAATCTGTGATTCAAGCTCTATCCAATTTTTGTCATCTAAACAACAAACACGTATAGAATTTGTTTGCTCATCTTTTGCCCAACATAATTCATCAAAAGTTATTCTTATGTCAATAGGTTGGAATTTTGACATTTCAAGACTTGTATCAAAAGGTATAATAATTTCTTGTCTACTTGACCAGTTATTATCCCACCAATTAACCCCTTGTGAAGAAATATTAAGATTTAGTGATAAAAAAATAACAACTAGAATAATTCCTGGTAGTATCCTTTTACTCCACATCATATTTTTAATCTTCTGTTAATTTATTTAATTTTTTATTATATATTCTTTATATTTTATATTATTATTTGAGTATATAAGCATTTTTTATGCATTTATCAATAATAAATTAAGATATCTTATAAATTTAGAAATAAAAATTTTGATAGTTTTAGAAAATTTAAAAAATAGAGTTTAATTCTTATTCTCTGGATAGGTAAAATTATGGGTGAGATTAAAGTAATTAGTAGTAAAGATGCAAAAGAATTTTTTGAGGGGGACGAAAGGTGCAGACTTTATGTTAAAACTAGAAAAATTGTTTTTGGTACATCTTATCTTGAATCTGGTAAAGAAGGTACAATTGATCCTGGCCATAAATATGGCGAAGAAATTTTTTTTGTAGTAAAGGGTAAAGTTACTTGTAAATTTTCAAAAATATCCAAGAATTTAAAGGAAGGTGATGCGGTGATAATTCCTATAGGTGAACCACATAAACTCATTAATAATTATAAAGAACCAGCTCTTATTTGTTGGGCTTTGGCTCCTCCAGATAATTAAATTAAAAACAATGGTGATAAATAATGGATTATATCTTAAGTATTGACGCAGGTACTACTGCATTTAAAACATCTATTTTTAATGAAAATGGTAAATTGATAGCTATCTCTACATATGAATATGAGTTACTAACACCAACATCATTATCTGTTGAATTACCCGCAGAAACATTTTGGAATGCATTTAAAGCAGGAATTAAAGAGGTACTTAAGAAATCAAAGGTTAATACAAATAATATCCGGGCATTAGGTCTATCTGTTCAAGGTGAAACTTTATTGATGATTAATAAAAAAGGTATTCCACTTAGAAACGCTATTATATGGCTAGATAATAGAGCACAAAAAGAGGCGGAGATTTTATCAAATGAATTTGACAAAAATAATTATTCATATAAAATTACCGGGCAAGTAAAAATTGTTCCTACATGGCCTGCATCTAAGATTTTTTGGATTAGAAAAAATGAGAAAAATATTTTTGATAAGGTTTACAAGTTTCTATTACTTGAAGATTATCTTATTTACAGATTAACAGGTGAATTAGTAGCTGAAGGATCATTACTTTGTTCAACTGTTTATTGGAATATTAAAACAAAAAAATATTGGGATGAAATGTTGGATTATTTGAATGTTTCAACAGATCAACTACCTGAAATTAAAGAATCCGGTGAATCTGTAAATGAAATAAAATCTGAAGTTGCCAAAGAATTAGGCTTATCAAGAAAAACTATTGTTTCAACCGGTGTTTTAGATCAAGCAGCTGGCGCAATTGGTGTTGGAAATATTTCTCCAGGTATTTTTTCAGAAAATACAGGAGCAGCGCTAGCAATTTGTGCTACACTTGATAAACCAGTTTTTGATAAATATTGTAGAATGCCTATTCATTATCATGGTATTCCAAATACTTACATGGCACATACTTTTACAACAGGCGGGATGGTTTTGCGATGGTTCCGTGATAATTTTTACAAAGAAGAAATTCAAACAGCTCAAAAGAAAGGTATCGATGCTTATGATTTAATTGGAAAAGAAGTTGCAAAAATTCCAGCTGGATCTGAAGGATTAGTTATGTTACCACATTTACAAGGAGCAATGGCACCTGAAGCAAATCCAAAGGCAAAAGGTGTTTTTTATGGGTTTACTTTAAAACATACAAAGGCTCATTTTGCAAGGGCTATAATGGAAGCAATAGCATGTATTGTTAGAAGAAATATTGATGTTCTTCAAGAACTAAAAATTCCTGTAAAAGAAATAAGAGTACTAGGTGGAGGTGCACGAAGCAATATATGGAATCAAATCAAGGCAGACATAACAGAAAAATCTATTGTTCGTACTGAAAATGAAGAAGCAGCATGTCTTGGTGCAGCAATTCTTGCAGGTAAAGCAGTTGGTATTTATGATAGTGTAAAAGAAGCGTCTAACAATATGGTTAAGATAAAGAAAAAATTTGAGCCAAAAAAAGAAAATATAGAGGTTTACAAAGAAACCTATAAAAAATATGTAAAATTATATGATGATTTATGTGGAATTTTTAATATTGAAAAAACCTAAAATATAGTTACTACTGCTCAATTGTTTTTTCTTTAAATTTTTTTTCTTTCTCAATATGCAGTTTTTCGATTTTTTTGCTAATCTCAGATGCCTTTTCTTTTCCTATCGGATAAAAATG
>Ga0172362_10001280_pt1 | contig 21471 bp, 16 predicted proteins | sample LakKivs1_kivu2a2_FD_114534 | JGI IMG/M metagenome (GOLD analysis project Ga0172362, IMG submission 114534) | Sediment microbial communities from Lake Kivu, Rwanda - Sediment s1_kivu2a2 | ecosystem: Environmental > Aquatic > Freshwater > Lake > Sediment | place: Rwanda: Western Province, Lake... | reverse complement strand
TTTGTTGTTACCGGATATTATTTTACCTGAGTCATGGCCAACATTTTTAAACACAGGGGACATTGGCGCATGGGCGGGGCAAGCCGATTTATGCCGGTCGTGATCTTGTTGGTTTGGTGGTCTGTGGTTCCGGCAAATGGCTGGCAGGGGGACAGCACCCTGGTTTTTGAGGCGCCGAGCATTTATGACCGTGCGCTTCATCGCCGGGATCAGCGGCTGCCGGGCATCCCCACTATTGCGTTGGCCCTTTCCGGCGGAGGCGCCCGTGGTTTGGCGCAGGTCGGCGCATTGCGTGCTATCGAGGAGCGCGATATCCCGATCGTGGGTATCGCCGGGACCAGTTTCGGGGCCGTCATTGGCGGATTGTATGCTTCGGGATATTCGGCGAGCCAGTTGGACTCGATGGTCCGGCACGCAGACTGGAACTCCCTGTTTTCCGATACTCCCCCGCGCACGCACCTGTTATTGCCCCAAAAGGACGCAAGCGCACGGTCGTTTTTGCAGCTTCATTTTCGCGGGATCAAACCGCAATTACCGACGGCGGTGACCGGTGGTCAGCCGCTATTGCAGATGCTGACCGAATTGTGCCACGCCGCCAATTATCATTCCGGTTCGAATTTCGATTCCCTGAGCATTCCTTTCCGCAGCGTGGCTACCGACCTGGTCTCCGGACAGGCGGCGGTTCTGGACCACGGTGATCTCGCATTGAGTCTGCGGGCAGCGTCTGCTTTCCCGCTGGCATTATCTCCGGTGCATATGGACTCCATGATGCTGGTCGACGGCGGTTTGATCAACCCGGTACCGGTGACCGCGGCCCGTCGCTTTCCCGCCGACCTGGTCGTGGCCGTCAACACGATTTCAGAACTGGAGCCCGCAACGGCGCTGGAGAATATTTATAACGTGGCCAACCAATCGACGACGATTATGACCCGGCCGCAAAGTGAAGAAGCCCTGAACCAGGCGGATGTCGTAATCGCGCCCCCCCTGAAAGGATTTTCCAATCTTGATTTCGATGCAGCCGACTCGATTATCACTCTGGGATATACGACGGCGTGCCGGGCTTTGGATTCTCTTTTGCTGTATTATTCGCCTCCGGCACCGGATAGTGTGCTCGGTGGACAGAGCATTACCCTCGATTCAATATTCCTCACCGGCCTGGACGACAAGATCTTCGAGCATCGCGAAATCAGCGCTTTTGTGTTGGAGTCGTCCGGGGAAAAAACAACATTAGCTCGTCTGGAGAAAAAGCTGCAGGCAGTTATTGACAACAACCAGGTCCGTCGGATTGTCGTTCAATTGCACGGCAGCCGGAAGACGACGGTTGCCGAGATTGCCTTCTACCCCTATCCGCTGTTGCGGGAGGTCGTTTTTTCAAGGAGCAGTGTTTTCTCCGATTCGGTCCTTGCTGCCGGCTTTGGGCCTTTACTGGGACGCCCGGTTGACGCTCGTCGCATCGGCGAAATCATGGACCGCTGTCTGGAGATGTATACCGAAAAGGCTTATTCCCTCGCCGAAGTCCGGGCGATTCAATTGGAGGACAGCACCGGTCGGTTGAGTATTACTCTGGATGAAGGCCGTCTTGCCTGGTTGGAAGTCTCGGGCAATAATTCCGTCAAAGACTGGGTGATCACCCGGCATTTTCCGCTGCAGCGGGGCCGGCTGTTCAATTACCGCGAATTCCTGCGGGGCCTGGAAGATTTGCACGCCACCGGATTGTTCAGCAATGTGGGCGGGAGGATTGCTCGTGGTGCCGACGGGCCCGTTGTCATCCTGCAGGTGCGCGAAAAAGATTATGATATCGTGCGTTTCGGCCTGCGACATGATCTGGAATATCAGACCGATGTATTCGCCGAAATCGTCAACAGCAACCTGCTGGGATTGGGCAATGAAATATATGTGCATGCGGGCTATTGCCCGCGCCGCGAACGCTATGAAGCCGGTGTGCGCGCTGATCGCGTACTGCGCACCTATTTGAATGCCGCAATTCAGCTGTATCGCGAAATACATGAACGTCATCGCTATGTGGATAACCACCGCCTCGGCTCTTTTGAGACGGCCCGGAAAGGGCTGGCGATCGCGGCGGGCCAAAATCTGAAACGTTTCGGGGCGTTGTCGGCAACGCTCCGCATCGAAGATATTTTGCTCACCGAGCAGGCCCCGTTGCCGAATACCGCTGCCCGCTTGCGGGCCATGATCTTGTCCGCGCGCTATGATGACCTCGACCGCTTTCCGTTTGCTCAGCACGGTCGCAAAATCGATCTGACTTTTGAATTTGCCGATGATTTTGCCGGCGGGAATGTCGCCTACCGCAAAGCCAGCGCAGAATTGGAAAATTGGCTTTCGCCGATTGGCCGCTTCGCGATCGGGCAACGGGTGGTGCTCGGCGCGGCCGATCGAACATTACCGGACTTTGAGCGGTTTTCTCTTGGCGGCCGCCGGTCGATGATGGGACTGCACGACGATGAATTCCTTGGGGATAAAATTCTTCTCGGCAATCTCGATTGCCGGGTACGCTTTTTCTCGCGGAGTTATTTTAATCTGCGGTTTGATATCGGTGCGGTTTGGGCGGATACGGCCGAAATCCAATTGGTCGAAGACCTCCGGGTGGCTGTCGGGGGCGGCCCGTCATTCGATACCCCACTGGGGCCCTTGGAGTTGATGTGGGGGATTACCGAAGATGACATCACCAATTTTTACTTCAATTGGGGATACGACTTTTAGGCCTGACAAGTAGCCGCCGATTATGTTGACAGGGGCGGCAATCCACTGGTAGATTACCTGCCGAAGCAGGCAAACGGATGCCTGACCGGGAAAAACAAAACGTACTTTGACACGTATGATATTGTGCCACAGCATGATGGTCTTTTCAGAGGAGGTCCGGTGAGCGATTTATCGGCGATTCAGCGAACACACACGTGCGGCGAACTACGGGCAGCGGACGCCGGTAAGACTGTCCGGCTCAACGGCTGGCTGCATCGCTGGCGCGATCACGGTGGCCTGCTATTTGTCGACTTGCGCGACCGTTACGGTCTGACTCAGGTCGTTTTTCGGCCGGAAAAACTCGGTCCGGAAATGATGAAGACCGCCGCCCATGTTCGTGCTGAAACCGTCATCGGTGTGGAAGGTGTCGTCGGTCTGCGCCCCGCCGGCATGAAAAACGAGGAGATGCCCACCGGCGAAATCGAAGTCGTGGCCACGAGACTCGTCGTTCTCAATGAAGCCAAAACGCCGCCGTTTGAGATCGAGGAGGAAACGACCGCCTATGAGGAACTGCGGCTGAAATACCGTTACCTGGACTTGAGGCGGAATTTCCTGAAAGACAAAATCATTTTGCGCCATGAGGTCTGCCTGGCCATTCGCAACTACCTGCACAAGCAGGGTTTTCTGGAAATTGAGACGCCGTTGTTGATGCGTTCGACGCCGGAGGGTGCGCGCGATTACGTCGTGCCCGCGCGGACTGCCCGAGGGAAATTCTATGCCTTGCCCCAATCGCCGCAATTATTGAAACAAATCCTGATGGTTGCCGGATTCGACAAGTACTTTCAGCTGGCCCGGTGCCTGCGTGATGAAGACCTGCGCGCCGACCGTCAGCCCGAGCACACCCAAATCGACATGGAAATGAGTTTTGTGACCATGGACGACGTGTTCCGCGTCGTCGAGGGGCTGATGCAACATCTGTTCAGCAAGGTACTCAACGTTGAAATTACTACTCCGTTTCCCCGGCTGACGTACGCCGAGGCGATGTCCCGGTACGGCTGTGACAAACCGGACACGCGTTATGGCCTGACGATTATCGATCTTTCGAAAATCGTCGCCGGTTGCGGGTTCAAGGTTTTTGCCGATACGGTTGCTGCAGGCAATGTGGTCAAGGCCTTTCGTGCGCCCGGCCGGGCCGGTCTCTCCCGCAAGCAGATTGAGCACTGGGAAGAAGTGGCCCGGACTGCCGGCGCCAAGGGCCTGGCCTATATTTTGTATGGCGCGGACGGTCCGCGGTCGCCGATAGTAAAGTTCCTTGGCTCGGAGGTGCTGCAACAGATCGCCGGCACGGTCGCTGCAGTCCCCGGGGATGCGGTCTTCATCGTCGCCGACAACAAGAAAACCTGCGAAAGCGCGTTGGGGCAACTGCGCGTGACCATGGCCCGCGAATGGAACTTAACCGACCCCCGGCATTTTGCATTCCTGTGGGTGTACGAATTTCCCCTTTTCGAATACAATGCAGAGATGGGCCGTTTCGATGCCATGCATAATATCGTGACCTCCCCGTACGCCGAGGATTTTGACCTGTTGGCGCAGGGGTGGTCGACGCCGCTGGCTCCGGGGGACCCGGATCATCCCTGGGCCCGTGTCCGTGCCAACCAATATGATTTGGTGCTCAATGGGACAGAAATCGCCTCAGGCGGAATTCGTAACCATCGGCGGGATGTCCAACAAAAGATACTCAATATTCTCGGGATCGACGACGAACGCGCCGAGCGAATGTTCGGATTTCTGCTGGAGGCCCTGGAGTACGGCGCCCCACCGCATGGCGGGATTGCCCCGGGATTGGACCGCATTGTCGCGTTGATGACCGGTTCGGAATCGATCCGGGATGTGATCGCCTTCCCCAAAACCACTGCGGCGCAGTCGCTGATGGACGGTGCCCCGGCCGAAATCGACGACAACCAGTTGCGTGAATTGGGGCTGGCAATCGTCGATAAAAGTAAAAAGGAATAAACCGTGGACCACGACCGACAGATTTCCGCTGTCCCTGCTGACGATACCTCGCGCGTGTTTTCCATCGCCGGCGTCGATCCTCGGGTCCTCTCCGGGCCGAACGAATCGTATTATCCCCTGATTGAAACACAGTTTAACGTCCGGCTGAACGCGCGCGGTGAGGAAATTTCGGTTTTCGGGCCAAAGTCGAATGTCGGCCAGGTCGGGGCCTTATTCGCCGATTTGATCGAACATATTCGAAAAACAGGGGAATTGTCCGAACGGTACTTATTCTATGCGATGACCATTGTCAAAGAAGACGGCCGGGGACCGTCGGAAAAACTGGAGATTGCCACATCGCTGGCGGGTGTGGGTACTCGGCAAATTAAGCCCAAGACACTCGGCCAGAAAGCTTATTTGGAGGCGATAGAGAATTTCGATATTACGGTGGCGATCGGTCCGGCGGGCACGGGCAAGACGTATTTGGCGGTGGCGATGGCCGTGGCGGAATTAAAGCATAAACTGGTCAACCGGCTGATTTTTGCCCGGCCTGCGGTCGAAGCCGGGGAATCGCTGGGTTTTCTTCCCGGCGATATCCGGGCCAAAGTCGATCCGTATTTGCGGCCCATTTACGATGCGTTGCATGACATGATGACTGCCGACCGTATCCGGCAATTAATCGACGATCGCATCATCGAGATTGTGCCGCTGGCTTTTATGCGCGGCCGGACCCTGAACCGCTCATTCATCATTCTGGATGAGGCGCAAAATGCCACGGGTGCGCAGATGAAGATGTTTCTTACACGCCTAGGCAACAATTCCAAGGCCGTGGTCACCGGCGATATTACGCAAATCGATTTGGACGAGAAATCACCATCGGGCCTGGTGCTGGCCCGGGTCATCCTGCAGGGCATCCCCGGTATCGCCTTTATCGAATTGACTGAACAGGATGTAGTCCGCCATAGACTCGTCGCCCGGATTATTCGGGCGTATGACACATGGGAAAACCGTAAAACAGGGAAGTGAAACGGTATGCTCTCGGCGTTGATATCCTGACCGAGATTCGCTGGAGGGGGGTTGTACCAGGGACGATGATCCCGGTCCCGCGTGATGTTGCAGTGGTTGTTGAAATTTAAGCGGCGGCTGGCGGTGGCCAACCGCGAGCGGTTTGCCCGATGGTCCAAGACTCCGCGATACGCTGTAATGCGTCTTGCCGGCGGGCTGGCAGTGGGTGCAGTGCTGCTTTTGCTCGCGTTACTGATTTATCCCATGCCGGAGTTATTCACCCCGCAGGACTGGCCGGATGTCGGCGATGTGGCCACCGAGGATATTGTCGCCTCGGTTAATTTCCCGATTAACAAGACGGCCGAAGAGCTGGCCGAAGAACAACGGCAGGCTTCGGCTAATTCTCCTTTGTACCTGAGATATGATCGAGTGCCGGTCGATTCGGTACTGGGGATATTGACGAGTTTTTTTGATCGCCTCGACTCCCTGGCAGCGACCTCGCTATCGGCACAGTCTGTAGCCCGCCGCTTGCGGCGGGATTTCCCCTGGCTTAATCTGGAGCAGCCCGATGAACCGATGCGGGAGTGGTCGGTGCTGCGGGCGCATCTGCAGGACATCATCCGGGGGTTTTATGTCGCCGGTATTTTCCCCAATCGCCAGTATTTGCCCTATTCCGAGAATATCTTTGTGCTGGTCATGAAATCCGGCGGTGAGATTCCGTTAAAAAGAGATCAGCTTCTTGATGTAGAGTCCGCCCGGCGGTTATTGCGGGCCGAAATCCTTGAAGTCCCGGATATCGCCATGGAAACTCAGGAAAGTCTTGCGGATTTCGCCGAGCAACTGATTGTCGCCAACCTGGAGTTCGACCCGGCAGTGACCGAGGCGCGGCGGGAACAGGCCATCGCCGAAGTGAAACCGCTGAAAATCAAATTCTTTGCCGGGGAGCGGATCGTCCGCAAGAACCAGCGCGTCACCGCCGAACATGTGGAACGGTTGCGGGCCCTGTCGGAGTATCTGGTGCAGCAGGCTCGGCATCAGAACCCGCTGGTCTTTGCTCTGCCGATTGTGGCCCGCATCGTCCTGATCGGATTATGTATCGCCGGGATGGGTGTCTACCTCGTATTTTTCCAGCCGCAGGAAGTCAAGCGGATCAGTTCTCTTTTGGCACTGGGCCTGATTTGGGCCGGCATGATCGTGGCGGCGTATGCGATCCCCCGAGCCGGTTTATCGGAGTACCTGATCCCCATCGCCGTGTCTTCCATCCTGGTGACCGTATTGTTCAACCTGAGTATGGGGATTTTCAACACCATTAGCCTGTCGATTCTTTTGGGGGTATTGAGCGGTTATGATTTTGCGCTGACATTTGTCAATTTGGCCGTAGGCATGGTCACCGCATTTTCCGTGCGCCGCGTGCATCACCGGTACGATTTTTACCGCCCCGTGCTGTACGGGGCGGTCACCTATACCGTGTTGATTTATCTTCTGGAGACCCTTCGTTTCCAGGAGGCCGGAGCGATCTTCGCTTCCTGCGGCATCGGCATCTTGAATGCCTTTTTCTCGGCAATGTTGTGTATTGGGTTGCTGCCCGTGTTCGAGAGTCTGTTCGGCTTTACGACCGACTTGACCTTGCTGGAACTATCGGATTTGAACCACCCATTGCTCCGGCGGCTGTCGCTTGAGGCGCCGGGCACGTATCATCATTCGCTGATTATCGGTACGCTGGCCGAAGGCGCAGCCGAAGCCATTGGCGCCAACTCCCTGTTGGCCCGAGTCGGGGCATACTATCACGACATTGGGAAAATCGAGAAACCCGAATATTTCATCGAAAACCAGGCCGCCGGCAGAAGCCGGCACGACAAACTTGCACCATCGATGAGCGCGCTGGTCCTCGAATCCCATGTGCGGATCGGCCGTGACCTGGCCCTGGAATACGACATCCCGGATAAGATCATCGATTTCATTGAGCAGCACCACGGCACGACGACCATGGAATTTTTCCTGGATAAAGCCCGCCGGCAATCGCCGGACAGCCCGGTCGCCGATGAGGAATTCCGCTATCCCGGCCCAAAACCGCAGTCAAAAGAAGCGGCGATCCTGATGCTGGCCGACTCGGCCGAAGCCCTCAGCCGGACACTTGATGATCCCAAGCCCAGCCGCATGCGTTCCGCAATCCATGGCGTTATCCGCGATAAATTCGAAGCGGGCCAGCTCGATGAATGTGAACTGACGCTTAAAGACCTCGGGAAAATCGAGAATGGTTTTCTTCTCCGGTTACAAGGCGTCTTTCACAAACGCGTGGAGTATCCCGGAAAAAAGGCGGAAAAGACCACATGAATCCGGCAATTATCCTGGTCAACCGCCATCCACGGCTGCGTCCGGCTCATCGGCAATTGGAGCTGCTGGCCCGCAAGGTTTTCTCCGGTGAGCACCACCGGGGTATCGCCGACGTCATCCTTAGCGGCTCAAAGACTATACGCGCGCTTAACCGGCGGTTCCTCAAGCACGATTACGCCACCGATGTCTTGTCTTTCCCCTTTGGTGCTAAGGGCCGTCCCGACGCATCGGGATATTGGGGTGAAATTTATATCAATCTCGACTATGTCAATCAGGACGCCAAAAACCACGGCGTGCTGTTGAAAGAAGCGCTGGCCTGGCGGCTGGTCCATGGATTGTTGCATTTATTCGGCTATGATCACCGCACAAAAGATGAAGTCGGAATTATGGCCGGCCGCGAACAGCGTTATCTGAGATATGCCGGATTTTCTTATTTAGGATGGAAGGCGCAGACGACCAGGCGCGGCCGCAGGAGAACAAGGCCATGCTGATTGTCGGCATTTCTTTGGTCATTATGGCCGTGTTGGTCGTGGTTTCACGCCTGGCGGTGATTTATTCCTCGGAATTGTTTTCCTCCTCGGCTGAGATTTTGGCCGAACGGACCGACCTCACTGATCGCCGGCGCCGGTTCATTGAGGAAATCGACCGCTCCCCGCACGACCTGCTGCTTACCGCAGGGCTGTTCAAGTCATTGTCGCTGATTACCGGAGCTCTGCTGACCGTATTTCTGATCCTGAGCAGTCCCTGGGGCGGCGGCTGGATTTTGGTCCTTGGCGCCATATTGGGGGCAGTTGCGTTCTGGTTTCTTTTCACGCTGGCCGTGGAAATTATGCCGCCCTCCGAAGGATCAGATAAACGGCGGACGCGCGCCGTGGCCCACCTTGGTCTGTTGTCGTTTATCTATCATGCGTTTGGTCCCCTGCGGCAACTGGCCGGCGCCTCGCGCGCCCGTTACGCCATCGGCCGGCAGGTCGAAGAGAAAAAAGAGGAAATCGTCGAGCGCGCCATTGAAACACTTGCCGAGGGGATCGGCGCCAAAGAGCCGATTATTGAGGAAGACGAACGGCAGATGATCCAGCAGATCTTCCGGCTGGACACCACCGAGGTCCGCGAGGTCATGGTCCCCCGGATCAATATCATCGCGGTCGAACCCGAAATCACGCTGGACCGGTTTCGGGAAATCGTGCGTGCCGAGGGACATTCAAGAATCCCGGTGTACGCAGGGGACCTTGATACCATTTTGGGGATTGTGCACGTGAAGGATGTTTTTTGCGGAAGGCCGATCCCCAGCGACCAGTTCGACCTGCGAAAATTCATCCGCCGCCCGCTGATCGTGCCCGAGACCCAGAAAATCGACAAACTCCTGGCCGAGTTCCGCCGGAGACGAAACCACCTGGCGATTGTCGTCGACGAATACGGCGGCACGGCCGGGCTGGTTTCCCTCGAGGACATCCTCGAGGAGATCGTCGGGGAAATCGAGGACGAGCATGACTACAACGAACCGGCCATTATCGCCAATGATGACGGGACCATCCTGGTGTCCGGCCAGGTCCCGTTGGAGGAAATCACCGAATACTTTGAGTTGAAGCCGTTCTCGGAAGAATTCGAAACCGTCGGCGGACTGATTTATGATATTGTGGGGGGAATACCTGCCCTGGGCAAGGCCTTCACCAAGCCGCCGTTGCGGTTCACCGTAACACAGATCGACGGGCAGCGCATCGCCGAGGTCAGGGTCGAACGCCTCCCCGACGAAAATCAGCACTGAGAGTACAATTTCCGCCAAATAGTGCATGCAGTCGGGCCATTTTTGCCGTATGATGGTGTTTGGAACGAAAAAGGGCGGGTGAGTAATATGCCGATGTTTGAATACCGTTGTGGCAACTGCGGCCATGAATTCGAAGAACTGGTATTGGCGCCCTCAGCGGAAAAAACGATTCACTGCCCCAGCTGCGGATCGGCCGGAATTCAAAAGAAAATGTCCTGTTTTGCCGGGGTGACCGGCGCCCCCCGTTCGGGTGAGGCCGCACCTGCACCGCCAAGTTGCGGGTATAGTTGACGGAAGTAAATGGCGGCCGGAGGCCGTCGGCCGGACGGGGAGGATTGGGAATAATGCCTGTCTAAGATTCCGCGGATTAGCGTGTGGGTATTTGATTGGGGGGATGCACGTCCCAGGCGGGCCACATATGGCGACATCGTTGCAAATCGACTTATTCGAACCGGATTTACGCCGGTTACCGAGCACAGCGGAACTAGCCCTGCTATTTAACCGGCTCAATGGAAAATACTTCAACAACCAATTACCCCCGGCGCAGGTGGGCTGGTCCACGCGGTTGCGGATTGCGGGAAATTGCCGCCCGGACGACCGGGAAATCAGATTATCAGTCAGCTATCACCTTCATTTCCCCGAGGAAATCGAACACACATTATTGCACGAGATGCTGCATCTGCTTTATCCCACGCACGACACGGCGTTCAGGCAAGCGGCGGAAAGACTCGGTGTTTCAATGAATTGCCGTGATTATCCGGGTGTCCACCCGCGCAGCCGGTATGTATATATTTGCCCCGAATGCCGAACAGTCTACCACCGGCAAAAACGCGCCGATATCTCCTGCGGGAAATGTTCGGGTCACGCGTATGACCCACGGTTTAGGCTGGTGCTGCAAAAATCGCCGGCGCGCAGACGGTCCGTGGGCCGCAATAGTTGACAAACTCAATAATATCCGTATATATATTGCGCTCTTGTGGCGGTGTAGCTCAGCTGGTTAGAGCAGCGGAATCATAATCCGCGTGTCCGGGGTTCGAATCCCTGCACCGCTACTTTCCGTCGACGGTTGGAAGGATGCCTTCGCGGCCTCGACGCCCGCAGTCCACCCGTAAATCGGCAAAAAGAGTAGTACCAGGGTGTTTTTCCCGACGGCAGCCTTGCCTTGAAAGAATTTTCAATTCAAAAGCCAGATTCGAAAATTGAGTACGGTGGCAAAACTAACCCACAATAAATATGGCACGAATAAGAGGCCTGCCGGCCGAGTCAGCCGCCAAAACATAACTGTGGTCACGACTATGAGAATGAGCAATGCAGCGATATCGATCAGGGCCCAGCTTATGGACTGCCTGCCGAAAAAGAACCATGACCACAAACCGTTAAGCAGCAATTGGCCGACGTAAAACAAGAGGGAAATACGCGCCAGCCGTCCGCCGTCTTTTCGCCACACCAGCCAGGCGGCCACCGCCATGCACACATATAGAAATGTCCAGACCGGCCCGAAGACATACCCCGGCGGCGTCCACTCGGGCTTGGCCAGCTCCCGATACCATTGACTGGGTTGGAATTGCGCACCGAAGCCCGCCACAGCAAAGGTAACCAACAGCCAAAACAGCAAACCGAGGAAAGCCCGCCGGTGCGTGTGTTTGCCGGAGTTAATCAATTCCTGCGATTCCATAGGCCGGTTCAATTTATTTCCTTCACGCTGATACGCAATCCAATTCTAATGGTTGGTGTGCGTCCTTGCCCTCAGACACAGTGCCGCATATTCCCAGGGCAGATGTGGATCCGCCACGGCAGGCCGGAATAACATGGTGGGTGATAGTCCACCGCGCACCATAATTCGACATTGCCTAATCCATCATCCTCACCCATACTCCGGCATGGCGACGGACAATGGTTTTCCGACGATCGAGGACATCCGGGCGGCGGCGGAACGGATACAATCGCATATTCATCATACGCCGGTCCTCACGTGTGAGAGCATCGACCGCATCACGGGCTGCCGTTTGTTTTTCAAGCCGGAGAATTTCCAGAAAGTCGGCGCTTTTAAATTTCGTGGCGCAACAAATGCCGTGTTTTCCCTTGGCGACAGCGAGGCCCGGCGCGGGGTGGCTACGCATTCTTCAGGCAACCATGCCGCCGCGCTGGCGTTGGCCGCCGCCCGGCGCAACATCCACGCGCATATAGTCATGCCCGAAACTGCACCGGACATTAAAAAGGCCGCCGTCGCCGGGTATGGCGCCCAAATCACTTACTGCCGGCCCACGCTCGAGGCGCGGGAAGCCGGATTGAACCTGGTTGTCGAACAAACGGGAGCGGTGTTCATTCATCCTTATAACAATCCGCAAGTCATCGCCGGGCAGGGCACCGCCGCGCTGGAACTTCTGGCGGATGTCCCCGAGCTTGATGTAGTCATCGCTCCGGTCGGCGGGGGAGGACTATTGAGCGGCACAGCGCTGGCCGTGGCGGCGTTGTCGCCGCGCACCAAAATCATCGGCGCCGAACCACGAGGCGCAGATGATGCATTTCGCTCACTGGCCGCCGGAAAGATCATCCCCTCGGAAAATCCGCAGACGATTGCCGACGGCCTGTTGACGTCGTTGGGTTCACTCACCTTTCCCATTTTATACCGGCATCTCGAACGCATTGTCACCGTGAGTGAACGGGCGATCATCCAGGCCATGCGGCTGGTTTGGGAACGGATGAAAATTATCATCGAACCCTCCGCGGCCGTGCCGGTGGCGGCAATTCTGGAAGGCAACTGGAACCAGCGGGAAAAGAGGATCGGCGTGATCCTTTCCGGAGGCAACGTCAATCTCGATACGTTGCCCTGGATGAAGTAATACCGTTATTCGACAGGTGCAAGCGACATGAACATGGTATCAATTGCTGAAGTTGTGGTCTGGGTTCAGCATGGCGGGTCCCTGGCCCGGGAGGCCCAGCGCGATCTCGCGGGCGTCCAGCGCGACTACAAAAACGACGGCTCGGTTTCCACCGCCATTGACCAACAAGTCGAGGATTTTCTCGTCGGAAAAATCGCCGCCCGATGGCCTGCGGCCAACATTCTCACCGAGGAGACCGTTCGATCTTTTGATCCTGAAAAATCACCTACGTTCGTCATTGATCCCATAGACGGTACCGATGTTTACAGCCAGGGCTTGCCCGGCTGGTGTGTGTCGGTCGGACTGCTGGGCCAAAAATTGCAGCCCGTCGCCGGCATTGTCTATTCACCGCGAATGGAATTGCTGTTTTTTGCCGATCTCGGGAAGCGGGCCACGTGCAACGGCAGCCCGATCACCCCGCCCGCTGTTACCACCATCACCCGCAAATCAAATCTGATGGTTTCCTCCCGGATTTTACGCGATGTTGATTTGTCCGGCTATCCGGGGAAGATTCGCAGTATCGGCAGCGGCACATTGCACATGTGCCTGCCGCTGGTCAGCCCGGCGATCATCGGTTCCCTCGGCCAGCGCGGAGCCTATATCTGGGATATTGCCGGGGCGCATGCGATAAACAAGTCGATAGGATATGATCTGCAATACCTTGATGGGCGGGATGTGAATTATTCGCAAATGATCAATGCCGATCCCGGAGACGATGTAACCCTGTCCGGGTCGCCCGAATTCATAGATGCGCTGCGGAAAATCCTTGCCGGGAGTTGAATACTGGGTTCAGGGATAGATAAATGATTATCCCCCAAACGCCACCCAGGCGGCCAAAAACGTCAACGCCAGATTGAATGACTGGCCGACAATATACAGCCATATTGACTTGCCGCCGGATATTTGCCCCTTGAGGTCGCGGAGATTTGCCTGCAGGCCGACCGACACGAACCCCAGACAGAACAACCACTCCCGCATTGTCCTGGTCGCTGCGGCAATGATTTTATTCTGCACAACATGGGGCCCCATTGCCGGGATGAGGACGAAAGAAAACAGCAGCGACGCCCCGATTAACCCCAGCATATATTTTGGAAATTGATGCCAGACTTCCATGGCGCCCGGCCGGGCGGGCGCAAGGTCGCGATTGACTTTGACTGTCGAGTACACTGCCAAAAACAGCGCCGTCATACCTATCAATACGTTTTTAATCATGATGACGGCTGTGGATGTCTGTCCTGCCTGGGGGCCCAAAAACGCCGCCGGAGCGCCGATTGCCGCACCGAGCCAGGCCCCGCCGATCACAGCATCCAATCCCGCAAATTTGATTCCCAGCGGGATAAGGATGAAAAGCGGCACCGTGCCGATCAGGACAATACCGACAGCAACTGCCAGCTCTTCTTTTTTCGCCCTGCATGTCGCCGCCGCAGCAATTGCGGCCGGCACGCCGCACAGTGCAGTCGTCGCCCCAATGATAAGCACTAGTCGCTTGCCGGCCATCTTCAGGTACTTCGTACCGAATACATACATGAGCATGATCACCACTATGGCTGTCGGCCAGCAGGCCGGCAATCCCCGCAAGCCGAGTGCCGGAATTTCATTAAGCAGGATTTCGGCCCCCAGCAATACCAATCCGATTTTAAAGTACAGTCCCGTCCTGGCCCCGGCCAAAAGCCAATCCGGTGTGCCGATTGTGCTGGAAATCAACAATCCCAGGGCCAATGCCCAGAAAGCATACCCCAACCCGCAGGCATCAATCAAATACTGCTCGGCGAAAAGATGGGAGACAATGGCCAGGACGAAAACTACTGCATATCCATTGAGATAGGTCAATACCTCCACACCCATCGCCCGCCCGCCGATGGAGATCAATATTCCCAGGATCAGCATCAAGACCAGCAGACCCAACAGATTATTTCCCTGGGAAAGCGGTTTTGAAGAATACAGGCCATCGATGGCAGCCTTATAGCGGGGATCGGCGGAGAGTTGCTGCAACTCATTGCACCGCCCGGCGGTCATCAGGCCCTGATAAATGAGCAGCTTCCTGCCGGCATCATATTCCAGGTCACCGGCGGCTTCTCCCTGGAGATACAAATCGGCCGGCTTGGTTTCCAGGGGGACCGAGCGAACGTACTTCTGGAATGCGGACAGGGGATTGACGATCCACGTGCCGGTTTTCGGGAGCCTGCCGGCAAAACCGGTGATGGCGACCGTGATGATGATCGCACCCAGCCAGACCGCCCACCAGTCTTCGGTGTTTATTGCCTTGACTATTTTCATCGTCCTGGCCGATCCCGCCGGCGTCTCACATCTTGCGCGCCCGAAGATCCCATTGTGCATGGAATTGCCGTGGTCGCCATCAACGACAGACTAGCATGCGGCGTGCCGTTGGTCAAGAGTGGTTTTGCTATGGCATGAGATGATGACGGGAAAATTACAGGTACGGATCTGCGGAAAGGTCGACTGAAGACGGGAACACGCTGTCTTCGCTCCTCACCGTCTTGGCGGAGGTAATTTTTTTAATAATTTGTCGATTTCGTCGAAGCGGAACGGCTTCATCAGATATCCGTCGGCGTCACCGAATTCGCGGCCGTCCACCGATGGCGCGTACCCGGTAATCATGATCACGATCGTCTGTGGGGAATCTTCCTTGATCTTGCGCATTAATTCGGCGCCGCTCATTTTCGGCAACATATAATCGCTGATGACCGCATCGAATTGCCGTTCGGCCAGGATCTCCAATGCCGACTCGCCGTCGTTCGCCTCGGCGGGTTGATATCCCATTGCCGGCAGGATCTCCATTAAAATTTGCCGGAATTCATCGTCATCTTCCACGATCAGGACCGTCTCGATCTTGCGGGCGGCCGCGCCCGAGCGCTGGACTGCAGTGCTCAGGACATCAGCAAGCATCTCCTCCAGTTTGTCGATGCGAAACGGTTTGGCCAGAAAACCGTCGGCACCGCCCAGTTGCACACGGTCGCGGATTTCCTGATCGGCGTACGCCGTGACCATAATCACCGGCAGGTCGGGCCATTGCGATTTAATGCGGTCCAGCAGGGTCAAGCCGTCCCACTCCGGCATTTTAATGTCGGCGATTACGGCGTCGACTTCCTCCGCGGTCAGCCGGCGCATGGCCTCCGGTCCGCCATCCGCGGTCAGGGCCCGATATCCGGCGGCAGTGAGGGTCTCCTGCAACAACGCCCGAATCCGTGCATCATCATCGACGACCAATACCGTTTTTTGTACCGACATACCTATGTCCCGGGTTTGATCATTATGCGGATTTCACTTTCTTTTTGCCCCTGATCAGTGCCAAGACCTCCTCGGTTTTTTCCGTCAACAACTCCGGCGAGGACGCCTCGACATTCAACCGCAGCAACGGTTCGGTGTTGGAGGGCCGGGCATTGAACCACCAATCGCCAAAATCAATGGAGACGCCATCGATCAAGTCCGGTTCCGCGTCCTTGTAATGCATGCGGATCTTTTTTATCACCGCCTGCGTGTCGTGTACGGTGGAATTGATTTCGCCGGAACGAAAATAGGGATCGATCTCGGCCACCAGCTCGGAAAGCGGCTTGCGAGCTCGGCCGATTACCTCCAGACAGACTAATAGCGCAATCAGGCCCGAATCGGCAAACCAGTTGTTGCGGAAATAAAAATGCCCCGAATGTTCACCGCCGAAAACAGCATTGTGGCGTTTCATCAGTGGTTTGATCAAGGCATGGCCGACAGGAGTCTTAACGGGGTTGCCACCGTGACTGGTGATGGTCTGCGGGACCATTTTCGAACAGATGGCATTGTACAGGATAGTCGCGTTCGGTTCTCTTTCCAGCAGCGCTCTGGCCACCAAAGCCACAACGACGTCGCCGCCCAGTTGGCGTCCTTTTTCGTCAACCAGGAACATCCGATCGGCATCGCCGTCAAATGCCGCGCCGAAATCGGCGCCTTCCGCAACAACCCGCTTGCGCAGATCTTCGGTGTTTTCCAGTTCGATGGGCGAGGCGGGGTGGTTGGGGAACCGGCCGTCGGGTTCGAAATACATCGGAATGACCCGGTGCGGCAACCGGGCAAACACTCCGGGCAGAATAACGCCGCCGATGCCATTGCCGGCATCGATGACGATCGTGCCGGGGGACAGTGTATCCCGGTCGATGAAGGACAAGGCATGCGCGGTGTAGTCGTCCGCGATATCTCGTGGCATGACTTTGCCGACGCCGGAGGAATCACGATAATCGCCCGTGGCGATAATGTCCCGGATTTGCTGAATGCCCTGTTCTCCGGAAAGCGGGACAGCATCGGCACGGCAGATCTTGAAGCCGTTGTAGGCGGCAGGATTATGTGAGGCTGTCACCATAATGCCGCCGTCATAACCGTACTTGCCGACGGCGAAATACATGCCGTCCGTGGAGACCAAACCCAGGTCAATGACATTGACGCCTGATCGCGTCAGCCCCGAGATCAGCCGTTCGGCCAGTTCATCGGATGACAAGCGGACATCGCGCCCCACCGCCATTGTCTTTGGGCCAAGGTACGTGGCCACCGCCCGGCCGATAGCGTACGCCGTTTCGGCGTTCAGCTGCTCGGGTACCTTGCCGCGGATATCATATGATTTAAAGATTGTCGGGTCAGTCAGGACCGATGGAGTTGTTCGCTTCTTGACGGTTTTCATAGTCTCCCCTCGCACCCGAAGAAATCCTTTGCACGGGCACACGTCAACTGGTTATTGCGCGCACTGCCGACCGAAACCATACGGCCGACAATGTCTTCTTGTTAGTACATCGGCCGGCGAGAACACCCGGTTAATAGCAGACTCTCGCTGTCGCCGGCCCGACCGGCCGCGTACCGTGGGCACGGTCCCCTGTATGTCCGTTTCCCGGGACATCAGATGGGATTTAGAAACAAGAAGAGCAGGCCGATAATGATAACATGTAAGGCGGGACCCGCCGGGAGGCGGCAAAATACGCGGGTGAGATACAGAATCAAGCGGTCGCACAATTCCAGACAGGACAATCGACGATATGTCAAAAAAAGAAATACTGGTCATTGATGACGAGCAAATGATCCTGGATATGCTGGACCAGATTCTCTCGGCCGCCGGTTACGACGTCCATCTGGCACTGGGCGGAAAGAAGGCCCTGGAGGTTTTTGCCGAACACCCGGTAGAGCTGGTCCTCACTGATATCAAGATGCCGGGCGTTGACGGTTACCACCTCCTGCGGGAGATCAAGGGCAAAAATCCCGAGACCCGCATCGTACTAATGAGTGGATATTCCAATGACCTGTCCATCCGCGAGGCCATTGAACTGGGCGCCGACGAATTTGTGGTCAAGCCGTTTAAAGGCAGCGAAATCCTGCAGGTCTTGAACTCGGCGTTGGAGTGACCTCCTGCCGTTCATCACCGGCCAAGACTGATGTATCATAAAAAAAGCCCCCGATACCGGGGGCTTTTGCTTTTTACGTTTCTATCGTGTCACGAGGACGGTCCGGCATCGAAAGTCACCATAACCGTGATGTCGTCCACGTAAAGGTCGAACGCGCCTTCCGGGGTCAGCACATAAATATAAAATTGGCCCGTTTCCACCAATTCCAGTGCCTGGTCAAGGTTTTGCCGGTAACTTGCCGATTGGGCAAACTTCATGGTTACCGTGCCCCCGGCCGGGACGGTCAAGCCGCTGAAGACGATAAAGGCATCGGCCGCCGCACGTACTGCTTCCGGGGTGGTGTATGAACCGTTGTCGGAAAAATACACCGCACCCGTGGCGTCACTGATGCCCGATTGCTCCTCGATGGTGGCCCTGACCCTGACATCGGAGATGTTCTTGATATCGTCTTGATGATCGACCCACACCTCTTTGGTAGTCAGGTCGACGCCATGGGAATGGAATTCACCATCCGATTTGGAATAGAACGCATTGATTTTCAAAGTCTCGACAAAGGTACCCGAAACCAGGCAGCCGGCGATCGCCAACATGCCCAACCCCGCGAGCACCAGAAGCGTGCTTGTTGTTTTCATTATTCTTCCTCCAGGAGTTGGGATTTTATAATCCGAAATAGACATTTAATCCGCCGGTGACCAGGCCGTTTTTGCGCGATGAATCTTTGCCGTCCGGAAATACCTCGCCGGCCGCCCGGACCTCCAGGCCCACGGTTTTCGTGCCGATTTCCAGGCCGATGCCCGCCCCAAAACCGAATTGCGAATCGGCATCGCGACCGTCGAAATCCATGGAATTAAACCGTACACCGCCGAAGATGAACGGACGGATACCGGCAAACTGCCGCACCGGTGCACCCAAAACAAGGTTAGCCCCAAAAGATGTCGCCTTCCAGCTTTTCAGTGTTTCAAACTGGTCCTCATCGAAGGCCAAATCATAATCGCCGTTTTTGAGCATGAAGACTTGTGGCTCGAAGGTCAATGCCCAAAATGCGGGTAACCGGCCGCGCACACCGTACACCATACCGTTTTCGGCGTCTTCCTGTTCCACCGGGATGCTGACCCCGGCGAACCCACCGATGCCCCAGCCGCCGGCCAGGACCGACGATGAACCTAACAACACCAGGACCACGGCCGTCAATAGTGCCAGTCGTTTCATCAACAACTCTCCTGAGAAGTTTGAAAAGTTATACGGTCTCACCCCGATGGCACTGCTCACCGGGGGCCATTTTCGTAATCGCTCCTCATCTTAGGATTCGCTGAATACCGACTCAAAGATCTCCATCGCCTCGTCAGAGTCGACGTCATCCTCCGCCATCGTATATTCCAGGACATTCCGTTTTTCATCAATTGACAAGTCCGCGTCCTCGGCAAAGATGTCGAAGTCTATTTTTTCGATCTTATCCAACGTTGCAGAATAAATGTCGATCAAAAAATTCAGGGCAAATACCCGATCGGCCTCGGCGGCCTGGGCAACTCGCGCCAGGTGCTGGCGGCCTTTTTGTTCATGCGTGCGGGCCCGTCGAAAGAGATGTTCGGCCATGGCCTTGAAGGCAAATGTCGCCTGCTTGTCAGCTTTCATCCGGCGCAGATCGTCGGGGGTCAGGCCGAACTGAGTGAGCTCGGAAAGGGGAATATACACCAACCCGTTTTCCCCGATCTCAAGGTCTTGGGAGGCATCCCGCAGGATATGCGTCCAATAACAGAAGACGGCCAGGTCTTCGGTCGCCTCGACCACCTCATCGTACGCCCATTCACAGATGTACTCGTCGTCTTCCAGTTTCGTCAGTACCAGATGCATGAACACCACGGCGGGAGCCACCGACGCACCCTGCATGTACTTTTGGAGTGTGCGCCAGTCCTTAAAATACGGCATTTCAATATCCATGGCCATCGCCGCCGCCAGGTTCTCCCAGGGATCGGTGGGTAAATCAAACTTGGAAAAAGTGTCTGAAAGGGCCAGCCAGATTGGCCCCTCGGCCGGCTCAAGGGCAAAAGCATCACGCACGTTCCCCAGCCAGGACTGGATCTTTTCCAACAGTTGTTTCCGCTGTACATCGGTCAGGGCCTCCCGGTCCGGCAGGCCGTCGACGACGTCATCGATCATCCGCATTGAGGCGTAGGCCGCACAAAAGGCATTAAAAATGACCTGCGATTTAAAAAACCGCGCTGCCAGATATAGATTCGGAATGTTCCGGCCGGCGATTTCCGCGCATTGCCGGTATGCTTCGGCCACAGGGGCCGGATTCGGTTGTGAGGTTCGCGCATTCATGGCTCGATGATACACATTGAGTTCCGTCCCCCCAACAAAAAAAACACCCCCCAGGAAAAAATATCCTACCGGAAAGGGCGGAAATGCCGTTGTTGTCGTGCATTCCTATGGTAGACAATATCTTAAATTTCAGTAATTGCTGCTCTTGTTGTTCAATCAACAGCAAGTTTTGCTGTCATCGCAACCGCAACTGGGTGCGGTGCCCCGCCAACGGCCGACAATAATCGCATAAGCGCACCCGACTCCGGCGCGGACGTCCAGCGCTCCCTCGGGACAGTTCCTGGCACAAGCGCCGCATTCCATGCAGGCGTCCCGGTCGACTATGGCAGCTTTTTTATCCAGCCAGGCGAATACGGCATGCGGGCATACCTGCAGACAGACCCCGCAGCCGTTGCACTTCCCACGGTCGAGTCTCAGTGTCGTCACATTAGGCAAGTATCTTAGCTGCAACGCAATAACCTCATGATCAGAAGAACAATCCGATCAGCCAAAGCCCGATGCCCCCAACGCCGGCGATAATCTGTGCCGGCACGGCGATACGCATTTCCCTGAGTACCCCAGACAATGACGTAAATGTTGAAGCCCCGGTAAAATTCATGGCAATGAAACTCGTAACCGCCGGCAAAAGCAGAAACCAGGCGGTAAGGGCAAAAGCACTCCGGAATAACTGCGGATGACCGCCGCCGAACTGGGCAACTATCATGGCGCCGACTAATCCAATCCACGCGCCCTTGACCGCAAAAGCCCGCCCCGGCAACCATGGCAATAACAATGGCGGCAAAATCGTCCCGGCAAAGTAGGCAGCCAGTATAATGACGGCGTTTATCAAGCCGGCAGCCATCACCCGTTCAACCGAATAGGTGCCCGGGCCGAAACCGGAAACCAGCAGGAACACCGCCGCAGCAACCAGCGGGTATTTTGCATTTTGAAGCAAGTCTACGGGGACTAATGCCGCACGGTCACGAAAAGGAAATGTCACCCGCCGCATCTCCGGCGTGGCTTTCAACCCGGCGGCGAGGAAGGCTGGAATGTCCGCCGCGCGGACCGGCCCGTAGATAACACGAAACCCGGTCAGTTCTTTCACGCGATGACC
>Ga0172362_10001278_pt1 | contig 21495 bp, 19 predicted proteins | sample LakKivs1_kivu2a2_FD_114534 | JGI IMG/M metagenome (GOLD analysis project Ga0172362, IMG submission 114534) | Sediment microbial communities from Lake Kivu, Rwanda - Sediment s1_kivu2a2 | ecosystem: Environmental > Aquatic > Freshwater > Lake > Sediment | place: Rwanda: Western Province, Lake... | reverse complement strand
GGAGTTTGAAGTGACTTAAACAAGCTTCAACAAGCAAAATAACTAAAAACAAATAGCTAAACAGAATTCGAGCCAGATAAAACGCCTGGCGCTCAATATTTTTATAGTCCTTTTAAAAAATAAAAGAAAAAAAGAGATCGGTTCTTAGTTTTTCTAAGAACCTACATGTCTCTGCAACATTTTGAAAAGCATCTGACCGCCTTGCAGACCTAATGGCATAGTTACATCCAATGTTCCCCAACCGCTCTCATCACCGATTACGTCTTTTGCTTTTACTTTGATAGTATATGTTCCTTCTGTATCCCAGCTATGTGACGCTGATGCTTGTACGCCAGAATCGTATGGTCCGAGCCAGTCGCTGTCTGTTTCGTCTCCCCAGTCAACGAAGTAATATACATTGTCACCATCTTGGTCGTTTGTACAGAATGTGTAAAGGTATGTTACTCCTGCTTCACCGTTTGTTTGACCATTTATCGTAGGTGTATCTGGCGGATTATTGTCAGTAATCGATATTGTTAGCGGGTCTGACCAACCGCTTTGAACATCGTAAATATCTTTTGCACTAACCTTTACGTCGTAGTCACCTACTGTCGACCAAGAGTGAGACGCAGTTACGGTTTGACCTGAGTTGTAAGGCCCAAGCCAACCACTGTTGGTTCCATCTCCCCAACTGAACATATAGTATATTTGATCCCCATCAGGCTCTGTTGTGCTGCTTGAAAAAGTGTATTCTGTATTTATGATTCCATGGCTTGTTCCAGTTGGAGCTGCAGGAGTTGCTGGTGGATTACTTGGGTTGTTGCGCCATATTTTTACTGAAGAGTCACCTAGAACATTATACGCCTCAAAATAGTATTGAGAGCTTCCTCCGCCACTATAGTATTGGTATAGATAGTATAGTGCCATGTTTGTCATGCCGCCTATGGTCTCAAGATTATCTTCCCACCATGCTTTGAACATTCTTTTCTCTAAAATATCGTCTTCAGGCCAAAAAGTAGAATCTGAAGCACCCCAGAAAGCCAATCCTCCTTTCTGTGATGCACGAAGCCAGGTCTCTCCAAAGCATTCGCTGACAGTGAACTGGCCTGTTGAACAAGCATGGCTGCAGACAAAGGGATACATCCCATCGTTAGTCAGACCATTGATATTGCTCTGTGAAAAAGGCGGACCATCTGCCCAACTGGTTGTTGAGCCATGTCCTGAATATATTGCTAGACTGCGGCCGTTGTTAAGGGCATTTATTACTTGGGTAGTGGTTGCACTGTAAGTGTGGCAGTAGAGTTTGTCGCACGTGTATCCGTTTGGTAGAAGATAGGTGTCTATCACGTAGTTATGTGTTCCTTCAGATACCTGGTAGTTATCATTAGATGCCATGAATACTGCTTTTTTAATCCATGATGTATCTGGGAAATTACCTTGCTCGTAGTAAATGGTTTTATCAACCATGGCTGTAACATCCGCAGGTGAAGCTGCAGGAAAACGACTGATGATAATATCTGCGAAGTAGTTACCAATATCAATGGTTACATAGTACAAGTCGGTACATGTTCCTGTAGCTGAACCAGTCCATGCGGGTATTTGTCCAGTATCACCAACTAATAGTACATAGGCAGGTGGAATTGGCCAATTGTTGTAGGCATCAACAATGTAGGTTTTTATGTTCTCTTTCGTTGGTCCACCAGGAATCTCTGATGTTTTCTTTATAGTTACATCAAACCCTTTACCTTCTTTCCAACTGGCAAAAGATTGAATGTTGCTATAGTATGAGTCGTAGACAATGATCAGATATCCTTCTTGATCTTTTGGGTTGCCAACTATATTTTTTTCATAGATGCCATAGTTCAAAAAAGTCGTCTTTAACATGTCTTCAAAAGCCAGGGTGCTAAACCGCTCTATTTTTTCAGCAGTTTTTGTCATGTCGCTCCCTTTGAGAGTAATTCTCAGTTCACAAGAATTCATTATCTTAAGTTTGCCTGACACAGGATTGTACTGCACGGGCGATACTTCAAGAAGTACAAAGCGTCTATCTCTTATCTCTCCGCTGTTGACTATCTTCACTATACTGTCGGGCTTAAATGAATCTGTAGAATAATATTTTTCGTCAATAACGAAATTCTGTACGGCCCTTGGAGTTTTAATCAGAGATGGTTGAACTGGTGCAATTCTCTTTGCTAGACCCAACTCTTTTAATGAAGTGTATTTCCAAGATACTGATTTTACAACAACATCTGCTTTTGCATCTTGAGGTATTTCAACCATTCTTTTCAAAGTCGGTAACTTTGCTTCACCCTGAACAATTGTAAATCCTTCATTAGGCAGTTCTAATGTTGCAAACTTTTCTCCATTCATATAGATGCCACCAAATTCTATTGTTGGCGTATTTACTTCGATATCTATTGAGGAAGCATCGGCGTTATTTACCACAAAAATAGGACTAGCGTTTAGCTTAATCTTGCTATTTGGATTTACTCCTATTGCAACTACGGAAATTGAGGTCAATAGTAGAATTACAACAGCAGCTCCAAAAATTTTTATTATTTTGTTTTCTCTCACTGTCTAAAACCCCCTTAACTATTGTTAATCGTTAACCGCGATTGGCTAAATATACTTTTCTTAATAATATTGTAATTACTCGATGATGGAAAATTTCAACCCAAAATTTTGAATCACGTCAATAATTTTTTATAGTATGATGAATGTCCAGTATTGAGTATCTCCAAAATAATTCGCTCAGTTACTTCGCCAACCCCTTTAATCTGTCTTAATTCATTCTTCATTGATGACAAAGGCTCACTTAATTTTGAAATGGAATGGGCGGCGTAGCCATACGGTGATTTTTTACCCTCTAATTTCAGAAGATAATCGATGTGCTCTAGAATAACAATTACTACGTCATTCTCACTTAAGATATCTTTGTATAAATCTAGCGGGATGCGTTTTGGCATTCTGTATTTTTTTGCAATAGCATTAAACGTTCGATTAGCAGATTCATAGTATTCGCCGATTGCACTGCCCCACTTATCTCCTCTGTAGATGTGATGATATTCAGTAATCAGTTCAGGATAATTTTTTTCCAGAGTTTTTAAAAAATATTCTTTCTGTTTTCCTTCTTTTAAAGTCATACCACCAAATATGATAAAATCCACGCCAGCATCTTTTGCTTTTTTGATTGTTTCCTCCAGCAATTGTGGTTTGTCGGTAACAAAAGGAATAACTGGAAGTAGAAACATGCCACAAGAGATACCTTCATCTTTAAAAAATTCGATAGTTTTCAGTCGTTCACTTGGTGGTGGAACGCCCGGCTCAAATATTGAACTTATTTTGTCATCGGCCGATGAAAAACTAAAACTTACAATCGCCTTAATTTTTTCATTAATCTTTTTTATGATATCCACATCTCTTTCGATTAGTGTTGATTTTGTTAATAGATGCACTGGCCAATTCTTTTCATAAAGCAGGTGAAGAGTTTTTCTGGTGAACTCATACTTTTTTTCTATAGGCTGGTAACTATCACCAACACCGCCACCAACCATCATGTAACTTTTCTTAAAGGGAGTTCGTCTACGTTTTGCGTCTAGCTCTCGGCGTAACAAATCGATAGCATTTATTTTTACTGTGATATCTTTCCCAAATTCTCCGTCGACATAATATCCTTCCGATCGTCCGTCACAGTAGATACAATCATGCGCGCATCCTCTGTATAAATTCATGCCATAATATGAAATAAACCAGGAATCGATTTTGTTGTTTTTACGCAGAATTGATTTTGCAACTATTTCTTTGACGGCCACTTTCCAAAAATATTCTTTTTTGTATTTATATTCATCTAATGGTCAATAATATTATTTCTTCTCAAATCTGCGACCGTGCTTCATTCCCCATGGAGCCCACATTGCGCCAAGGATCCCACCTGCAATTAAGAATGGAATGATGAATATCACAATATTTTGGTACACATTGTATGGTTGGGCAAGGTACCAGAACCAATATATAAGAAATACAAATGCGGCAAAAACAAGAATTCCTGAGATTGCCACTCTTGATTTGAAACCTTTAACTTTCCACATTTCTTTTTCTTCTTCTGTCCGTCGTCTAATGCCCCAGATGGCCCACGGAATACCAAGAACACCGCAAATTGCAAGAAGAGATAACAGGAAAATTGCGACGTTTTTTTTCCCAATTGTATGTGTCCGCATAGAAAAAGAACCATAATAGAACAAATACAAGCCATCCAACACCAACAAGAATCGAAAGTGATACTCTCCAACCCATTCCTTTCGTTTCCATCATATCCTCACATTTTTCTTCCATAAATAATCCTCCCTACACTTGTCATAGTTAACTTTTACTACTATATAAATTAAACTAAAAGCATCCAAATCTGCTTTCATTGATAATTGCTGACGTAAATGATGTAGATTGTTCTGCGGCTACGACATTAAAAGATCATAAATTCGAGGGCAAGAATTCCCAAACATGCAAATAGAGTTATGGGCGTAACTATCAATCCATATTTGACAAATTCTTTGAATGTAATTTTTACATCTTTATCTCGCAGTATGCTCATCCACATTATTCCAGCTAAAGCGCCAATGGGTGTAATATTTGCGCCTAGATTTGATCCAATTGCCGTGGCAAGAACAGACGGTAAAATATGTTGTTGCGAAACAGCACTGGCGATGGGAACATAGGCAACAGTCATTGGAATGTTGTTCAATAAATTAGCAGAAAATGCAGATGATGTGCCATAGGCGAACACATAAGCGATGTTTGAACTGCCACAGATGTTTTTTAAAAATATGCCAATACCTTCTGTTATTCCATAGATTCTCAGAGCTTCAACCATTATGAACAATCCTAAAACGAAAGGAATAATGCCCAAAGGCATCTTTCGAAGAGTGGGCGCTACGGTGAAATGTTTCTTTCCAATGTTTTTTCTCATGAGTGCCACAAAAGAATCATGTAATGCAAGAATCAATAGAAGGGCCAATGCAAAACCAAGTGAAACAATCCACATTTCTATTCCAAAATAAGGTGCAATTGCCAATGTAACAATACATCCACCAAGAATTATAAGCCCCAGAATAGCACTTGATTTGTCCGTAATAGCCTCAGAGGGGTTTATGGTCTTTGGATGTTTAATTGGTTGGCGTATCCTCTTTCTAAAAAGAATGTACAACAGTATCATGTTTGATACTCCTGCAACAATTGCAGGCAAAAACATCCACATAAAATATTCATCGAAACGCAAGTCGAAAGCTGCTGCAAGTAAGATGTTAGTGGGATTTCCTATGTAAAGCATCATGCTCCACGTATTTGCTGCAAAGAATTCCGTGATCAGGTAAGGCTTTGGGTCTATTCCCGCATTTTTTGAAAAATAGTATATAAACGGTGTAAATGTCAGTATGATGATATCGTTGGATGTAAATATCGTAAGAATTGAAACTACAATATAAAGAGAAAAATACAGCCTTCTTCCATCATTACCTGCAAATTTCATTGCAAGACGTGCACAGTACTCAAAGAAACCCGTTATGTCAAGAAATATGCTCATAAAGACCATTGAAAGGAATAAAATCAAGACACCGAATGGATTAAGGCCGGCCCTTCCTTCAAGGCCACCAAGTAGCTGAGAATAACTCAAAATGCCAAAAAGTACAATTAAAACCGGTCCAAGCAATGCACCTAGAAAATAAGTATCCATCTTTATTTTGCGTATACCTAATCTTATGTGAAGGTAAGGCCTTCTAAGTATTAGGTATATTGTGACGAAGCATGAAGTTAAAAATATTATTTCTATAGTTAGTTTCGCATCCAACATCCGGCAGTTAATCTTCTAAGTGTTTTAAAACTCTTTTGATAAGGATAAATTCTCACAAAAAACACCGCCTAGAGAGAGGCCCCGGCGGGCACCAAATGCCCCCCAGACACCCAACTCAGGAGGACGCATGGCAGATGCCAAACACCCCCACATCGTCCCTCTCTAAGCATGATACTATTTGTCACTAATACTATATATATCTATCGTGTCAAAATGCCAAAACGAGAAAAAATTGTGTTGCTTGAATCTTTTTTTGTAGTTATCGAAAAGGTTATTAACAATCGTTAACCATATAGTATATAATGAACAAAAATGATGTTTTTAAAGTCGATATCAAGCAATATCTAATAGACACATTTGAGATAGTAAAAGAGGCTGTACGAAAGAGCGAGGGGAGATCAAGGGCTGGCTTAATGCTAGGCTTACAGGAGCTAGGTGCGTCTCTTGACGGATTCATTGGTGCATATTATCCTATATCATCAAATATCATTGTTGTTAATAAAACCCCAATTCGTCGTATTACTGAGACTAATTCTAAGTTGTTAAAATCTTACTTATTCCATGTTTTACTACATGAGTATATCCACTCACTTGGATTTCTTGATGAGCAAATTACACGTCAGAAAACGTACGAAATCAGCAAGAATATTTTTGGTGAAAAACATGCGGTTACCCAGTTATCTACAGATATAAAACAGTTCTTCCCAAATCTCGTTTATCCTGTTTATGGATGGTTGCCACAAAACGAATTCCCAGCAATAGAACTTGTTCAAGGATTTGATAAGTCGAGTACCAATCCTTATATTAATTAGAGAATCTTATTTTTTCTTAGGTTCAACCTGAATGTCTTCTTTTATGTCGGCGAGTCGTTTTGCAAGTTCTACGTAGCGATTGATGTCGGTATTCATGTTGATAATAAGCTTTGCTCCATCTGGTGAGCCACCGCCATGCATGCACCCAGGAACTCCAGCACCAATTGTAAGCCATTCGATAAGCCTAGCAATCTTTGCTCTGGATTCTCCGCTGCAGTTTGCCTTTAGGTATTTCTGCAGTAATTTTCCATATTTTGGGTCACTAAAATCTTTGCATGAAGGAATGCACCCTGTCTCAGCAATTCCTCCAGAAATGTCTTGAGCCAATCTTTTTGTTTCGTATGGCAGGGTTGCAACATGAACCTTATTAACATTTGAAAGTAGCAGGTCCGGAATCCATACTCCGGATGGGTGTTTATGCCCCAAAGCACTTGCGGCAATACCCATACCAAAGGTCGTTTCATTGTTTACAATCATCTGGTTTATCTTATCCTTGAATGTTTTTTCGCTAAGACCATTTGCACGTGCCATGAGGGCGGCTGCACCAATCATGACATCTCCCTGACCGGCTACGCATCCTCCAATGGCTGCTCTGTATGGCGCTATGAAATTCATCACTGCCTGAGTTGTATAGGCGTATTCTTTGCACATAAAGATGCGCTCTTTAGGAATGAAAACATCTTCAAATAACAGATACGCCTGGGTTATGCCGCCAATATCGACTGGAATGTCAAAACCTTCTTCTTGTTCTCTTGTGTCACTGGGTCTTCTTGCCTCTATGATTGTAAGGTTATCAATATCGCGTGGAATGGCAAAAGACAATGCATAATCTTTATCTGGCTCCTTATAACTGGTTCCAGGCATTACAAAAATCTCATTTGCCGCTGCTACGCCGCAGATCATCACCTTTGCACCACGAACTACGATTCCGTCTTTTTTTTCCTCAGCAATTCTTAAACTCATGTCTGGGTCGCTCTGGAGAGATGGTGGTTTTGTACGATCTCCTTTTGGGTCGGTCAGGGCACCCGATAGAGTAATGTCCCGCTTTTGTGCATCCTTTAGCCAATTCTGCAGTCGCTTATGATAATCAGTTTTCAGATCTTTATCCATATCATACGTTATTGCCCACATGGCATTAAGGGCATTGAAACCTGCACATCTTCCACCCGTACATGTGCCAGTTAGATTGAACATCAAACGTTTCATGCGAACATTTGCATACATGTCTTCTGCACTACCAAGAATGGATAAATATCGCGATACTCGTTCATCGGTCAAACTGGATTTTGTAGTAAGAATATCTTGATATTCTGGCTTTAGACTGGCTGTAAATATCTGTGCATGACCCTCGACAGTTCTTTTTGTTGCCGGATGTTTTGTTACATCTTTTATCAGTTCTCCGAACTTGTAGATGTTTGGTCTCATCTGTCTAAGACTCTTCTTATATTCCTCAGCCGTCTTCATAATATTCATCTCCCATCTAATCGAGAATTCCACATTTTTATGAAATTATAATTGACTAGTCTTTTTCCTTATGTTAATTTCTCTATATCTAACCTTTGATGATATATTTTTTGATAATTATTCGTGATTGTATCTTTCACCCATGTGCAGGATAAAATAACTAGTTTTTAAGGGAAGATATTTATAATAAAAACTTCATATAATATTATTAGCAATAATTCTTGCTTGTGAAAAAATGCAGAAAAAATCTGATGTCGGCTTATTTTTCCTTGTTCTTCTACTGCTTTCACAAGTTACAATTTTACCGATTCTAGCAAGTGGCTCTGATGTAAAAATTGAAACAAATCAAAATGTTTTGACTTTCACAACAGGCAAACAATCGTGGACGCAGATAAATGAAGATGGTTTTGGCAACAGGCACAATATTGCGCCAAGAGGCATAGAAATATTCCAGGGTTCTCTCGTGGTTGGTACTGAGAATTTCATCAATCCATTCATAGAGCTTGAATTTAATACAGATTATTCGATTCGCCAATTCATATACAGAGTTACTTTCCTTTCTAATTGGTCTAGAATAGATAGCGATGGATGTGAAATTTGGTGTTATACTAAAGAGGAAGGACTAAAGCAAATAGTTGGGGACAATGAAGAGGCCATTATGCCAGCTGGATTTGGGAACAAGAATAACATAGAAGTCGGAATATTAATAGAATATAAGGATTACCTATACGCCGGTCTTTATAATGTGCGAGAGGGCTGTCAGGTTTGGAGGACAAAAGATCTTGGCGGGGAATGGGAGCTTGTTGTTCGAGGAGGATTTGGAAATACAAGCAATATTGCTGCCTGGGTTGCTGAAGTGTTTAATGGAGATCTCTACGTCGGGACTATTAATAGGAAATATGGTTGTCAGGTTTTCCGGACAAATGATGGTACTCATTGGGAGGCAGTGGTTGGCGATAAATCAGTGACACCATCAGGCTTTGGTGATAAAGGAAATATATATGCTTGGTCAATGTGTGTTTATAATTCAGATTTTTATATAGGAACCATCTTGGGTGAGCTGTGGAAATCCCTTGACGGAGTAACATGGCATCCAGTTATTGCATATAAGAACATCATAGCCGCTAAACTTCATGGAGCATACCTGCCCAGAGGGTTCAAACAAAAAATATTAGGATCAGAATATTTGGGCGGTATACGAAGATTGATTGTTTATAATGATGAATTATATGCTGGAATGATAGGTGGGGATCACTTGGTAGATTTGACTATATTTAATTTAATCACCATCAAATTTTCTCGTGGATTAAACCCATTTGGAAGGTTACGACACCTAAATCACGGGGCAGAGATTTGGAAGTATAATGCAATTGATGATAAATGGACAAGAGTCGTTGGCGGTCGGCGAAAGGGACACAATGACAGCGGAGGCTTTGGTGATCCAAAAAATCATGAAATGTGGTCCATGGTCACAGATGGTGAGGATATCTATGTTGGGACAATGTACTTGGAAGACATACAAGCTACGCTGAAGAGAAACCATTTTCAAAATTGGAGCGTATCCCTTGAAACCCTGAAGGGACCAGCACAACTTTGGATATACGACGGCAAAAATTGGGAGCGACTTGTTGGAGATGGATTCGGCGATGATTATAACTTAGGTATAAGAATGATGACAATCTACGAAAATTCTTTGGTAGCACTCACTTACAATCTAAAAACAGGGTGCGAAATGTGGAAATGTGATTTAGGTAGCACTTAAACTACATTAAAAAATACTTTTTCTTAAAGATTTACTCATTCTAATGTAAATTCCCACTCACACCATATATCCTTATTATGTTTATCTGGAGGACATACATTACATTTTACTCTGATATCCGGATTAAACTCTTTTGCAAATGCTTTTAGAAAACCAAATCTTACTGGTTTGCAACCAAACTCGCTTAGGCCTTTGCTCTTACGTGTATTTTGTACACGGCATTTCACGTTTCTTATGATTGCTTTGCCTTTCTCAACAACGACTTCTTTGTCTTCGAGATCCAGCGCCCAACCAGAGTACTGCAGGGCGTTCATCATGGATGCGATGTCGTTTCCCTTTATTTCTAAAAATTCTTTTAACTTACGTGCCTCTATCTTGCCCATTACTTCCCAAACTTTGCGATCTATCTCTGTCGCAACTTCTGTACCAAATTTTTCTTCGATTCCAAGATAGTACAAACCATCTACTGCCCAAAGATCACGAAGATGAAGAAAGATAAAATCGTCTATCTTGTTCTTCGGAATTGAAGAGATCAGTTTTCTATCCTCAGCTCTACTCATAAATATTTATTCTCCCGTAAATAATATGCACTTAGCGTTGAAATGAGATTTTTATCCAAGTTTTTCTTTAATGGCGCTCGTCAGTTTTGGTACAATTTCATACAAATCGCCAACGATGCCATAGTCAGCAGATTTGAAAATAAGTGCTTCTGGATCCTTGTTGATTGCAACGACTATGTCGGAATCACGCATTCCAGCAATATGTTGTATTTGACCAGATATTCCAACCGCAATATACAGTTTAGGTTTAACTTTGTGACCAGAGAGTCCAATCCAGTGGTCTTCGGACAACCACTTTAAATCAGCTGCAATCGGACGCGAGCATCCAATTGTTTTTCCTTTTAGAGCTCCAGCAAGTCCGTCAACCAATTTTATGTCATCCTTGCTCTTGAATCCTCTACCACACGATACAATGATTTCAGCATCTTCTACGTTAACACCTTCCGACTTCATCTCTTGAACTTTGACGATATGCGAGTTTGATTTATTTACATGAAACTTCTTCTTTACTATTTCTCCGTGGTGTTTGCCATCCTTTGGTGAAGGGTCAAAAACCTTTGAGGGAATTGTTGCAATACTTGGTTTTGAATTGAACTGCTCAACGGCAACTGCATTACCACTGTATACGATGCGCTCTGCAGTCAACTTTTTGTCTTTCACATAAAGATTTATGCAATCTGTAACGCACCCGGTTCCTAGTTTTGATGCAAGTCTTGGAGCAAGCTCTTTTCCATTTTTGTTAGAGCCAATCAAAACAATCTCAGCACCAGCCTCTTTTATGACTGCATCTAAGATATCTGTGTATTCTTCAGCTTTAAAATTGTTAAGCTCTGCTTCAGCAACAAATACCTTGTCGGCACCGTGTTCAATGTATTCCTTTGCAAGAGCATCATCTTTTCCCACAATTACCGCATTCAATTTTAATTTCAACTCTTTGGCAATTTCGCTGCCCTTTCCAAGTAGTTCAAGCATCATTTTTTTATTGTCAGAAAAAACAAGTACCATATCTATCACCTCAGCAATCCTTCTTTTGCAAGACTGTCAACCAGTTTCTTTATAGACTCATCTAGGTCATCTTTGTAAACAATGTTCTTTCGTTCCATCGGTACGCCCTTCAATTCAACTGTTTCAATCGCAGGAATAAGTTTTGCACCGAGCGAATCCGCACCCAATTCTTTTATTGGTTTGTTTGCTGAAGAAAGAATCTGCATAAGGCTTGGTAATCTCGGCGTATTAATTTCTTTAGTAACAGTAATAAGAACAGGATAGGTCGACTCAGTTGTAACCATCTTATCACCCATATTTCTTTCTGCAACAACCTTGTCTTTCCCTGCTTTAACATTTTGTGCATAGGTTATCTGTGGGATATTCAGCAAACCAGCAAGCCTTGGTCCAACTTGACCTGAAAACAAATCAATGGATGCTTCGCCGCATAAAATAATATCGTAACTGCCGATCTTCTTTATCGCCTCTGCCAGAAGAGTTGATACAACTTGATAATCATACTTCTGTGGAGGAACAACCAAAACTCCGCTGTCAGCGCCCATCGCAAGTAATTCCTTCATTCTCTCTTTTGCGTCAGATGATCCAACAGTAACAACGGTTATATTGGTACCGCTATGTTCGCTCTTTATCTTTAGAGCTTCTTCTAAAGCATTTTTATCTATATCGCTTATCTTTTGTGGTATGCCTTGTAAAATCGGTTTTTTCGTTGCCGGATCAATCTTCATTTCTGAAACATCAACAACCTGTTTTGCACAAACTATTATATTCATTTCACCACTCCCTTCTTTTCCTTTTCAAGCTCTCTTAATTCCTTTCTTTTAATTTTTCCACTCTGAGTTTTAGGTAGTTCTGTAACGAACTCTATTTCTCTCGGATATTTGTAAGGAGCAGCAACTTTTTTTGCATGCTCTTGAATGTCTTTAACAAGTTTATCTGAAGCTTTGGTTCTGTCATGAAGAATTATGAAGGCTTTTATGATTGTACCGCGCATCTCATCAGGACTTGCAACAACTGCACACTCCAAAACATCAGGATGTGATATAATTGCCGATTCCACTTCAAAAGGCGAAATACGATATCCACTTGCTTTTATGAGGTCGTCATTTCTCCCACTGAACCAGAAATACCCTTCTTCATCTTGATATAAAACGTCACCGCTCAAAAACCAATCGCCTTTAAAACTCTCAGCAGTCTTTTCCGCTTTATTCCAATATTCTCTAAACAAGCCAGGATCTTTTTTACTAATTGCAAGAACTCCTGATTCTCCTTGTTTTACCGGTTCACCGTTTTCGTCGATTAATGCACAAACATGACCTGGATGAGGTTTTCCGCATGAACCAGGCTTTATCTTCATTCCTCTCATGTTTGAAACATAGACCATTACTTCAGTCATACCTATGCCATCATAGACATCAAGGCCAAATCGTCTTTTCATTTCGCTAATCACTTTTGGATTTAGTGGCTCTCCAGCAGATATGCAGTGGCGTAGCGATTTGATGTTATATTTTTTCTCAGCATCTTTTACCGTCAAAAACATTCTATATGCAGTAGGAACAGAAGCAAGGTTTGTTACTTTGTATTTTTCGAGTAACTCAAACCACTTATTAGGATCAAATTTTCCTTCGTAAACAAAGGTAGTAATTCCCCATCTCCAGACATAAAGAAAACCATTTCCAAGAGGATAAATCCAGTTTAAGTCGCCGGTGTGAGCTATGATATCATTTTCTTTTCCATTCTGCCAATATAGCACGCTTGGGTCATTTCCAGGCACCCATCTATGTAGATGAACAGCACCTTTTGGATTACCAGTAGTTCCAGAAGTATAGCAAAAAAATGCCATGTCTGTGCTGCTGGTCGGCTCTAAATTTAGATCCGCCGATGATTCTTTTATCATATCGTTGAAGGATAGTTCCCCTAGTTGCGTTTCTCCAACAATAATGATATGTTTTAGTGTTTTGCAATTCTTTTCTATTGCATGAACCTCTTTTGCATATTTTGGAGTTGTAATTACTGCTTTTGCGCTACTGTCATTTATTCTGTACTCGACTTCATGCTCTCTAAACATTACACTTGATGGAATTGGTACTGCACCAATCTTTACTCCGCCAATGAATGAAATTTGAAAAGCAGGGATGTTGGGTAGTCTTATGAGAAAACGATCGCCTTTTTTGAATCCAAGATTTTTTAATGCATTACCAAACCTGTTTGAGAGATCTTTTATCTCTTTAAATGTAAATTTTTCTGTTTTTCCTTCGGTGTTTTCCCAAAATAGTGCTATTTTATCCTTATTTTTTCCTTCAGCGTGTTTATCGACAACATCGTAGCCAATGTTGTATTTCTTTGGTATGTTCCATTTCCAATTCTTATACTCTTTATTGTAATCAAATTCCCCCATGTTTTCACCATTTCAAGTATCTTTAAAATTTTATTTGAGCAGACTTCCGGATATAACCATGCGTTGTACTTCAGAAGTACCTTCATATATCTCGGTTATTTTTGCGTCACGGAACAAACGTTCAACAGTATATTCCTTTGTATAACCGTAACCACCATGAACTTGAACTGCCTTTATCACACAGTCCATTGCGGTTTCAGATGCAAACAGTTTTGCCATTGCCGCCTCTTTGCTAATGCGCTCACCTTTGTCTTTCTTGTATGCTGCATTATAGACCAAGTATCTGGCTGCTTCTATGCGTGTAGCCATATCAGCTATCATCCATTGTATTGCCTGGAAGCTTGCAATGGGCTTGCCGAATTGCTGGCGCTGTTTTGCATAGTTAATACTCTCATCAAGAGCGGCCTGGGCAATACCAACAGCCTGGGCGGCTATACCTATTCTTCCACCATCTAAGGTACTTAATGCTATCTTAAATCCGTCACCTTCGGCACCAAGAAGATTTTCTTTTGGTACTTCCATATTATCAAAAATAAGCTCTGATGTGAGTGATGCATGAATTCCTAATTTTTCAAAAATGCTTCCGACTTTATAACCTTTAAAGCTACTTTCAACAATAAATGCACTTAGTCCTTTTACTCCAGCTGCTTTATCTGTTACGGCAAAGACGATTATGATACCTGCCTTTGGTCCGCTTGTTATAAATGTTTTACTTCCGTTAATTATGTATTTATTTCCCTTCAGATGGGCGGTTGTCTGCATTGCCCCCAGGTCGGATCCAGCATTTGGCTCAGTTCCTGCAAAAGCGCCTATTTTTTCGCCCTTTGCCAGAATTGGTAAATATTTTTTCTTCTGATGATCATTACCATATTTCATTATGGGCCAAGCAGCTAAAGAGTTGTGAACTGAGGTTATAACGCCAGTTGAAGCACATTTACGAGATATCTCTTCTACTACTGTTGCGTAACTGATTGTATCAAGACCAGCTCCTCCATATTCTTGCGGGATAATTATTCCTAGAAGTCCAAGTTTTGCCATCTTTTCAAGTGTTTTTGTCGGATATTCTTCTTTTTTGTCTAATTCTGCAGCTATTGGTGCTACCTCTTTCTCTGCGAATTCTTTCACCATATTTCTAATCATTTTTTGTTGTTCATTTAGTTCGAGTTGCATGGGGGTTGGAATAAAATTAACAAACATAAACCTTTCTATACTGTATAGGATAGGAATAAAAGAAAGAAATATAACAACCTAGCTAATTAAAGAAGGGCATTATGGCACTTGAAAAAGGCTTTGTTCATGTTTATACGGGACCAGGAAAAGGTAAAACTACCGCCGCGCTTGGATTGGGGATTAGAGCCGCTGGTGCAGGTTTGAAAGTCTACATGATCCAATTTATGAAAGGGAGAAGATACAGTGAGTTAGATTCTGTAGAACATCTATCTAATTTTACCATTGCTCAATATGGAAGAGATGAATTCGTATCAAAGGAAAAACCTGAGCAAATAGACATAGATCTTGCACAGAAGGGCTTTGCACAGGCAAAAAAGATTGTTAAAGAAGGAAAATATGATTTGGTTATTTTGGACGAGATTAATGTAGCCATTGACTACAATCTTATTTCTCTTGATGACGTGCTTAAGTTGATTAAAGAGAAACCAAAAAAAGTTGAACTCGTATTAACAGGACGCTACGCACCACAAGAGATTGTAAAAAATGCTGATTTGGTAACAGAAATGTTGGAGATTAAACATCCTTATCAAAAAGGCGTACTTGCTCGTAAAGGTATTGACCATTAGATTGGGAGGAATCTTATGACTGAAAAAAGCAAAAAAACTAATACATCTGCAAATGAAAATACGCCTGAAAGAAAAACCAAGTTCGAGACACTTTCAGGTATTGCAGTAAAGGATCTTTACACACCAAAAGACATTTCTGATTTAGATTACGACAAAGACATTGGTTTTCCAGGAGAATTTCCATTTTTACGTGGCGTTCATTCAACTATGTATCGTGGTCGTCTGTGGACTATGCGTCAGTTTGCTGGTTTTGGTAGTGCCGAGGAGACGAATCAGCGTTATAAGTATTTGTTAAGTCATGGTGAGACGGGTCTCAGTGTTGCTTTTGATTACCCTACTTTGTACGGTTATGATACTGATCATCCATTGGCTCGTGGTGAGTTTGGTAAATGTGGTGTCGCGATTTCTTCTTTGAAAGACATGGAGATACTCTTTAGCGAAATACCAATAGACAAGGTAACAACCAGTATGACTATCAACGGTCCTGCTGCGATTGTCTGGGGTTTCTACATAGCTAATGCTGAGAACCGAGGTATTGATCGTCGTGTTATCGGTGGTACGATTCAGAATGATATTTTGAAGGAGTATATTGCTCAGAAAAGCTATATTTTTCCTCCTGAGCCTAGTATGCGTTTGATTGTTGATACTTTTGAGTTTGGTTCAAAAGAGGTTCCCCGTTGGAATACAATTAGTATCAGTGGTTATCATATTCGTGAGGCTGGAAGTACTGCTGTTCAGGAGATTGCTTTTACTCTTGGTGATGGTCTTGAGTATGTTCGCTGGGCTATGAAACGTGGTTTAAATATTGATGATTTTGCTCCTCGTCTTAGTTTCTTTTTCAACGCTCATAATGATTTTTTTGAGGAGATTGCTAAGTATCGTGCTGCTCGCCGCATCTGGGCAAAAGAGCTTAAGAAACTTGGTGCGAAAAAACCTCGTTCCTTGTTAATGCGTTTCCATACACAAACAGCGGGTTGTACTCTTACTGCCCAGCAACCTGAAATCAATATCGTTCGTGTGACTATGCAGGCACTTGCTGCTGTTCTTGGTGGTACACAGAGTTTGCATACAAATTCCATGGATGAGGCACTTGCTTTGCCGTCTGAGAAAGCTGTTCGCATAGCGCTTAGAACTCAACAAATCATTGCCGAGGAAAGTGGTGTAACTAATACCATTGATCCACTTGGCGGCTCATATTATATTGAGTGGCTTACTGATAAGATGGAGGATGAGACCTACAAGTATTTTGATCGTGTCGAAAAACTTGGTGGTGTCATACCAGCTATTGAAAAAGGTTTCTTCCAGCGTGAGATAGCTGAGGCTGCTTACAAATATCAAAAAGAGACCGATGAGAATAAGCGTTTTATTGTCGGTGTTAACAAATACAAAATGGATGAGCCTGTTGAGATTCCTATTTTGAAGATGGATGAAAAAGGCGAGGAGCGTCAGATTAATAGATTGAAGAAACTAAGAAAAGATAGAGACAATGCTAAGTTTGAGCGTAATCTGAGTCGTCTTAAAAAAGCAGCAAAATGTGATGAAAACCTGATGCCTTATATTCTTGATTGTGTTCATAGTTACGCTACTCTTGGTGAGACTTGTGGCGTCCTACGTGAGGTTTTTGGTGAGTATAAGGAGCCTGCGATTTATTAGAGGTTAAGATTATGGAAAAAAAGATACGTGTGTTGGTTGCAAAACCTGGTCTTGATGGTCATGATCGCGGTGCAAAAATAGTTGCCCGTGCTTTGCGAGATGCAGGTATGGAAGTAATTTATACGGGCTTACATCAGACTGCTGAGATGATTGTTGAAACAGCTGTTCAAGAGGATGTTGACGTTATAGGTCTTAGTCTTTTGTCTGGTGCCCATATGACATTGTTTAGGGACGTTACAAAACTTCTAAAAGAAAAAGGAATGGGCGATGTTCTTGTCGTTGGTGGTGGAATAATACCTGAGGAAGATATTCCTGCTCTTAAGAAAGCAGGTGTTGCTGGTTGTTTTGGTCCTGGTACGCCGTGTGAGGAGATTGTTGAGTTTATTAAGAAGAACGTGAAACGATGAGCGATCTTGCTTCTAAGGTTTTAAAGGGCGATTCGCGATCTGTTGCTAGGCTGATTACTCTTGCTGAGAATAATTCTAACGAGCTTGCTGGTGAGATGGGAATTATTCATAAACATTCGGGCAAGGCATATGTTATTGGCGTAACAGGTGTAATGGGCAGTGGTAAAAGTACTCTTATTTTCGAATTGGCTCGCGCTTATAGGCGTCAAGGTAAAAAGGTTGGTATAATTGCTATCGATCCAACCAGCCCTTTTAGCGGTGGAGCCTTGCTTGGTGACAGAATTAGAATGACTGATCTCACTGTAGATGACGGTGTTTTCATACGTAGTATGGGAACTCGCGGGATGCTTGGAGGACTTGCTAGTGCTGTTTTTGATACCGTGGAAATTCTTGATGCATCTGGAAAAGATGTTATTATTATTGAAACAGTTGGTGTCGGTCAGGCTGAAGTCGATGTTGTAAAAATAGCTGATACAACACTTGTTGTTCTTGTACCAGGTCTTGGGGACTCCATTCAAACGATTAAAGCAGGTATTATGGAGATAGCCGACGTTTTTGTTGTAAACAAGGCAGATAGGCCTGGCGTTGAGCAGCTAATTGCTGAACTTGAGAGTCTTATTGAGATATCGTGTATTGGTAAGGATAGGAAGATACCTGTTGTTAAAACAACTGCAAAAGACAATAAAGGAATTACCGAGCTTGTTGATGAGATTGAAAAACATAGAGACTATCTGAAGAAAACAAAGGTTTTTGAAACGCAAAGACGAAAAAGATATGAGGCTGAGCTTATTGAAATCATTCGTAAGCGTCTTATGAATTTTATTTTTGATGAATCGACATTTAAAGAAAAAGTAGAATCAATGATTGATCAAATATCAAAGAAGGAACTAGATCCATATAGTGCTGCTGATGAAATACTTGGTAAGATTTTAAAATAAAGAAGAGATTTACCTCAATCATGTCTTGATACTCTTTTTATATTACACTACTACTTGCTAAATAGGTAACATAACATCAGACAATTTTTAATTTTGTAATGCAAGGATAGGATATGCTCTTCCAATCAGAACAACTGGCCCATATGATTCTTTATAGCCAAGAGCTCCAATGTTTATGTAAATGCCTTTTAGACCTCTTATGCCTACTATATGGGAGCCCGAATATTCTTCAGATTTGATCTCAGGATAGATGCGAATAAATGATGTAAATCCTCCTTTTAATCCTTGCACTTCATTATATGCATAGCCTGTCCAAATACCCATATGAAGTGCAGCTCCAAAACTAACGGCCCATTCATATTGCGAGAAGGGTATGAAGGATTTTCCTGAGTCGCCTATGCTTATAACCGGCTGTCTAATAAGAAGACTCAGCCACAAGTAGAGCTTCTTTTCAGGCGTTATTAGCTTAATTATCTCATCGCTATTTACTAATATTTGCACATCCTCAGGCAAACTTGCAGTAAGATTATTCACATGACCCTTAATTTCCATCTTTTCATTATCATCAAGTTTTAAATCAGAAAGTGGATTGTTTTCTTTCAACCAATCTTCGAAGTTGTAGATATCTTTTTTGAGAACTCCGATCTGTGTGTCATTCATCTCGATTTGTAGACACTTTTCACCTTCATCTGTTACAACTATTATCCCTACTGTATTTTTCATATTTGCACTTGCGATTTTTGTTGATGTTACGCTTAATAACAGTCCAACTACTGCGATCAGAATGAAAGTTTTTACTATTTTGATACGTTCTTTCAATTTAATCACCATCTTTCGGTAATTTTTATTATTTATTGAGCCGCATATATTATATTTTTGAATCTTCATTTTTTCTTTCCTAAAAATAGAAAGAAGAGAGGGTTTTAGAGAGATATAGATTACTTCAGTCGTTTAGTGTCTTCCAAATGCGAATACACGGCCTCTTCCGATTATAAATTCTATTCCCATGCTAAATGGTTGTCTTTTATAACCGAGAGCTCCACCATCTATCCACAAGCCCTGTAATCCCTGTACACATATCAAGTGAGCACCCATCTTATCCCAGCCCATAGCGCCAAGAGGTGGACGGTACTTTATTGTTCCAGTATATCCAGGGAATTGTAGGAATGTGAGTGGTCTTACAAATGGCGTACCACCGCTGAATCCCCATTCGTATGGATTGAACGGCATCAAACTTTTGCCCCAACCAAGTGACAAGAAACAGCACTTTAATAATCCGCCACTAACATCATCGAAAAGAAGACTTGCAATTACTTCAGGCGTAAGAGTCTGTAGTAATTCTGAATTTTGTAAAAGGGTCTTAAGTTCGATTATGTATCCCTTAATTGTCTCTATTTCACTCTCATCGAGTTTATAATCCTTGAATGGACGAGCATCTTTCATCCAGGCTCCAAAGCCCTCAATAATTCCGACGAAAGTTCCGTAATCACTGGTCTCAAGATCAATTTTTTCAACTTGTACTGGACCGTCTTCATTTTCAATCCATGCTATACGAACTTCCGTTGCAGAAATAGCTGGTATGAAAACCATACTCACGAACAATGCGGCGATTGCGATTGGAATTATAGTTTTTGTCTTCATCTTTTCGTTTCATCCTCCCCCGCCTGTTTACTATGATTGTGACACCGACGGCATGTCACAATATATCTTCCAAATTTATGCGCTTGGTATATTTTTTTCCATTAAATATTTTTCGGATTTTTATATTTTTTAATTATTTTATTTAGATCACTTCGGTGATCCATATTCTATTGCCCTTGCATAACCTTGGATGATCGTGCTACCAAACAAATTAATGCCAAACAATATACGTGGTTTGAAATTCACGTAGCCTGTAAATCCAGTTAGCCTAACAGAATGTGCTCCCTTCCATGATTTTTCAATATCATTCACAGTAATATTTGTATAGCTATCCTCTGAAAAATAACTATACTTTATCATATATCGCCATAAAATTTTTCTATGAGGAAATATAATTCGGCGAAAAGCTCGATGCGTTCCATTTCCCATTGATTCGATCTCGATCCATTCTGACTCTCCGCCACTGTTTTCAATAGATTGTTTCATCTCTTTGTCATCTTTGCATAACTCTTTGCATTTTTCTGCAATTGCTTTATCTAATTCTTTCCCTTCTTCAAGAGTTACAGATGCCTTTACTGTTGTAACTCTTCCGTTTATATCTACTCTATAGAAAGTAACTTCTTCATTGGCAGAAGAGGCATTTACTCTACTAATTGTTGTAAAAGAGAAAATTTCTGTTAATAAAATAGCTAGTATTATTGTTGTAATGAAATATTTAATTTTGCAACCTTTCAACCTCTTCGACCTCTCTCTTTAGTATCTATAATATCCTCAATATCAAAAGATATTTCATGATATTATTGATTATAATTAAGATATATTATATATGTCATAGTATATAAATTTTATAGAACAAATGTCCTATGGCTTTGTTAATTAAATAACATTTAGCTAAAATTAGTTATTATTATCACACTTTTAACTAAACATAAAAAATTGAAAAATAGTGGCAAACCACTCTCTTGTTATTTTCCCCTAAAATTAGGTTTTCTCTTTTCTAGGAAAGCGCTCATTCCTTCTTTTTGGTCCTCTGTTTCGAAGCTCTTTGAGAAGTAGGATATCTCCAATGCACATGCCTTCTTCAGGTCAACTTCCATTCCCTTGTTTACAAGTGCTTTTATAAAATCGATTTGAACTGAGGATTTACCTGCGATTTTATTAGCAATTTTCTCTGCCTCTTCCATGATTTTGTCATCAGGTACGACCATGTTTATTAAACCGATGCGATGTGCCTCGTTTGC
>Ga0172362_10001275_pt1 | contig 21523 bp, 18 predicted proteins | sample LakKivs1_kivu2a2_FD_114534 | JGI IMG/M metagenome (GOLD analysis project Ga0172362, IMG submission 114534) | Sediment microbial communities from Lake Kivu, Rwanda - Sediment s1_kivu2a2 | ecosystem: Environmental > Aquatic > Freshwater > Lake > Sediment | place: Rwanda: Western Province, Lake... | reverse complement strand
GTGAACAGGCTTATTGTCAGTGAGACTGAATTACCTTCCCACAAAATAAGAAACGGCCGGCTGGAAGAGTATCAATGGAAACAGCTTGATTACCAGATCAAAAACCTGGTTGATGCACCAATTTTTATAGATGATACCCCTGCCCTCTCTATATTCGAACTGAGAGCCAAATGCAGGAGACTTAAAGTTCAGCATAATGTACAGTTAATCGTGGTGGATTATCTTCAGCTGATGACCGGTACCGGTGATACCCGCGGTAGCAGGGAGCAGGAGGTAAGTACCATATCAAGAGCATTGAAGTCCATGGCCAAGGAACTGGAGACACCGGTGATTGCTCTATCGCAGCTGAACCGTTCGGTTGAGCTGCGTGCAGGGAATAAGAGGCCACAGCTGTCAGATCTGAGGGAATCAGGTGCCATTGAACAGGATGCGGATCTTGTTATTTTTATACACCGGCCGGAGAAATATGACCTGTTCGAAGATGGTGACGGCAATTCGCTGATAGGGATCGCAGAAATAATCGTTGCCAAGCACAGGAACGGACCGACCGGGCAGCTGCAACTGAAATTCAAGGATGAGTTTGCAAAATTTGTTGAACTGGATACCCTGCAGCCCTTATCAGACAGCCAGCCTGAATCTGTCACCATTGGTTCAAAAATGAACAGGGAGATTGAGGGAGAAGAGGATGATCTGTCACGCGGGGGCGATACCCCCTATTAATCCGTAATCAATCTATGGAACTGGTAAGTTTACTCATCGGTCTGGTAATCGGAATAGTCACCGGGGCCATTCTTGCCAGGATAGCCGGCAGCAGCCGCCAGTCTGTACTGAAGGAGGAACTCGGACATTACAGAAAAGAGAAGGAAACAACAGGAGAAGAAATCAGGAAAAAAGATGAGATGCTGCTTGACCTGAACCGCGCACTGGCAACGAAAAAAGCCGATTTCAATAATCTTTCTGATCGCTTCAGTGAGCATAAGCTTGAGATGGAAAAGATTCACCAGGCATTCACCAGTGAGTTCAAAAACCTGGCGAACGAGATAATGGAGGAAAAAAGTAAAAAATTCACTGAGCAGAACAGGCAGAAACTTAATGAAATACTGCAGCCCCTGGGAGAAAAGATCAGGAATTTTGAAAAAAAGGTCGAGGAAACTTATGATAAGGAATCAAAGGAAAGATTTGCACTTGACAAGGAGGTTAAGCGGCTGGCAGACCTTAACAAACAGATCAGCGATGATGCCAACAGGCTCACTGAAGCCCTGAAAGGAGAGTCCAAGACTCAGGGTAACTGGGGTGAGATGATCCTGGAGAATATACTTGAGAAGTCGGGCCTGGCAAAAGACCGTGAATATACCATCCAGGAATCTGTCATAACCGAAGATGGCAGGAGGCTTCAGCCTGATGTGATCGTCAGGCTTCCCGGTAACCGTCATGTCATTATTGACGCCAAGGTATCACTGACGGCGTATGAACGATACACCAGTGCAAATGAGGAAGAGCAGAGGCAGAAGTATCTCAGGGAACATCTGCTGTCGGTCAGGAACCACATCCAGGAATTAAGCGGGAAGAACTACCAGGATACATTCCAGCTCCAGAGCCCTGATTTTGTGATGATGTTCATGCCGGTGGAACCAGCTTATATGCTCGCCATCCAGGCTGACCAGGAGATATGGAACTATGCCTATGAGAAAAGGATTCTTATGATAAGCCCTGCAAACCTGCTGGTGTCACTCAAAATGATCGCCAGCCTGTGGAGACAGGAATACCAGGCAAAAAATGTTCTGGAAATAGCCCGGCAAAGCGGTGATCTGCTTGATAAGTTCTACTCTTTGCTGAATGACCTTGACGACCTTGGTAAACGCTTAGCTTCTGCGCGGGAAAGTTATGATGATGTAATAAAAAAACTGAAGACAGGTAAGGGGAACCTGATACGCAGGGCGGAAAAAATTAAAGAGCTTGGTGCCCATCCAAAAAAAAACCTGCCGGACAACTTTGCGGGTGAACTTAATGAGTCAAATGAATCCTGAGTGACTATCCGATCGGGTGTGGCAGCACGCAAAGCTTTGTCAACGCTTTCAGGACAAAGGGTGTACGAAAAAAGTAGCCGGAAAGAATTTACTGTTGCAGGCCCTGGATGGTAAGAACAATCTCCCCTTTTACAGTTACAGAGGATAGCCTTTCATATAATTCGCTGAGTGTTCCGTAAAGCACTTCCTCATGTATCTTTGTCAGCTCCCGGGCAACGGATGCCTGCCGGTCAGGACCAAACAAAGGAATCAATTGCCCTATTAGCCTGACAATCCTCTGGGGTGATTCATAGAGTATGGTGGTGCGTGTTTCCGCAGCCAGTTCTTTAATTCTTTTAGTCCGTCCTTTTTTATGGGGGAGGAATCCTTCAAAACAGAATTTATCGGTATCAAAGCCTGAGACAACAAGTGCCGGTATCAGGGCCGTCGGCCCGGGAAGGCATTCGACGGGGATGCCCTTACGGATGCATGCCCGGATCAGCAGCCTCCCCGGATCAGAAATGGAGGGCGTGCCAGCATCAGTCACCAGGGCTATGGTCGATCCTTCTTCCAGCCTCGCCACAACACTATCCAGCGATTTGTATTCATTGAACTTATGATGCGAAACAACCCGTTTCCTGATCTGGTACTTTGTCAGCAGGATAGCAGTTTTACGGGTATCTTCAGCAAGGATTAAATCGGCGGACTGGAGTACCTTAACAGCCCTGTAGGTGATATCTTCCAGGTTACCTATTGGAGTGGGAACAATAACTAGTTTACCCATTCTTATCAGTTATGAACTTTCTCCTGACCAGATCGAGCAGAAACTGTACCGGTTCATCCTCCAGCTCCCATCCGAAGGTTGAGCTGATATAGGTAAATGCCTCATTGAAATTGGTGGCACTGTTCAGCTTTTCTATTGCCTGGTTGTATACCTCAGTGTTCCCGTTGAACAGCTCCCTGATCAGTTTATACTTATCATTTATCCCAATAGCGGATGCAAGATCATCTATAGGTTTGGACTGGAGTACTGTCGACAGGTCCTCAGTGCTGGTCATCTGGGCCAGATGTTCGTTCATAAAAGTTTTCTCTCCCTGGAACTGTTCGGCAATTATAGTCGGTTCAGACTGTTTCCCTTCGGGTGACTTGCTCTTCTGCTTCGCAGCTTTGACCTCATGCTTAACTTCAGCTTTTTGTTGTTTTTCTTCAATTTCCGGCTCAAGCTCAAATGTCTCCTCTCTTGCAGCAACGGGTGCCTGCTGATCCATGACTATGACCGCCATGTATAAGTCCCTTATCTTCTCAAGCAGGAGATCTTTATCCACGGGGTGAATTTTCTGAAATCGATGGAGCTGACTTTTAATATTTTCCAGCTGTTTTAGTATATTCAACATTGTTTAAATAATGTGTTAACCTTAAATCCTTATTTTTGTTTGCAAAAATACGGATTAAAGGTAAATGAAAAACGGATATGTTCCCGGAAAATTCATATTCCCGGAATCAAAAGGAAGATGAACATGAGAGAATATTTCATAAAAGATATTGCGGATATTACCGGGGGAAAAATGATTGGTGATTCAGTCCAGCCGGTCAGCCAGGTTTCCATCGACAGCAGGACCCTGGTGCCGGGCCCCGGAGTATTATTTTTCGCCATCCGGGGGGAACGTCATGACGGGCACAGGTTCATCAGCGAGCTGTATCAATCAGGGGTAAGGAATTTTGTTGTCGGGGAACTGCCTCATGAATATGATAAACCTGAAGGAGCTGCTTTTATTGTTGTAAAAGATACCCTGGTTGCCCTGCAGGCTCTTGCAGCTTTTCACAGGTCACAATACAGCTGTCCTGTGCTGGGTATTACCGGATCAAACGGTAAGACAGTGGTTAAGGAATGGCTGTTCCAGATGCTCAGGAAGGAAAAAAACCTGTGCAGGAGCCCCAAAAGCTTTAACTCACAGGTAGGGGTGCCTCTGTCTGTCCTGCTTCTTGATGAACAGCATGAGATGGGTATTTTTGAAGCCGGTATCTCCAAAACCGGGGAAATGGGAAAATTACAGGCAGTCATACGTCCCGGCATAGGTATCATGACCAACATCGGGGAAGCACACCAGGAAAATTTCACAAGCATAGAACAGAAGGTGGCAGAGAAGATAATCCTGTTTAAGGATTGCCATGCCATCATCTATTGTGCTGACCACATCCTTATTGACAGCGTGCTCAGGGAAAGATATTCAGACAGGGAGTTAGTCAGCTGGTCAGAAAAGAATGAAAGTACTGTGACAGTCACAGAGATACAACTTAAAGAGAAAAACACCCATGTCAGGCTGAAGTACAGCAGACAGGAAAGCTATTATATACTGCCATTCATTGATCGTGCATCGGTTGAGAATGCCCTTCATATAATAACACTCCTGCTGCATCTCGGGTATAAAAGCAGGTTCATTGAAAAAGGATTATTGTCACTGAGTCCGGTGGCTATGCGGCTCGAGCTGGTCAAAGGCATCAATGGATGTACCCTTATCAATGACAGCTATAATTCAGACCTTTATTCTTTGTCGATAGCCCTTGATTTTCTGAACCAGCAGAACCAGCATAAAACAAAGACGGTCATTCTTTCAGATATACTCCAGTCGGGCCGCTCTGATGAGGATCTGTACAGGGAAGTGTCTGCCCTGGTAAAAGGGAAAGGCATTGATCACTTTATCGGTATAGGGAAACGGCTGGCAGCTAACCGGCAGGCATTCCTCCCGGGATCAGTTTTTTTTGAATCAACGGAAGAATTCCTTGCAGGACAGAAAAGATCGATGTTCAGGGATGAGGCAATACTGATCAAGGGCTCTCGTCAGTTCCGGTTTGAAAAGATCGTTCATGCATATGAACAAAAGGTTCACTGCACAGTTATGGAGGTTGACCTGGAGGCCCTGGTCCACAACCTGAACATATACCGGTCACTCCTGGACAAAGACACCCGTATCATGGTTATGGTCAAGGCACTGTCTTATGGAAGCGGCTCATGGGAGATAGCCAATGTCCTGCAGTTCCAGAAGGTTGATTACCTGTGTGTGGCTTATATAGATGAGGGTATCCACCTGCGCGAAGCAGGGATAAAACTGCCTGTGATGGTCATGAACCCGGAAATGTCGGGGTTCGAGGCACTGGTGGACTATCAGCTTGAACCAGAGATATACAGCTTCAGAATCCTGCACGGGTTCAATGAGCTGGTCAGCCGCCGGGGTATTGACCATTATCCTGTCCACCTGAAGCTGGAAACAGGGATGCATCGCCTGGGCTTTTCTCCTGAACAGATGGATGAACTGGTGTCAGCTCTGAGGAAGGCGCCCCGCCTCGTTATCGCTTCGGTATTCTCACACCTGGCGGCAGCAGACAATCCTGTTCACGATTTATTTACCAGGGATCAGATCAGACAATTTGAGCAGCTTAGTGAACAGCTCACCGGCGCATTCAGTTACAGGATCATAAGGCACATGCTTAATTCAAGCGGTATAGAAAGGTTCCCCGAAGGACAGTTTGACATGGTGCGCCTGGGTATCGGACTCTATGGGATCAGTGAGACCATAACACACAGGCTGCGTAATGTGAACACACTTAAAAGCATCATTTCACAGATAAAAACAGTAAAAAAAGGCAGCTCGGTCGGTTATAACCGGCAGTATATGGCAGGCAGTGACATGACCATGGGTATAATCCCTATAGGTTATGCCGATGGTCTGAGCAGAAAGCTGGGAAATGGTAACTGGCGGGTCAGCATTAAGGGACAGGCAGTGCCCCTGATCGGTAATATTTGCATGGATATGTGTATGGTCGATCTGACAGGCACAGATGCCGTGGAGGGGGATGAGGTCATTATCTTCGGGGAGGACCCGGGCTTGAAAGATCTTGCAGAAAAGACAGGAACTATTCCGTACGAAGTTTTATCAAGAATATCAGAAAGGGTAAAAAGAGTGTATATTCACTAAGTCTGGCAGTTTTATACAGCACTGACACCATTAAACAATACGGGTATGCCTGATATATCAGCAGTCATCATCACCTGGAATGAAGAAAAACACATTGGGCAGTGTCTTGAGTCAGTCACGAATGTTGTCGATGAGATCGTGGTGGTCGATTCCTTTTCCACGGATCACACGGGAGAGATCTGCAAACAGTATGGTGCCAGGTTTATTGAACATCCTTTCGAAGGACATATTGAGCAGAAAAACTTTGCCCTCGGCCAGGCATCCTTCGATCATGTGCTGTGCCTGGATGCGGATGAGGAACTTTCTGAGGAGATGCAGGCATCTGTAAAGGAGGTGAAACAAAAGTGGACTCATGATGCATATTCCTTTAACCGGCTGACATGGTATTGCGGGAAATGGATCCGGCACTCAACATGGTATCCTTCGAAAAAAGTCAGGCTTTTGGACCGGAGAAAGGCGCAATGGGAGGGTATCAATCCGCATGATTGTCTCCGGCTTGCACCGGGCACAAGCCAGAAACACCTGAAGGGTGATCTGCTGCACTATTCCTACGAAACGGTTGATGAGCATATACAGAAGATTGTCAGGTATGCAGAGCTTGCTTCCCAGGCATACTACAGAGCAGGAAAGCGGTCAAATTATGTGAGGATGCTGGTTAATCCGGCATGGCGTTTCCTGAGAGATTATGTGTTGGAGCTTGGATTCCTTGACGGCCGACAGGGATTGATAATTGCCAGGCTCAGCGCCAGGGAGACCTTTTGTAAATACAGTAATATAAGGGAGTTATACAGAAAAAATAAAAAGGAGCCATCAGCGCAGGAAGGAGTGCATTAATGATCCTGCACCTCCTCCCTGACGAATTTCCACCGGTTGTGTGACCACAGGTAAATTTCCGGCTGTTCACGGATCATCTCTTCCAGCATGCGGAAGTATGTATCCGTAATTTCATTCTCAGAAGTATTCTCCGGCTGACCGGAGATGGGGATAAGGTCAACTTCATAATGCCCTCTCTTTAGCTTTTTGATTTTCAGGAAAAGGACAGCTTGCCCGGTCTTTACCGCTATCCTCTCGGGCCCTGCAAAAACCGGAGTATCCTGATTTAAAAAATTAATCCAGTGGTGTATCTGTATTTTCCTCGGGCGCTGGTCAGCCACCAGGTAACTAAGGTAGGGAACTTTTCTTCTTTCAAAATCCAGTATGGTACGGAGGCTATGGTCCATAGAAACAACCGTATGATTTTCATCTTCCCTTAGGCGGATGATCCACCGGTTGAAATATTTATTGCTCAGTGGTTTATACACGGCGATGACATGTGCAGGACATAGAGCGGTGAATGACCTTGTCCATTCCCAGTTACCATGATGACCGGCTATGATCATTACATTCCTGTGCTGGTTAAAGTAGTGATCAACGATTTCCGGGTTCCTGACCTTATATATTTGTCCGATTTTATCATACGACCACCGTTGGCTTACGAAAATTTCCAGGCCTACATCACAGAAGAAATGGTAAAATCTTTTTGCCAGGCTGGTGATCTCTGCAGGATCTTTATCAGGAAATGCCCTGGAAAGATTCCTGAAAACAACCTCCCTGCGGTAGCCAACCATGTAATATGTGATAAGATACAGGAAATCAGAGAAGAGGTAGACGATCTTCAAAGGAAACATGGAAAGGAGCCAGATCATTGCATAGCTCAGTCCAAAAGTGATCGCGTCCATCTAAGTGTAATTAATGCCGGCAGTCTGTCGGGAAGTTATCCCAGTTCGCTTATCCTCTCCAATTTTTGCAGGTTGATTATTTTTATTTTCCTGCCATCGATTGTGATAACATCCTCACTGGCAAAAGTCGAAAGAGTGCGGATAGCATTTGAGGTTGTCATATTGGAAAGATTGGCAATATCTTCGCGCGACAGGTAGATTTTAATGGTTGAGCCGTCTTCTTCAAACCCATAGGTGTCTTTCAGAAAGATAAGTGATTCGGCAAGCCTGCCGCGTATATGCTTCTGTGTAAGAGTTACAGTACGGTTATTTGAAAAGCCAAGCTCAGTGGCAAAAGCTTTAATGATGCTCAGCGAGAGATCGGAATTTGAGCGCAGGAGCTTGTAAATGGTATCTTTATCAATTATACAGATTGTCGAATCTTCTATCGCAACGGCTGTTGCCGTATGGTTTTCTTCTGCAAAAAGAGCACGGTAACCTATAAAACCTACCGGTTTGGCCATCCTGACGATCTGTTCCCTTCCTCCAACTCCTTCCTTGAAAACTTTTACCTTGCCTTCTGACAGACATATCAGTCCTGTGGGTTTGTCTCCTTCCTTAAATATGATCTCTCCCTTTCTGTAGTTCTGGAAGGTGCTGTTTTTCTTTAACAGGTTCTTTTCCTCCAGGGCAAGAACATTGAATACAGACATCTGGTTTTCGATGCAATTATCAGAATTTAGCTTCTTTTCAGACATATGAAAACTTACTTATGTTATTAAACATGCAAAATACTAAAAAAATACCAAGGGACAAAGATTTTTTTATGATCCGTTAGAGGGGTAGCAGAACTTACCGGGTTGTAAACGGCCTCAGTATTTTGCCACCAGTGGCATACGACGGCCGGCACCGAAGGCTTTTGACGAAACCCGGAGGATGGGTGGAGTCTGATACCGTTTATATTCATTCTGGTTGACCAACCTGATGACACGTCTGACAATATCCGGATCATGCCCGGCAGTAATTATGGAATCAGCATCTTGCTGTTGTTCAATATAGGCATATAGGATAGGATCAAGCAGGTCATATCCTGGCAGGCTGTCTGTATCTTTCTGATCCGGTTTTAATTCAGCGGAGGGGGGTTTTCCGAGGATATTGCCAGGTATCACTTCCCCGTTCCTGTTAATATGTTCAGCCAGTTTATACACCAACGTTTTATAGACATCTCCCAGGACGGACAGTCCCCCTGTCATATCACCATACAGGGTTCCGTACCCCACCGCTGCTTCACTCTTATTGCTGGTATTTAACAGAATATGTCCGAATTTATTTGAATATGCCATCAGCAACACCCCTCTTATCCTTGACTGGATATTTTCTTCTGTTATGTCCTCGGGGCAGTCCTTAAAGACCGGTTTAAGTATCTTGCGGAAGGTGTCAAAAAGACCGCGGATAGGGATAATATCATAGGTACAGCCGATTTTACGGCACAGCTCCTCAGAATCAGAAATGGAATGTTCAGATGAGTACTGAGAGGGAAGCAATAATGCATGAACATTCCGGTGTCCGAGGGCTTCAGCTGCAACCACGAGTGTGACGGCTGAGTCAATCCCCCCTGAGAGTCCAACGACAGCCTTCAGGAAGCCTGATTTAGAGAAATAATCATTAACTCCCATTGCCAGCGCCCTGTAGATATACTCCACCTCCTTTGCCTGGTTATAGGATCCGATCGCTCTTTCTCCGCCGTTCAGTTCTTCGAGATCGAGAATGTGACGGTCTTCCCTGAATGATTCCAGTTCATGTATTACTTTTCCACTGTTATTCAGGACCAGTGATCCGCCGTCAAAAATAAGTTCCGTCTGTGCCCCGACCTGGTTGACAAATATTACAGGCAGCCTGTTGGTTGATGCACAACCGGTAATTATACGGATCCTGTCTTCTATCCGGTTATGGGCGAAAGGTGAAGCAGAAAGATTAACGATCAGATCGGGATTTAATTTTGTCAGTTCAGCGACCGGGTTAATAACATATAGCCGTTTACTGGCGAAATTGCTCAGGACAGGCTGGTCATACCACAGATCTTCACAGATGGTCACAGCAATCTTTACACCCTGGAAATCCAGTAACCTGAAAGAGGTATTTGGCTCGAAATGCCGGTATTCATCAAAGATATCATAAGTAGGAAGCAGGGTCTTGTGGAAAACATCCCTGACCTGGCCATTAAAAATAAAGCATGCCGAATTATGCAGTTTTTTACCGGTGCTCTGAGGATTGACCGTTGGGGAACCAACAAGGACACCAATACCTTTTGTATATCCTGCAATAGTGTGAACGGTACGTTCACATTCTGTTATAAACCGTTCCTGCTCAAGAAGGTCGAGGGGTGGATAGCCGCATACTGCCAGCTCTGAGAAAATGATAAGATCACAACCATTCTCACGGGCAGTATTAATGTCCGCAGTTATTTTTGACAGATTTGCTGTAAAGTTACCAATGTGGTAGTTGTTCTGTGCAATGGCAATTTTCATAACTCACAGTAAATCAGGAGTATTTTCCAATCAGAACCTGACACCCAGGCGCAGTGACACGGATCCGATAGTAACTTTATAATCCTTCGTTTTCGTGATATCCCAGAATCCATTCTGGTAATATAATCCGAGAATGAGCGCTGTGTTCCCTCCCAGCGAATATTCAATACCGGCACCGATAAAGTACGACATGCTTATCGTGTTTATGGCATCACTGATATTTTCATTTTCATATGTCGTACCATCCGATCTGACATCTGCTGATGCTTTGATATTTATATGGGTGTTTATTCCCGGGTGTGCAAAGAATCTAATATAACCGATCTCGTTTGAGTTCAGTTTCAGGCTGATCGGAATATTGATATATTGCATCCTGTAAGTCATTACTGAGTTTGCAAGCAATGGCTGCCTCCCGTAATTAAAGTCGAAACCGGTAGAATCGATATAGAAAAGGCTTCCGCCTGTGTTCCAGATGGATATACCGGTAGAAAAAGCATAATTCTCTGCAAAATACTTGTCCATGATCAGACCGGTATTAAAACCGGCTTTCATTTCATCTCTGGTAATTGACTTGATATCAGAGGTGAGCCAGGACATCTGTGGTTCAAAGAAAACACTGAAACTAAGGCCCTGAGAATATAAAGGTGTCAGACAGGCCAGGCAAAATACACAAACAACATACTTTTTCATAAATTTATGCTTTCAAATTTGTCAGTATACAAAATTAAGACATTTAATAAGGCTTAAACCTGTTACAGGTATGTAGTTATGAAATGCAGATTGTTAATAATTACTGTATTGATATTTCTGTCCGGGGCATGCAGGAAAGATCCTTACCATCTCAGTATTCCTGAGACCAGCCTTCATATCAGTATTAAACGGCTGGAAGTGGATCTGTTTGCACTTGATCCGGACAGCATCATGGAAAAAGTGCCTGTATTCCATGACAAGTACGGAGCTTTTTTTGACCTTTTTAACTATCAGATTATCAATATTGGAGGAACTGGTCAGGTAACTTATCCCCAGTACCTTACATTGTTCCTTACAGATTACCTGAATAACGAAGTGTCCAGGAAGACAATGGAATTGTACCCTGACCTGTCATGGCTGGAGGAGCAGCTCAGTGATGCCTTTGGGCGCTACAAATATTATTTCCCTGAGAAACAGATCCCGGCAGTTTATACATTTATTTCCGGGTTTAACCAGTCAATTGTGATTGGCGACAGCATCCTGGCAATAGGCCTTGACAAGTATCTGGGAACAGACTGTTATTATTATAAAAGGTTGGGCTTGCAAAAGTACATGATAAAGAACATGTTCAAAGACAAGATAGTGACAGACTGTATATCTGCATGGTGCTCTACAGAGTTTATTTATAATGACTCGGTTGATAATATCCTGTCCAACATGATTTACCAGGGGAAGATATGGTACCTTACCAAATCGCTGTTGCCTGATCAGCCCGACTATCTTGTGACAGGTTTTTCACCGGAGGAGCTGGATTTCTGCAGGAAGAACGAAGGCAGGATGTGGGAATACCTTGTCGAGCATAAGATACTGTTTATGAGTGACCGGCTGACCATTCAGAAATTTGCAGGCAACGGTCCTTTTACAAAAGATTTCGGAACAAAATCACCGGCAAAAGCATCATCATGGATCGGCTGGAGGATTGTTGAGAATTATGCTGCCAGGAACCATTCAATAACGATGAAAGAGCTAATGAATGAGGATGACTTTCAGAAAATACTGTCTCTTTCCAGGTATAATCCCTGATGCGTTAAAGCGTTTATGAGTTAATGCGTTAAAGCGGATAAGAGAAGAAGAGAATAAGGGAAACTTTGAACTTCTTTTTTCGGCACACATTTACAGATTCTTGATTTTACCGGTCCGATAAAAAAAAGAGGGTGTCCGCCTGCCGGTGTACACCCTCTCCTGCTTAATACCCTAACACTATTTTGCTTTAATTGCTTCAACAGGACAAACATCAACACATGAAGCGCAATCGGTACATTTTTCCGCATCAATAACATAAATGTCACCTTCAGCAATTGCTCCCTCAGGACATTCATCAATACATGCACCGCAGGCAGTACATTCTTCTGTAATAAAATGAGCCATGACTGTAAAATTTAATTGTTTAGTCCTGCAAAGTTATTTAAAAAATTTATTATCGGAAGGATTTTAGCAATGAGATAACAAATTGAAGGGAAGTAAGCCTCTTATGCTTTGCCCAGACTGGCGTATGTGATATATGCCATTGAACCCATGCCTGTCCTGATGGCTTCCTCATCGATATCGAACAAAGGGGTATGCAATTCCGCCGGTGCTGAAATCTTTTCATTCTTCACTCCCAGCCGGTAGAAGACCAGGGAGCATTTTTCCGAATAAAAAGCAAAATCTTCGGCTGTCATCCTGGTATCCAGGGGAAAAACATTTTCTTTACCCAGGTAATCAGAAGCATAACCGCGCAATTCTTTTGTTGCATCAGGATCATTGATCAGTGCAGGATATCCCGGCACTATACTGACTTCACAGCCTGCTCCCATGCCTGTGGCAACAGATTGTGCGATGGTTTTTATTTTCTGCAGCGCTTCTTTCCGCCATGGTTCATTAAGTGTCCTGAATGTCCCTTCAAGGGAAGCATGAGATGGTATCACGTTTACTGCTCCCGGTGCCGTGAATTTCCCGAAGGAAAGGACTGTAGGGACTGATGGTTCAGCATGTCTGCTGACAATTTGCTGCAGGGCGACAATGATATGAGAAGCGATAAGGATCACATCGGTGGTTTGGTGTGGCATTGCAGCATGCCCTCCTTTTCCTGTGATTTTTATGTATATCTCATCGCTCGAAGCCATGTAAATACCGGGTTTAAAACCAAGTGTGCCCACCGGCAGGGAAGGAAGGACATGCTGGGCTATGATAAGATCCGGTGAGGGATTGTCAAGAGCACCTGCATCAAGTAAAAGGCGTGCCCCGCCGGGCGCTTTTTCTTCTCCCGGCTGGAATACAAACAACACTGTACCCTCAAAACTGTCTTTTATCTCTTTCAGGATCATGGAAGCCCCAAGCAGGCAGGCAATGTGTACGTCGTGCCCGCAGGCATGCATTACTCCTTCATTTACAGATGCATAGTCCTTGCCTGTCTCTTCCCTGACGGGAAGCGCATCAAGTTCAGCCCTCAAGGCTATGGTACGTCTGCCGGGGCGTACTCCTTCCAGTGCAGCAACAATACCTGTCCTGGCTATACCTGTCCGGCAACTGATACCGGCCCGTTTAAGCAGGGAGGCAATGTATTCCGAGGTTTTGTCTTCCATGAACGACAGTTCAGGATTCCTGTGCAGGTACCTTCGGATATCAAGGGCCTGGGGATAGAACCTGTCAGCGAGTTCTTTTATTTTTTTAATCATGTGAGTATGTGTGTTACTCATTTTCCAATAATCATTTCCATACCTGCTGCCAGCATCAGCACTCCGAATATTTTTTTCAGTACACTGTCTGACAGGCTGGCTGAAAACAACGAACCAAGCCATGCACCTAGTATGAAAGCTAAAGCCAGTATAATGGCATATTTAACATTGACATATCCTTCCCTATAGTAATTATATGCTGCCATGATGCCTATGGGAGCAAGCATCATGGCCAGGCTGGTACCTTGTGCCTGGTGTTGTGTCATTCCCAGTATGAAAACCAGTGAGGGAACGATAATCAAACCTCCGCCGATGCCCAGAGTACCGCTGAGAAAGCCTGCAAAAAGGCCGATGGTCAAAAGTATTAATAGTTGGTACAGAGTCATTTTGTTCTTTTAAGCGTTATTAATATTCCCATCATTTGAGGCTTCTCTGAATAGAAATTGTAAACTTTTGTAACAGCCCGACTCACTCAGAAATCAAGGCTAAGGGAAAAATAAAAAATCCTTGGCAGCAATATATTGTTCTCTATACCCCATGCCCAGTCAAGGCGGATAAAATAGCCAAGCAGCATGGAACGTAAACCGGCTCCGAAACCCATGACTATTGGTTCCCTGTCGGCGTCAATGATCACTGTGATCGGGCCGTTCTCAAGGATTTCATTGTCATATGCGTTTTCCCTTGCCCAGGGGTGCGGACCGCTCCAGGCTGTTCCTATGTCATAGAACCCCGCCAGCATAAAGTTATTCCAGAAATTTGAACTGATGGGATGGTTGGCAAAATACCTGATGACGGGCCATCGCAGCTCGGTGTTTGCCACGGCAAAACGATCACCGTTCCTGATATTCTGTGTAAAACCCCTCATGTTTGTCGACAGGGTCTGGTACACATAATTCTTTGAGTAGTCGATAGGGATATCTTTATCGAATGTCTGAACTTTTGAGGAGAAATTGATCCAGTTATCGACGCTCCCCAGGTAATAGATCAGGCGGCTCTTTCCGAATGAGGCACCTGCAGCAAACCGGTTAGCCCAGATAAGTGTCCGGTGGATTTTAACATAATGCCTGAAGTCACCACCAATACTGTAAAGATCTGAAAAGTCGCCATTGATCTGCTGATAGGCTTCTGCAAATAGCTTAAAACGTGTACCCTGGTAAAGATTGGTCCCAAGGTTCCTGGTATTGTCAAAAATATATGCCAGTTTCACTCCTCCCCAGATACGGGTGAAATCATCCCTGATCATGTTCTTTATGTCCGTCGACAGGTACACATTTTTATCTTGCCTCATCGAAAGGGTCCCTTCAAAGACTGACACCTGGTTGAAAGGCCAGCGTAGTACAAAATCCAGGTTGTGGGAGAAGGTCTTGATATATGATTCAACATTCCCTGATGAATTTTCCACCTGCTGTTTAAAGACCTGCCGGTGAAAGATAAGCTGTTTGTCAAGCCTTCGCTTGAGATTCTCAATGCTCAGAAGGAATTCGTTACTGTCAAAATCTGCTGCAAACCTTACTCCACCTGTAATTTTATAATCCTCAAACAGATCATTGGTGCCCAGCTTGAAGAGCATGTTAAAGCCGGGATTGTAATAAACCGCTCCTCCCGTGAACATCTGGTAGGAGGCATTAAGAAAGCTGAAATCTATCTGATTGGCCAGGAAATTAGTGTAAAATGCTGTCTCATATATTCTTGGTGTGGGCCGGATAAACGAAGAAGTATCAATCACAAGGTTCAGATTGTCATTTTTGAATTTCTCATTATAATAGTTTATCTTCTCAAGCTCAAACACATAATTATTGACATCTATAACATGATGGCCAAGCTCCAGTGTGTCGGAACGGCTGGTAATGATCTGGTTATCCTGTATATCCTTTATGGCAATTGTTTCTTTTTGTATACGTTTCAGGCTGTCATGTTCCATGAGCTCAGCAGATAGTTTATCCCTGAATTCCGTATCGGTCAGTACACCCCGGAAGGCCTTGTCAGAATTGTTAATATCCCCTTCGAACAATTTATACCTCCCGTCCTTATATATAACCTCCGCATAGCGGTCAGCGTGCCTGCTTATATCCTGTTCCAGTATGTTCCTCTTATAATTGGTCAGCGGGTTGGCCCTGGAGAAAAACCGGTAGTGGATAGTTGTATCTATAAATGCAATGGTACTGTCATATTTTGCCACATACCTGTTGATCAGCCCGTTCTTATCACTCAGATACACATATTTATTGGGACCTGTTTCATAAGGATAGGTATCATTAAAGAATTTATCACTTGATATGATGGATATCTTGCCGGTTTTTTTAGGATAATCGGTGGTGAAAATACGTTTTGTAAGATACTTGCTGTAAACCGGTTCACCAGGCCTGTAATAATTGGTTGTATCATCGGGCCGGTTGGAGATAAACAGTATATCATTTCCGTTATTAATGAATCTTGGCTGGAAATCATCAAAGATATCATTGGTGATCTGCTCGTTGGTTCCGGCAGAGATCGTATGCACATAAATATCTGTCTGCCCCCGGTTTATGGAAGACATAACCAGCTTCAGCCCATCATTGGAAAAGGAATAGTCAAGGATCTTCTCGAAGAAAGGCATATTCCTGAAAGTCAACTCTTTGGTCTCCAGAGTGTAGTAATAAAGCCTCAGGCCACCTTCCTCCTCAGTGACAAATGTCAGGATCTTCCCTGAAGGGTGCCAGGCAATTACAGGATAGGTATAGTCAGGGATCTGGTCAAGCTTATGCTCCCGTTTGATTATTTGTTTATGCCTGTCGGTTTTGGTATTGTAAAGCCATAACCTGTATTGCCCGGATTCATTTGTCACGTATGCAATATAATCTCCTGAAGGGCTTATCCTGATGTTGTTGTAAACCCTCTTTTTGCGGGTATGCTTTTTGATACTTGTTCCCTGCGGCTCATCCTTGCCGGTGTCGGACTTATCAAACATGTTCAGGTAATATTCTTTCCAGTCAGAAGAAAGGTCTTTAATGGAAAATCCGAGGACATAAAGAAACCCGCTGTTGGAATTTTTATTTATCCTGGTGAGGTAAAGTATGTTAGGAATGACGGATTCTCCATAGGTGTCTGCCACAAACTTCCAGAAAGAGTGGCCTGCATAAACAGCGTCATCTCCTGTCAGCTGGTTGAATTTACCGAACCTGTTATTAAGGATACCATCCTTGACCATATTTTCCAGGTCAAAATCCCATTTACGGGATACGTAGGAGATAAGGCCCTTGAGATACCAGTCAGGAAGATTGATGAGGGTGCTGTTGGTAATATTTTCCCTGAACTGGTTCCCGTAAAGCATCTCATTGATCAGTACCTCTGCAACGGCTGCGCTGATCTGCTCCTCGAGTTTTTTATGATCACCATCGAAATAGATGAAAACCTTGTTCCTGATAATCTTGGTGACTCCTCCCGTATTGTATTCGTCCTTCCCGGTAACCAGCCCTATATTACTCTGCCTGAAATCAGTGAGCTTATTATAGACGATAAAGATTATCCTGTTGTCAAGTGTATAATCAAAGAAATTCTCAAGCCGGTTGATCTCTTCAGAAAGATAATCGGAGACATAATTGGCCAGGGCTTTCCCCTGCTGGTTAAAATACGCATCAAACTTTTCATAACGGAAATAGTACCAGTAGAAATCATTGTACTGTACCCTGCTTTTCCCGAAATTCATCTGGTGTCCGTAATAAAACTGTGCACCAAGTTTGGTTGACAGGGAAATAATCACCAGGAAGAATACCAGATATATTTTTCTGGCATTTGTCATATTCCACTTCTCTCCTTTTACGCAGCCTTGCCAAAGGTAAGGATTATTATTAAATCTTATCAAGCAACCATATGCTGCCATTCGCAGTCCTGATAAAGAACTTTTAACATTAGCCGTGTAAAAGCCGGGATATGTTAAAATAATTTAAAAGCGATATTATCGTTAAATTAAGAAACAATTTATTGTTAATTTTGTTCGCCGGAAATTAAAGAAAAACTATTTAACGGTTAATAAATTAAAACGACAGGATCATGAAAAGGTATATTATTATAACAGTTTTCTTTTTCCTGACTGCGGGTCTCGCAACAGGACAGACCAAAGATCCAAGCATTTCTTTTGACAAGGAAGTTCACGATTTTGGTGCCATCCAGGAAAATGGAGGCACAGCGACATGCAGATTTGAATTCACCAACACGGGCGGTGCACCATTGATAATATCTGAAGTACATGCCAGCTGTGGCTGTACAACACCGGACTGGACGAAGGAACCGGTGCTTCCCGGTAAAAGAGGATTTGTCTCGGCCACGTATGATCCAAGAAACAGGCCAGGCCCTTTTGACAAAAGCATTACCGTAACCACTAATGCCAATCCTCCCACGAATGTGTTACACATCAAAGGAGAGGTAAGCCCCAAACCGCAGACCCTTGAAGATGTTTACCGTTATGATATGGGTAGCATCCGCTTGAAATCAAACCACCTGGGTTTTGCAAGGATTGTAAAAGGCTCCACGGTCACCCAGTCGATGGAGATCATCAATGTTTCGCAGGTTCCTGTAACCCTTACTTTTGACAAAGTGCCCCCTCACCTGTCCATCAAAACCAATCCCCCGGTATTTAATCCCAACCAGGAGGGAGTTATTGAAGTGACTTATAACTCTGCTTTGAAAAATGACTGGGGTTTTACCAGTGATAATGTGGATATAATGGTTAATGGTGAGTACACCAATAAAAACCGGCTGACAGTCAGCGCCAGCATTGAAGAGGATTTTGCAAACCTGACACCTGAACAGAAAGCCAATGCCCCCAACCTGAAATTAAATGAAGAAACATTTGACTTTAAAGAAATTACTGAGGGCACAAAGGTTGAACATGAGTTTACATTTACAAATATCGGGAAATCCGATCTGCTCATAAGGAAAATCACGCCGAGCTGCGGCTGTACCACTGTCAATCCTGAAAAGGATGTGATCAAGCCCGGTGAGACAACTTCCATGAAGGTCATTTTTAACTCGTCCGGGAAAGTTGGCATACAGAATAAATCCATAACCATCATTACCAATGATCCTGATAAATCCAGGCAGGTTTTATGGATCAAAGGTAATGTTGTGAAATCCGGAGCATGATTCTTCATACCAGCCTCACTCATCTCACATCTGCTGCCGATTTACGGGAAATGATCACAAACCATGAGCATGTTATGGTTTGTTGCGGACGTATGGGACCGATGTGCATTCCTGTCTACCAGGCAATGACTGAATTGCGGTCTTCATACCCCCTGGTGCAGTTTTGTGATATGTCGTTCGATCTGCAGGATGCATATGTCATCAGAAACCTTCCTGAATGCAATGGGTTCATGGGATTACCTTTCACCGTCTATTATAGGAAAGGGACAGTGGTGAAAGCTACATCAGGCATTCAGAACAAGCAACAGGTCATGCAGATACTTGATGAATTTTTTACCTAAATCTGCTGCCATCCCGTGTAAATGTTGGAAGGTTTGCCTACCTTCGCATTATGTCCTCAATAAATCCCGATTCGCTGGAACAATTCCGGCGACACAGGAAGAAGATTCTGCCTGCCGCCGGTTATTTTGAGGGTATTATGGCTCATGACCGGAACCTGCTGGGCCAGGCAATAACCCTCATTGAAAGCGTTTTGCCTGAACACCAGGAACTTGCAAGGGATTTGCTCATGAGATGCCTTCCTTATTCCGGCAATTCCCTGCGTATTGGCATCACCGGCATCCCTGGGGTCGGGAAGAGCACATTTATAGAAGCTTTCGGTCAGATAATCACTGCTTCGGGAAACAGCCTGGCTGTGCTGGCGATAGATCCGAGCAGTGACCGTTCAAAAGGCAGTATACTCGGTGATAAGACAAGAATGGAATCTCTTGCTGCTGATCCGGCAGCTTTTATCAGACCTTCCCCCTCGGGGGGTTCACTGGGAGGTGTGGCGAGAAAAACAAGGGAAACAATCATTCTTTGTGAAGCTGCAGGCTATAATACCATCATTGTTGAGACGGTCGGCGTCGGCCAGTCAGAAACCAGCGTTCATTCAATGGTTGATTTTTTTCTCCTTCTCATGCTGCCGGGTGCCGGGGACGAGTTGCAGGGTATCAAACGGGGAATCATGGAAATGGCTGATGTCGTGGCAATTACAAAAGCTGACGGAGATAACAGGTTAAAAGCAAAACAGGCTGTCTCAGATTTTCAAAATGCCCTGCACCTTTATCCGCCAGCAGAATCGGGATGGACCCCAAAAGTCGTGTCCTGCTCAGCATTGAACAATTCAGGACTGAAGGATATTTGGGAGATGATACTTGACTATGAAACCTTTACAAAAAAAACAGGATATTTCTCAAGACACAGGAACGAACAATCAAAATACTGGTTGCATGAATTTATCAGCCAGCGACTTACCAGCCATTTTTATGGTACAGCCGGGATGAGGGAAAAGATCTCCAGGCTTGAAAAAATGCTGATGGATTCGCGTATCACATCATTTCATGCAGCCGAAGAATTATTGCAGACATATTTCAAGGATTTTCCCGGAGGATCAACGTGAAAATTCCACATTGTTTAACTCAAATATTACCCGATGAAAAAAATTGTCTTTATGATTTCCACCCTGGCAATAATGGCCTCCTGTAACAGGCCGCAGGGATATAAGATTAGCGGTACTCTCACAGGTATCGATACAGGCCTCATCTATCTGGAACAGGTTTATGACGGTAACATCCAGGCCATTGATTCTGCCCCCATAACAAATGAAAAATTCCTGCTTAAAGGCCAGGTGGAAATGCCTGACCTGTATTTCCTGAGGATTAATTTCAAACCGGGAAGGTTATCGCTGTTTGTTGAAAATTCAGATATAAAAGTAACCGGTCATGGTGACAGTCTGTATCTTGCGAAGGTGACAGGTTCTGCCACCCAGGATGAACTGGAAAAATTTAATGCTGTCATAGACAGTTTCTATAGCAGGATGGAGGAGGTATTTAACCAGTACAGCGGGGGTGAGGTGAACCCTGACCAGGCAGTGTCAGATACGCTTGAAAGAAAGCTTAAAGAACTGCAACAGGAGATGGAAGACATGGAAAAGACATATGTGAATGAGCATCCTGCCTCTTATATCGCCCCCTATATCATCAGTAACCTTTCCTATGAGATGGAAGGGGAGGAGATAGAAAAACTGTTGATGGCTCTTGATTCCTCCCTTGCCGGCTCACAGATACAAAAAGATCTCCGGACTAGGGTGGAAAAACTGAAAAGAGTTGCTGTCGGCCAGATTGCTCCGGATTTCACACTTAACAATACGGAGGGAATGCCGGTGGCACTTTCCAGCTTAAGCGGCAAATATCTGCTCATTGACTTCTGGGCGGCATGGTGCGGTCCCTGCAGGTATGAAAATCCAAATGTAGTGGCTGCTTATAATAAATATAAGGATAAAGGATTTGATATTCTTGGCGTCTCCCTGGATAACGATCGTGACCGGTGGCTGGAAGCTATCAAGGATGATAAACTGACATGGAACCATGTGTCAGACCTTAAAGGCTGGGCCAATGAGGCTGCTGCACTCTATGCAATAAACTCCATCCCGGCAAACTTCCTCCTCGATAAGGAAGGCCGGATCATAGCCCGCAACCTGCGCGGGGAAGAGCTGCATAATAAACTGGCGGAGCTGCTGGAATAGGAAGGTTATCAGTTATTGGTTATCAGTTATCGGTTATCGGTTATCAGTTATCGGTTATCGGTTATCAGTTATCGGTTATCAGTTATCGGTTATCGGTTATCGGTTATCAGTTATCGGTTATCGGTTATCAGTTATCGGTTATCGGTTATCAGTTATCAGTTATCGGTTATCGGTTATCGGTTATCGGTTATCGGTTATCGGTTATAAGTTATCGGTTATCAGTT
>Ga0172362_10001274_pt1 | contig 21529 bp, 17 predicted proteins | sample LakKivs1_kivu2a2_FD_114534 | JGI IMG/M metagenome (GOLD analysis project Ga0172362, IMG submission 114534) | Sediment microbial communities from Lake Kivu, Rwanda - Sediment s1_kivu2a2 | ecosystem: Environmental > Aquatic > Freshwater > Lake > Sediment | place: Rwanda: Western Province, Lake... | reverse complement strand
TTCCTCCTGTGTCATTTCGCAGTGCTTGATCAGGTAGCCTGCGACTACAACTGCCGATCGACTTCTGCCGGCGTGACATTGCACAAGCACTGGTGGCGATGTGTTCAGATACAGCGAGGGCTCGAGCACAAAGGACGCTTCCGCTTTGACGCCGGGCGCAATGGAGACTTTCCTCGCGTCACCACCACTCATCAAAGTGCCCACCGATCTGCGATATCCCGGTTTCAGGACGTCGAAGGAGACGCTTGTCGGTTTGATCGTGGGAACCTCCAGGCGATACTCGCCCTTCTCGTCGGTGTGAGTTTCCAGCGTATTGTGCTTTGAGTCCACGAACCGCATGTTCTTGGCTGGGATCGCGACGATCACGCGCGCCTTGGACAGCGGCTCGCCAGCCTCGTTCGTCACCCGGCCGCTTAGCACCGCGACTGAGGTCGTCTTTGACTCCGCCTTGGCCTTGTCCTCCTCCGCTTGAACGCTCGCGGTGAAGGCCATGGCCAGCGGAAACACGGCGAGCGCCGCGATACACAGGCCGCTTCGAACGTCGAGCCGATAGGTCGTACGCTGGGACATCATCTTGATTCTCCTGGTGAGTGAGCCGGTGGAATGGACCGCGGTGGAAAGTGGCGCGAAGACGCGTGGTTCTTCCGAGAGAAACTCTACCGTGTCGACTAAGGCGGCTGCATAGGCTCGCTCCTGACGCGGCGCAAGTTCCAACGCGCTCTGGTCGCAGCACTGTTCTTCCAGATCACGCAATTGCCAGCAGGCAATCCACACGATCGGATGCCACCAGAACACGCTCGTCGCCGCCAGCTCCAGCAGGCGAACCAGGTGGTCGCGACGGCGGATGTGAGCCAACTCATGGGCGATGATCGCCGCCTGGGCATTCTCACTCAGCCGGGCAAAGAGCTCGGCCGGTAGAATCATCCGCGGCGGCCCGCCGATCGACCAAACGAGCGGCGGCAATCGAAGCGGCGTCATCATAACTTCCGGGACTTGGCGCAACCCCATCCTGATTGCAAGGCGTGCAACCTGCGCCGAGATGTTCGCGGGCGCTCGCCCGACATTCTGCACGAGCTTGGCGAAGCGGCGAATGAGAATCGTGTAGCCAAGAGCGAACGCGGATGCCCCCAGCGCCCAAAAGAAAACGAGTACCGCGGAGACGGACCATGGGGCGACGACAGGCGAAGTGGTTGAAGTTCCTGACGCTGCGCCGTGACCGTTGGCGATGACTTCAGAAGCGTCCTGGTTGAGGAGATCTCGGTCCGTGGAACTGGCCAGGTTCGCCATCTCTACTTGCACCGGCGGCGATAGTCGAGTGGAATCTTCGCGAACCGCTTGTGGCAACCACGTCGTGGCGAACGGAATTCCCGAGATCACCAAGGGGGGAGTAAACAGTTTGAGCAGCACGATCACCCAAAGCAGGTGAACCGCGGCCGGGTTCTTCCACACCCGCCCCAGCAGCGCCGTCCCGATTCCCAGAAAAGTGGCCAAGATCGCGTTGCTGGCGATGATTTCCCAGGCGTTTATCATGGCTGCCTCGGTTTGGTTCGGTGACTCACGACGGCGCCGGTGGAAGGACTACTTTTCTGGTGGCCACAACTCATCGATTAGTTGGCGAAGTTGTTCGCGGTTCTTCTTCGAGATCCCCTTGGAGCGAAGCAAGGTCGTCACGAGCGGGGTGATTGCGCCGTCGCACAGCCGATCGGCCAACTCCCGCAGGCGGTGCCGCAGGAAATCCTCCCGGCTAACCAATGCACGGAACTGATGCGCTCGTTCGCTCCGATCGCGCGCGATGCAGCCCTTCGCTTCCAGCCTTTCGAGCAGCTTTTGCACCGAGGCTACTTTGGAATCGGACACCTGTTCGTAAAGGGCGTCCGCGATATCACGGCTCGTCGGGGCACCTTGCTCCCAGATCACCTCCAGGATGGAGAGTTCCCCTTCGGTAACTTGCTCGATGTGCATGCGTCTAAGATCCTGATCGGGAGCCTGACCTGCTGTCTACGACAGACTGTCTGTCTGTGTTCATCGTACTGGATCCGAACAGCGTGTCAATCAGGATCTGGCGGAATTATCCTCCCGGCTTCAGTCTCGCTCGCCGCCCCGGCGCTCACCGTGGCACGGCCGAGATTCGCCAGGTGATGGAAATTACAGGCTTGCCGAAGCGCCGCAGCGACGACCCCCAGGCTGAACGTTGCCGGGGACATCGGTAGCACCGCCGTGGCCATCTCGCGACTGCCGTTCGAAAAGAATGTCGCCAGAACAATGCCCACAAGGGTTCGATTCACCCAGGAGAAACATGCTACCGAGATTGCTGCTCATCCATCCAGCGGGGGGCCGCTGTCGGCGTCAACGCCATGAGAATCGCGCATCATTTCTTCCGTCGGATGGATAGCACCTGCACTCGCGACGCCCGCACGCCGCGGTAGAAGCTCGCTAGTGTCGGGTGTCGCCTCGCGACATTCTCGCAGCGAGGCATCTGGCCGAATGTTGGCACCGTTGATCTTGGGCGTGCCGATGCGTTGGGACAGGTAAATGCCGGAATGGCCGCTAAACATATAGGCAAAAAAGCAGGCGGTAGCGATGTAGACCGCATGCTCGGCTCCGAAGAGTTCCAGTCCCATGACCGTGCAGGCGATTGGCGTATTCGTGGCCCCGGCAAACACAGCCACAAACCCCAAGGCGGCAAATAAGTCGATCGGTGCTCCTAGAATGATCGCCATCGTGTTTCCGAGCGTAGCGCCAATAAAGAACAGCGGTGTCACTTCGCCCCCCTTGAATCCACTTGCGAGCGTGATCGCCGTGAAGAGGATCTTCCACCACCAGCTCAACGGTGTGGCCCCGCCCGCCTTGAAACTGGACAAGATGCTCACGCCATTCGCTTCTCCGGGAATGCTGTGAACCCCCAATCCCAAGTAATCACGCGTTCCCAGCAGATAGACCAGCGCGATAATCGCAAGCCCACCGGCCACCGGCCGCAGCCAGGGCCAGCGAATCGCAAACTTGAAAACCCGTTGCAAACCGTGGGTCAACTCCGCGAACACCACGCTCGCAAGGCCAAAGACCGCGCCTGCGACGACAACCTTCGTCAGCAGCACGGGGTCGATCGTGGCAAGCGTTTCAATAACCTGATGATAGTCAGTATGCCTGACGCCCCAGGCGGCACACGACCAGTCGCCCACGATGCTGGCCAGCAGACAGGGCAAGATCGCCTCATGCGTGATTCGGCCGATCGCCAACACTTCCAGAGCGAAGATGGCTCCCGTCACGGGCGTCCCAAAAACGCCACCGAAGCCGGCGGCAATTCCGGTCATCAAGAGCGTGCGGCGATCGACGTCCGCCAGTCGCCACCAGCGTGCAGCACTGTCCGCGATGCTTCCACCCATCTGGACCGCGGTTCCTTCGCGGCCGGCCGAACCACCAAAGAGGTGCGTCAGGACGGTGCTCACCAAGATGAGCGGAGCCATTCGCGCGGGCACGCCGCCGCCCGGCTGATGAATTTCGTCCATAATCAGGTTGTTGCCGGCGTCGGCATTCTTGCCTGACCATGCATAGAGGAAGTAGATCGCGACACCGGCCAATGGCAGGAAATACAGCAGTTCCGGATGTTTCCATTGCAGCTCGGTGGCAATGTCGAGCGACGTAAGGAAGAGCGCGCACGCCGACCCCACCACTGCCGCTACGGGTGAGGCAAGCACGATCCACTTGGCAACGTGGACCCCAAGCGAGAATTGCTCGCGTAGATTGAATCGAAAAGGCATGATTGGTTCCCGTCAGTTTTCTGCGGGATTGCCTTACCTGGCAGCAGGCCAGATACGATACTCCCACAAGCGCACGACCACAGGTGCAGTTGTAGGAGTCATCAGCTCGGTTCCGTTGAACCGGCGGTTAGGGCGAACTCCATCGCCTCAGGGTTTAGATAAGCTTAGCTTACAGTTACCAGCCGAATCAAGACCTGGCTTGCGGCTATTACGATCAGTCGCACTTCATTCGCGACTTTCAGACGTTCTCAGGGTTCTTTCCCACGGAGTATCTCCGCCGGCGTGGGAGCTCGCTGTTTCCGAATCTGGTAATCTGACAGCGGGCTCACATGGCGAAAGGCGCGGCTCCCATTTCGATCGCCGCGGTTGACGCGCAAAAAAACGGAGCCTGCGAGATGACACGCTATCTGGCGTCGTCTCACACGCTCCGTCAAACTGGAGGCGGCGGGAATCGAACCCGCGTCCCGCGACATTTCCGCGGGGGCTTCTACGTGCGTAGTCGGATCATTTACGCGTCTCGACCGCCGACCCCCAACCGACGAGGTGCCTGGCAGTCCAGCCGGGAACTTTTTTAGCTGCGGGCGTGCCCAGCAGTGACCCGCAGCGATTCGGATTTGGTGACGAGTTTTTGGGCCTCTCCGACGAAAGCCCGCAACTCGGGTTACCTATCTCTAGGCAGCCAAAGCAAAGGAATCTTCAGCAATTGAAGATGTGATCAGCTTTTTTACGTGGCCCACTGATCAACCACGGCACGCCACCCACGCTTCTAGCTATCCGGTCGAACCCAGTTCGCCCCCGAAAGTTACAGCCAAAAGCACTTGGCACACCTTCAATTATAGCAGATCGACCGTGGGGGCAAGCCGGCTTGAATTCCAGGTAGTGGGTCAGTCTGAAATTAAAAATCAGCGATCCGCAAGGAAGGCCGCGACAGCCAAGCATCCCAATACAACGACGGGAGTAAGAATCGCCGCTACGGGCCATGCGTGATTGCGTCCCCGCAGAAGTCGCTGGATAGCAACGGTGAGCCCCAAGAACACCATAGTTGCTAGTCCCGCGCCGACTTTGCTGCTCGCGCTGATGAACATCAGGGCCACGACCCATAGAACGGCGGCTACCAACAGAATCCCGGCATCTTCGGCGCTGAAAGGCTTTCGGCTCATACGGCCAGTATAGCCGGGGAGAGGGGCGTCCGCGCAAAGATGAATCCCGCCCTGCCATGCAGGGCGGGATTCCATATACTCAATACTAAGCACGACGAATAAGCAGCGTGGTCCCTACAAAAGAGCGTCAGAAACTGATTTCAGACTGCCCCACTACCTTTTTTATGCGCCCCGCTCCCCTGCTAGAATGCCCCTATGAGCGAAGCAGAACGAACTTCAGGTGCGCGGCTCCTGCACGCTGGGACTTGGATCGCACTGGCGGTCGGGCTTTTCGTCGCCGCATCTAACACGCAGGACGGTCCAACCTACTTGGCCGCCGCCGCGACAGCCGCCTACTTCGCCATTGGGGCATGGACGGGAAAGATGTTGTACTTCGTCCCCTTCTCGCCACTCATCTTTTTCGCCGCAATGTTTCTCAGCATGTTGGTGATCCTGTCATTCGGCAGGTAGCCGGCCGGCAACACACTATTAAGTTCCGGGTCAGTCTGATCCTTGCGGCCCCGGCTATATTGGGTGTATGAGTGGCATCATAGTGAGCGCAACCGCTATTCTCTTAGGGGTATTTATGGCGCTTGCTATGCAAACGCTCCTTGGTGTACTCCTGCTCATGCTCAACATTCGTGCGAGCCCATACGAAAACGTCCTGGCCTTCGCTCTATGCGTTATGTCGCTCACCTACGGGATTGATACGTACCGGCAAACGCTGCGAGGCCGTCTGGTCAGCTTAATTCCAATCGCGGTTGTGCTGGCCGCCTACCTAGCGCTCTTCACTGTCTCCGTCGTTGCCGGTCTACTCTGAAATTCTAATTCCAAACTGACCAACTACCTGAATTCCAGGTGAGCTGACAAGAACCGCCTCAATTGCGCCGCAATCGCCGCCTGCCAACAAACACGAGGCTCGCTGCCGCGCTTACCGCCAGCCAAATCGTCGCCGGCTCCGGCACCGGCAACACCACATACCGTTCGTAGGGCAAGGCCGAGGTCTCGCCCATGTACTGGCCGGCGAGTCCCGCCGTGGTCAGGATCTCCAGATCGGTGAACGGCACATGGTTCGTTCCAAATGCCATGTTGGTCGCGGTCAGGAACAGGTTCGCAATGATCCCGTTGCCCACGGCCGCCGGATGGCGACCATCCTGAAAGAAGTGCGTCGGATCGCTGCTGGCGTTGACCGTATCGATCGGCACGCCGCCGACCACCAGCGGCACCAGGTTCGCTTCGCGATTTGCCAGGGCCAGGTCGATATAGGCTTGCCCGCGCCCGAGCACGGCCGGCTTGAGCAGCGAGTTGACCAGGTCGACGGCCGCCGTGCCGCGTGCAATCTCCGCTGGCGTATCGAACACTGCGCGCCCACCCGGCGTCAGCAGGATGTCAGGCATGCCGGTCACGATCATCCCTTGTGGTCCGGCTAGAAGCACGGTATCCATCGCCGTGCCGATATTGTTGACGACGCCTTGCGCCCAGGTTTCCAGTGCCGGCCCCGTGAGTGCGCCGCTGGCGATGTTCGCTCCCACGGCAAAGAAGTCGTTCGCGCCGATGAACAGATACGCCACGTCGACTTCGCCGTTCTGGACGAGCGTCTGCACCTGCGTATGCTGTCCCTGCGTCAGCAGCGTGTTCGTCCGCGCCCCACCGACCGCGACGTTGTATGGCTGACCGGCGACGCCAAAGTTAAACCCGCGCTGGTTCGCAAGATACGGAATCCAACTCCCTGTATACGTGGTCCCCGCGCTCTCGCTGGCTCCCATCGAGGCGTAGCCGTCGATCACTGCCGCTTGGGCCGCCGTCGCGCCGGCGAAGAATGCCAAGGCCAAACCCGCAACTGCCAGTCGCTGCACACCGCGTCGCGAACATCTCACCAGCCCCAACGCCAGGCCCGCGACTAGCGACAGGCCCAGCGTCGAGGGCTCGGGGACGGGAAGCACGACGAACTGCGCGTAATCCAGATTCGAGGTTTCGCCCGAATACTGTTGGGCCAGTCCGGCAATCGTGAGGATCTCGAGGTCAGTGAACAGCGCGAAGTCGGTCCCGTAGCCCAGGTTCAGCGCAGCGAGAAACTGATTCGCCAGAATGCCGTTGCCCACGGCCGCGGGATGCACGTTGTCCTTAAACAAATGCGTGGGATCCCTGCTGGCGGTCACGGTGTCGATCTCGACTCCGCCCACAAACAGCGGTTGAGCGTTCAAATTGCGGAGCGCCCCCGCATAGTCGACGAACACTTGCCCGCGCGCGAGTACTGCCGGCTCGAGATACGAATCGACCAGGTCGACTGCTGCCTGGCCGCGAGCCCGCTTTTCCGGCGTGTTGAACAACGCCCGGCCTGCGGGCGTCAACGGACTATCCGCCATCCCGTTCACGATCATCCCAGTTGGCACGGCAGCCAGCACGGTGTCGAGCGCCGTTTCGATGTTGCCGACGAGTCCTTGGGCCCAGGCATCGAGGGCCGCTGCGCTGATGGTTCCGGCTGCCACCTGGCTGGCGACGCTACCGAAGTCGTTGTTGCCAATGCTGAGAAAAGCGAGGTCGACATTGCCCGCCTGCACGAGGCTCGCGACTTCGGTGTGTTGCCCTTGTGCGAGCAGCGTGCTCGATGTCGCGCCGCCGACGGCAACGTTATAGGGATTGCCGGCGCCGCCAAAGTTCAGTCCGCGCTGATTCACGAGCCAAGGGAGCCAACTTCCCGTGTAGTCGTTCGGCGAGCCGGCCGTGACGCTCGCTCCCATCGCGGCGTAACCGTTGATTTCCGCCTGACCCGGCGAGGCCTGCGCCAAGAGGGCGAAGGCAAAAACGAAACGTATGAACGGCTTCATTAGACCGACCTCGAATCTGTTCCGGTAGAGATGAGATGTCCGAGCTTGGGCGGCGGCCCCGATCTGCCTGCCCACACCGATCAACCCGGCCCCGTCAGGTGCGTTACAGAAAAAGCCCCAGTTTTCGGGAAAACCGCGGTTCTGCAGGCGCGGGGCAACTTTCTTGAAACGTCCTCCCGCACACGGTGTTGTAATGGATGGGTGCGAGTCCCCGCGTGGTGTCCGCCGGGGGCTCACTCACCCAGCGCGAGAGCGGCGCCTCCCCTCGCGAATTCGGAGCAACACGGTTTGGACGGCTGGATCGCGCTCGCCTTGCCGAGCGCAGTAGCCTATGCGAACTCCCTGGTGGGCGATCGCACACACGCAGAGGACATTGTCCAGGAGTGTGTGTGTCGCCTGCTGGTTCATGCTGCGCGCTACGACCTCGAGCGCGACGGCCGCAAACTCCTGTTCCGTTCAATCACCAACGCCTGCATCAACCTGCAAACGCGCGAGCGAAAGATTGTGAGCCTGGACGATACGGGCCGAGCCGATGGAGCCGGCTGGGAAGTGGCCGATCGCACTGCCGTGACGCCCCCGGCGGCGGCCATGGCCGAAGAACTGCGTGCGGCGATTGCCGAGGGACTGGCCACGCTTGGCGTCCGCTATCGGGCCGCGTTGGAACTGACCAGCCTGGGGTACGAAACCGGCGAGATTGCTGAAATGTTGGGAGTCACTGCCGAGAATGTCCGCGTGCTTGTGTTTCGGGCCCGAAAATCGATGGCGGCTTTTTTGAATGCGCGGTTTACTGGAGAAGCTTCGTCGTGAACCTCAAGCTTCCGGTCGACGAGCAAGATGTTGACGCCCTGGTGCGCGGGTATCTCGAGGCCAGCGCCGCCACGGTCGATGTCCAGCGTCTCGAGCGTGAGATCACCGCGCGTTTAGGTACGCCGGTGCCGGCGGCCTTGCCCGTTTCAGAAGACCTGCCTGTCTCTGGGTCGCGACTGCCCACGTTTCTCGCCCGCGCCGGCGCTTGGGCCACCGCGGCCGTGGTGCTCGTTGCCGTCACGGCAGCCCTGTATCTCACACTCCAACCGGAACCGGCCGGCGCGTATGCTCTGGTAAGTGCCGCCCAACAGTCGTTGGAGAAAGGTCCCGATCGTTGTTACCGCGTCGAAGGACACCTTCCCGAGGGCTGGCTCAAAGCGAATCCTTGGCTTCGCGTTGGCAAATCGGCAACGGTTTGGACTCGTGGCGACCGTTTCGTGGTCGCCTCCGACGGCGTCGCCACCGGCGATGGTCAGGGCGACGTTTACTGGGGGCAGGACGAGGACAAGAACTTCTGGTTTATCGTCGGAGACACCGGTTTTAGCTTCCGCCCCGGCGAAACGCCCCCCATCCTGCAACGCACGCGAATGTATCTCGTGCTCAACCCTCGCCAGCTCCTCAATCGCTTTCTCAAGGACTTCGATCTCACGATCATCAAGGATCGCGAGCAAGATCAGCCCGTGGTCCGCGTGTGGGCCACGCGCAAGCCGGAGTCGAAAGACATCGTGTTCGACACCGCCTGGATCGAGATCGATCCGCGCACGAAGCTTATCCGCCGGCTGGAGGTCGAACGCAAACTCGGCAAGCGGACGCTTCCCTATGGTCTGACGTTCACTTTTGTCGAACAGGCCTCGCTGCCGGCGAGCGACTATCAAGCCCTGGCGCACCTGCCGCAGGGCGGGGTGCTCCTGGGACCCAACCAGGCAGCCGAGCGCGATAAAAGGTTCTGGGAGCTGATCGGCCGCCGCCGTCCCGCCGCCGCGAAATCTCAGGAAGCGGCCGACAAGGCGCCGGTCGAAAGCCAGTAGAGAATTAGTGCCCCCAGCGCGATCCTGTAGACGACAAAGATGTACGTCGTGCGCGTCTTCAGGTAGTACAGCAAAAACGCGATCGACGCATATCCTGAAACGAGCGCCGCCAGCGTTGCTACCGCAATCGCGATCACGTCGTCCTGGCTGCCGAGCAATGCTTCCCGTTCGGAATAAAGCTGATAGACACCCGCCGCCAGCACGCTCGGCAGCGACAGCAGGAACGAGAACCGCGCCGCTGTCTCGCGCGATAGTCCGCTGAATAGCCCCGCCGTGATCGTCACGCCCGAACGCGACGAGCCGGGCACCAGGGCCAGTGCCTGGGCCAGCCCCATCACGATCGAATCGCGCCACGTGATCTCGGCAAGGTGCCGCGGCTCGCGATGCGACTTCCGCTGCCGCTGCATGAACACTTCGGCCGCGGCGAGCACCACTGCCAAGGCAATCAGCGCCGCCGCGACGACGTACAGCGAACGGAGCGTCGTTTCGATCGCGTCCTTGAACGCCAGTCCGCAGACCACGATCGGCAGCGTGGCCACGATCATCATCCAGCCCAATTGCGAGTCGAGTTCCGCCAGTGGTTTGCCCGTGGTGATGCCGCGCACCCAGGCAACTCCGATCCGTGCAATGTCGCGGCGGAAGTATGCCAGCACGGCCACGAGCGTGCCGATCTGAATCACCGCCGTGAACGCCGCGCCGGGATCTTCCCAGCCGAGCAGAGCCGGCACGATGCGCAGGTGCGCAGAGCTACTGATCGGGAGAAACTCGGTAAGGCCCTGCACGATGCCGAGCACGATCGCTTCGAACAAATCCAAGGGGAACGGCTCCGAGAGGCACGGCATCCAGGGGTCGGCGGAACTTTACGTCAGGCTGCGGTAATATAGCTCTCATGCCGCTGCCGCGGGATGGGCATTCTTACCCTTCGGCCTGCGACCGCCTCGGCTGCGAAGCGACTCGCCGAGAAGCCCTTCATGCGGCTGCCCGATTGTGGCATAATCGATGTTCTATTAAGCAGTTAACCGACCCAGTCACGCGCTTTCTCGCGAGCCGGCCGTTCCAGGTCCAGCCGACAGGATATCAACCAAAGGATTTCGATGTTCAGGAATTTGTGTCCGGAAGAGTTAGGCATCTCGGGACGCGACAGCGAGATTATCGAGCTGGTCCTCTCCAGCGGTTTCAAGGGGTTGGATGTCGATCTGCCCGCGCTTGTCGAGCAGGTCAAGTCGCAGGGATTCGCCAAAGCCACGCGGCTCATGACCAGCGCCCGGCTGAAGTTCGGCAGCTTCCGGCTGCCGATTCGTTTCGGGGGGACAGATACCGAATACAAAACCGATCTGGCCATGCTTCCGGAACAGCTCGACACGGCCGTCCAGCTCGGCTGCCATCGAGCGGTCACCGTCCTCGCACCGGGCAGCGAAACCCATCCCTTCCATGAAAACTTCGAGCTCTATCGTCGCAAGCTGCACGAAGTGGGCGATCTGCTCGCCGCCAAGAACATGAAACTCGGCGTGGGCTTCCTCGCGCCGGGCGCCTGTCGCGATGCGAGCATGCTCCAGTTCGTCCAGCGCGTCGATCAGCTCCTGCTCTTGCTGGGTATGGTCACGGCCCCGAACGTCGGCGTCGCGCTCGATACCTGGCACTGGCATCTCGGCGGTGGAACAATCGACCAGGTGAAGTCGCTCGGCGCAGCCAGAATCATCACCGTCACCCTCGCCGACTGCGAGCCGGGCCTGACTGCCGAAACAGCCACGCTCGCCGACCGCAATCTTCCCAGCGAGGCAGGGACGATCGACAACGCCGGCGTCGTCAAGCTGCTGTCAGAACTCAAATACGACGGACCCGTCACGCCGGCCGCCGGCGCCACACAACTCGAAGGTCAAAGCCGCGCGCAGATCATCCGCAACGCGGCCGCCGCCTGCGAAGCCGTCTGGAAAGCTGGGGGCATTAGCTCCGGCGCCAAACGCGTGCCCGTCGGCGGACGCTAGAGTCACGTCGCTCCCAGCGTTTGGGGTGGCACGCTCTGAGCTTCCGGCGAAGGGCGTGGTCGGTCCAAGCAAGCGCCGACTGGTGAAGCAGCGGTGCGCGCCGCTACAATGCCGCCATGTTCCACTACGATCGCGGACTCAAACTGACGAAAGCCGACCTGGCGATCGACTTTCGCCGCCGCCAGCCGCGCGCATTCATCTCGCATGCCCACGCGGATCACATGGCGCGCCACGAGTACGCGCTCTGCACGCCCGCCACGGCCGCGCTCTACAAGTTGCGATTTGGCACGCGGATGACGCATGACCTGCCTTACCGCCAGCCGCTCGAGTGGGGAGGGATCCGACTCACCACCTATCCCGCCGGCCATTGTCTCGGCTCGGCAATGCTGCTGGCCGAGGACGGCGAGCGCTCGCTCCTCTATACGGGCGACTTCAAACTCGGCGAATCGGCAACCGCCGAACGCGCCGAACTGCCCGAGGCCGACACGCTGGTGATCGAAAGCACCTACGGCAACCCGTTCTATCGCCATCCGCCGCGCGCGCAGTTGCTCGAAGAGCTGTTCCGCCTGGTGCGAGCCGCGATCGACTCCGGCGCCACGCCCGTCGTCGAGGCTTACATCCTCGGCAAGAGCCAGGAAGTCACCTGCCTGCTCACCCAGCGGGGTTTTCCGGTCCTGCAGCATCCGAAGATCTACGCCGTGAGCCAGGTCTATCGGGCTTGCGGCGTCGACCTGGGCGACTGTCACCTTTACCCTGGCAAGCCGCTGCCCGGGCACGTCGTCATCGTGCCGCCGCAGTTCCATCGTCACAATCGTTTGCCCGGCCTGAAGAAGACCGTCACCTTTGCGACCACCGGTTGGGCGATGCACGAGCGCACTCGCGTCCGTTGGGGAGTCGATCATGCCGTGCCCCTCTCGGACCACGCCGACTACGACGAGCTGTTCGAGGCCGTCGAGCGCGTGAACCCTCGCGTGATCTACTGCACGCATGGCCCGGTGAGCTTCGTTGAATGCCTGCGCAAGGCGGGCTTCAACGCCTATCCGCTCGATCGCTCCGACGAAGAACTCGTAACGCCAGTCCAGGGGCGATTGTTTTGAACCAGGAAACGCTCAAAGACTTAGCGGCGGGAATCATTTTTCTTGGATGTATCGCATTTGCTTTGTATTGGAAGATTCGCCACCTCTATCAACTGAAGGCGGAATGGTACCCGAAGGAGACCGAGCCGGCCCGAGCGAGCTCTTCGCCGGTTGCGCAACCAGTCAAGCATTCCATGCCACTGGACGACACGCCCGACGAACCCATCGCTTTCGGCTACAAGATCTCGTGGCTGACCATTCGCTCGACGGATACCAATCACGTCGCCCGCGTCGTGGGGCTCACCGACGTGCAGCCCGCCAACTGGGAGACGGGTCTCGAAGCGGCCATTCGAGGAGAGCGGATCTTCGTCTCGCCGGCGATCGAAGGTTGGATTTTCGTTGCCGGCAGTGATCTGCCCGAACTCGCGGCCGGCGATTCGCTGGCCGACTGGCAGCGCTGGCTGGCGGCCATCGCCGCCGAGTTTTCCGAGGTGCAATACTTCGGCAGCGAGCGAGTAATCGGTTACTGCGCCTGGGCTCGCTTCGTTGATGGGCGTGAGCTGCGCGCCTTCAGTTGCACGGACGAAGCGATTCACGTCGATCGCGGCGCGCCCGCGACAGTCGAGCGGAATTGGAGTGCCAACGACTCGGAAGGCGATCCGCGGCCCGACGAAGAGGATTTGCTTCGCGTTGCGGCCGAGTGGGGTTTCAATCCCATGACACTGGAAGACCGCGACTATCCGCGCGGCGTGGGCCTGGTTGGGCGGCCGAGATAGCGCACCACTCGCCGCCGCTCAAAATACTGCCACCCGATTGTATATCGCCCTTCGTTCGGCTGGTAGCATGGGGCTCCACAGGATCAGTCTTCGTATCTCGTTCTCGGATGCTCATCATGCTCCGCGCCGCCGCGATCGCCGGATTGCTCACCGTCATGTGCTGCTCGAACGCCCGCGCGATCGAGTTTTACGTCGTCTCCGAACCGGAACGAGCCATCTACCGAATCGATTCCAAAGCCCTGGGTAAGCCCGATCTCGTCGGCAAGCTGGAAGGGCGGGGGGCCCTGATGGGACTCGTCGACCTCGGCGACGGCGAACTGCTCGTCTTCGACAGCACAAACGATTCGATGCTGACCTATAGCCTCGAGCTGAAACGAATCGTCAGCGAGGTCAAGCTCGACCGCGATCTTGATTTGCACGTCCGCGGCATCGCGATGGATTCCAAGGGCGTTATCTACGGCGTCTTTCCAGGCCTCAAGCTGGCCACGGTCGATCGTGTGACCGGGCAGACCACTCCCGTAGTCACGCTTCAGGGCGCTGCTCGCGTTGAAGCGATCGCCTTCGGTCCCAACGATCGGCTGTTTGCCAGCGGAAGCGCGAAAAACGACGGCAGCAGCGAGAACTTCTACCGAGTGGACCTGAAAACCGGCGAACTCGATCTGATCGGAGCGCACGGTTTCGCCGATCTCGACACGCTCGTTTTCGGTCGCGATACCTACTTCTATGGCGCCAACTCCCGCGCCGAGTTGACCAACGAGTTGCTCCGGGTCTCGCCCCGCGGTGGCAAGAAGGATGTCGTTGGAGATACTGGCGTGCGCGGCGTCAACGCGATCACCTTGCCGCGCAACCGCTGAATGCGCGCAAAAAAAAAGGAACAGGGATCGTCCGCAGCTCCGCTAGAAGCTGCTTCTGATCCCCGTTCCCTGACTGGTCCAGACCGTGTAACGAGGGGCGAACGACGTTACGCCGACTGGTCCATTTCGATCTGCAGGGCGTCAAACGCCGTCCGCAAGCGACTGCTTAGTCCATCCACAGGAGAACCATCGTGTCGCAAATCAAAAACGATCAGGCAGATTTCAAGGTGACTACCGACCGCTATTACAACACACGCAATTGGGTCGGTCGTCAGCGCGATCGCGCCGGCAAGCTTAGCCACGGCTGCATCGCCTGGATGCTCGGCCTGCCGCTGCCAATCATCATCCTGGCTTTCCTCTGGCGCGGCTGCGATTAGCCGCGGGATCGTCGGCGTCGATTCGTTGCGCCTACGACTCCCGCCGCGCACACTCCGAAGACCGTCAGGACCAGCGACGACGGTTCGGGCACCTGCACGGAGAGATATTCGAAGCTGTTGAGAATCAGCGTCAAGTTTTGCGTGTACATGTCGCTATCGGCAGAAAAGATCACCCGCCCGCTGCCACTGCCGAACGTGTTCTCCGGAGCGTAAGCCAAGACCGGTTGACTGTTCGAGTCCAGCAGGGCCACCGTGATTGCCGGCCCCACATCGCCAAACCAGCCCGGATTCGTTGTGGTCAGGGTGGTCACCACGCCGAACGGGCCTGCCGTGAACGGCGCCGAACTCGGATCGATTACGGTTGCATTCGGATCCGTCAGCGTCGCCCCCGTGATCGTCAGTCCAAACGGACCCAGCAGCGTGGGGTTGGTGAGCGGTGAAAAGTTGCTCCGTTCACCCAAAATCAATGCATTCCCGCCGTTTCGCACGTAGTCGTACAGCGCCGTTTGTTCCGCGACCGAGAGTGGCACGATCTCTTGCGAATCGTTGTACGCCGCCGTAACGACCAGCAAATCGACGCCCGACAAGTATCCGGGCGTGAGCGTTCCATTGCCACTGAAGTTCGTGCCAGCGAAATTACTCGAGAGCAAACCGCGGAGCGGCGCGGTAAATGCGCCGTCGCTCATGCTATAGGGGCCGCCGCGCCCGAGATCGAATCCGCCGACTTGAATGGCGTGAGCTGCGGCCGCTTGGATCAACAAGACGATGACGAGAAGGGTCCGGCGCAGCATTGCAAAGAGCTTGATGTTCTATTCCGGGGGGTGGTTGCCTCAACCCCCTCGATTTTACGGGTCTCTTTTATTTGTGTCAATGAAAATGTTAGGCGATTGCGTTTCACTTCCCCATCAGTGCAATCACGCCCTGCCAGCCCGCTGGGGGCCGCCGGTCGTGCTGCGCAATGATCATTAGCAGGAAGTCCTTCACGCGATCGCCGGCAGGCACCTCGTGCAACTGGTCCATCGCTGCTTGCCAGTTTCCAGCAACGAAAGCATCCAGGGCGAGTTCGTACTTGGCCACATGCACTTCGGTCACCGCGTCCGTTGAACTCCCCCGCGGCAGCAGTTCCGTCGCTTCCACATGCGTCGTCATTCCAACTGGCTGCACAACGGCGACTCTTCGCAACCGCATCTCAATCTGCTCGCCGCGCGCTCGCAGTTGTGCCGCAGTTCGCTCGTCGATCAGAATCGGCGCGTGCAACGTTTTGGTCATCCCCTCCAGTCGCGACGCCAGGTTCACCACCGGCCCGAACACGGTTACCTTCACCTGGTCGGCGGTGCCGATCTTGCCCGCGACCGCGCGCCCCGTGGCAATCCCGATTCCCACTTGAAAGTCTGCCAGCGGGCTGTTCTCGGTGGCTGCGGTAAATGAAGCGCGAATGGTGAGCGCCGCTCGGGCAGCCCGTTGCGCGGCATCTTCCTGCGGCAGCGGCCAGCCCCAGAAGCCCATGGCCGCGTCGCCATGAAAGTCACCCACGACCCCGCCTTCTTCAAGAATCGCATGTGTCGCGACACCCAGGGCATCGCTCACCCGCTCGAGCAGCCCCATCAGGTCGTCGCTCGAGCGCTCGCTGACGCGCGAAAAGCCGCGCAGATCGCAGAACAGCACCGTGACTTCCGTTTCCCGCGGCGCCAGGGCCACGTCTGGGTCAACATCCTGCAAAGCTTCCATCACCGGCGGCGCAAAAAACTGGCTCAAGCCGGCCCGTTCGCGCTCCAGTCTGCGCACGTCGCATAGCGCGCCCAGGGTGGTAGCCGCCAGTTCGGTGAACTTCAGATCATCGCGCAGGTCGCGCGGATCGGAAACCGGGTTCGTGGCGCTGCCGCTCGAGGCAAACCGGCCGGCCACGTACAGCGCCCAGCCGCGGCAGGCCCGACCCATCACCGGCGTCGAAAACGCCCAGTCGATGCCCTGGTTGATGGTGAACTCGCTGCTTCCGCCGGCCGAACTCGCAGAGTTCCAGACATGCAGCACGCTCTCGCTGCGGGCGAGGGCATCGACAATCAATCGTTGGCTGGGTTGAAACTCGCCACGGATTGCTCCCCGCCGGTCCCAATGCAGGACGTCGACGATCGGACATTCACTCTTCAATTCGCGGCCCGCGACGAGCGCCACCGCGCCCGCTCGCGGCAAACCGGCCAGCAGCAGATTCACCAGCCGCACGGAAAGTTCCGAATCGCCCCCGGCACCGCCAATCACCTCGGGCAACCGGCTCAGAACATCGATGTGCGGGCCGATGTGGCGAAACGGCAGATTGTGCAAGTACTCGGTGCTGAACGCCTGCTCTTCGACCGGCGCGGGCACGTCGAGCGAGACATGCACGCGATCGCTCGCCACCGTGAACGTCGTATCACCGATCACAAAGTGCTCGCTCGGCAGCAGCATGAACTCGTCGAGCTGCTGGCCCTTGTAGAAGATCGGATTCCGGGCGTCCGAAAGTCTGCGCACGTGCAGCCGCCGTCCGTCCCAGCGCAGCTCGGCATGCCGCCGCGAGATCCGATCGTCCCAGGCCGCGGGCCAGGTCGCGGCGCGTCCGAGCACGACCGGCCGCTCGGCAACGAGTGCCCGCCGCCAGCGGTTTCGCGAATCGACTCCTTGGGCGATCAGATCAGCCACGGTCGTTGCTCCAACGCAATAATCGGGAGGCACGTTCCTAAGCTTTCGATGTTACGCACGCTCCGACGAGGACTCTTATCCAACTGGCGCACTCGCTCTTGGCAATTCCGCTGCCGGCCGTCGCCGACCAATGGTTTTCACCACCACCGCCCACAACGCGGCAATCGCCAGCGCGATCGAAACTGCGGCAATGATACTCGTCGACACCAGTCGATTCTCCAGTCGCCGCAGCGTGCTACCGATCGCTCCGTCGTACGACTCTTGCACGATCACCACGAAGCCCGTCGGTCCAGAATGCATGTCCACGGGCGCGGCGTCCGCCAGCCAGTGCACGGCATAGTCGCTCCCCTCGGGATCGCGCGCCAGCGGATCCTGGTAATCCTCGCGTACGTTCGCCGCGTCCAGGTCCGGCAATTCGTTCTCCCGCAGGTGATACGACTGAAACCGCTTGGGCACCTCTCGGTTCTGATCGCGCATCGTTTCAAACAACGGATGCTGCAGGACGAGCCCCTTGTTCGGACCGTCGCGCCAATCGACCAGCACCGCAAACTGGTCGGGCCGCTCGTCCGGAATGTCGAGAAACCGATTCACGTTGGCCGAGACCGCCAGAATTCCCAGGTAACGCTTCGCCGGCCTGCCAGCCGGGCCTGGCTGATCGTCGTCGATGTAAACCGGCGTCGAGATCGTAACCGTCCAGCGATCGGTCACCTGGCTGTAATAGACGGCCGAAAGGTTCGTTCGCGTGATGTGTTGGTCGGGCCCCGCGCGCCAATCGGTCGGAAAGTCCTGATTGGCTCCCTGGTAATAGGAACGCCAACTGTAGTTGTCGCCCACGGTGCGTTCTTCCGGCGAGCGGGCAAGCTGCACGCCTGTCGGTCCGCTGGCGAACCAGCTTTCGGCTCGCACCAGCTCGGGATCGGCCATCAACTCGTCGAGCCACTCCTGCAATGCCTGGCGTCCGGCACAGGCCCTAAACTCGGCGCGCGCCTTCTCGCGCTCCGCCCCGGTGAGGCGTGGATCCTCCATCCGACGCGTCAGCTCCGCAAGCTCCGGATCCTCCAGCGTTGCCGCCAGCAAGGTTTGAAAACGATAGTTCGCGGCCACCTCTTCGACCAGCTTCGCATACTGCTCGAACTTGTTGCTCACGCTGGTTGCCACATACCGTGCCGCAAAACTGTTGCTCTGCAGCGCCCGCAGTCGCAGGGCTTCGTCCGACTCATTCATCACGGTCGAGAACCAGCTCCAGGCAAAAATCGACATCACGCCCAGCAGCACGGCCGGGCCGATGAAACCCAGCAGCACCAGCGGCCGGCGCGCCCGGCGCTTGGCTCGCTCGTCGAGCGCATCGAGCACGGCCTGCACGTTCGCGAACCGCGCATCGCGATCCGGTGCAAGGCACCCATCCACAATCTCGGCCAGCTCGCGATCGACCCCCTTCACCTGGCGGTGCCCCGTGGGACGCGGCGAATTCAGGATCAGCCCGCGATACCGCGCCAGCCGCTCTTCCAGGTCGGGTGCCGTTGCGAGCTGCGTGGCCGAGGTTTGATCGCGATACGGCGGCTCGCCTGTCAGCATGACGTACAGCAGAGCCCCCAGCGCATAGACGTCCCACCGCACGTCGGGCACCGCCGTCAGATCGGCCTGCTCGGGCGCCATGTAGAACAAGGTGCCAAGCGCCGGCGTCTGCTCGTGCGAGAGTCGCGACTGACCAAAATCCGCCAGCCGCGGATGCCCGTCCTGATCGAGCAGGATGTTCGCCGGCTTCAGATCGCAATGCAGCACGCCCTTGCCATGCGCGTGCATCAGGCCCACGGCCACTTCGCGAAACAGGTTCACCGCCACGCGCGGCGCGAGCTTATCCTCCCGCGCGAGCAGCTCTTCCAGCGAACCGCTCTCCACGTACTCCATCACGTAATAGGGCGGCTGGGCGTCCCAACCCACTTCGAGCAGTTGCACCACGTAGCGATCTGCCGAAAGGAACGCCAGCTTCTCCACCTCGCGCGACAGGATCGACCAGTCGAGTCCTCCCTGATGGGCATAGAACTTGATCGCCACCTGCCGGCCGGTATTCCGATCGCGGGCCACCCACACCTCGCCATATGCGCCAGACCCCAGAAACCGAATCGGCTCATAGCCTGGCAGTTCGAGCGGGGGCCGCGCCGGCTCCAGGCTAAGCGCCTGGGCCCGCCGCTGCTCTTCGTGCGATTGCTGCTCGGTATGCTTGAAATCCATCGGCGTTCCGCAGCATGGGGGCAGGGTCAGCTGGAGGGGAATTGCCCTAGAGCTATAGTATTAGGCCGGCCGTGAATTGAGAATCTGGCTTTCTTTGATGGATCAGCCGCACCTGCAATCGGGGACCTTAATGACGCGTCCTTTAAGTCTAGCTCTGACAGCCGTCCTGGTGGCACTGACAATCGCCCCATCGCGGGCAGAAGAACCGGCCAGCAGTCCCGCCACCCTGCCGCTCGACGCCTTCCGTCCCAAGTCGATGCTGGCGGTCGACGAGCACCCGCTCACCCGGGCCAGGTATCCTGTGGTCGATGTCCACGTCCATCCGCGGATTCGACTGCGAAATTCGCCCGAGCAGCTCGCCGACTTCGTGAAGCTGATGGATGCGCAGAACATCGCCGTGTGCGTCAGCCTCGATGGCGGCCTGGGCGAGCAACTGGCCGAGCACAAGAAGTATCTCTGGACGAAGTATCCCGATCGGTTCGTGATCTTCACGAACATCGACTGGCAGGGCGCCGGCAAGCCCGACGACTCCGCGAGCTGGGATTGCCAGCGACCCGACTTCGCCCGCCGGATGGCCGCAGCGCTCGCCGACGCGAAAGAGCAGGGGGCCAGTGGGCTGAAAGTCTTCAAGAACCTGGGGCTCGAGTATCGCAATCCCGATGGCTCACTGATCCGCGTCGACGATCCGCGCTGGGATCCGATTTGGGCGGCCTGCGGCGAGCTCGGCTTCCCGGTACTCATTCACACCGCCGATCCGAAAGCCTTCTTCCTGCCGACCGATCCGACGAACGAACGCTGGGAGGAACTCAAGCGGCATCCTGACTGGAGCTTTCATGGGCCAGGCTTCCCCAGCTACGAAGAACTGCTTGAGCAGTTCATCAACATCGTGAAGCGACATCCAAAGACAACGTTCATTGGCGCCCACGTCGCCAGCAGTGCCGAAGATCTCGGCCAGGTCGGCCGCTGGCTCGATGCTTATCCAAACTTGTATGTCGACATTGCCGCTCGTATCGCCGAGCTCGGTCGGCAACCGTTTACCGCCCGCAAGTTCTTCGAGCAGTACCAGGACCGGATCCTGTTCGCCACCGACGGTCCGCGCGTGGCTGAGCGGCTGCATTACCACTGGCGCTTTCTGGAAACGCACGACGAATATTTTCCCTATGCCGAGAACGAGTTTCCACCACAGGGCTTCTGGCGGATCTACGGCGTCGAGCTGCCGGACGAGATATTGCGCAAGGTCTACTATGGCAATGCCGAGCGGTTGATCCCCGGCGTCCGCGAGCGCTACGAGCGGGCCGCCGCTCAGTTGAAGTAGCGCGGTGCGGTCGATCCGCATCTTAGCCCGACGCGCTAGCGAGGGTACCCCGCGGAAACGCTCTCGCCAGATCACGGCGTTTCTTGCGACAGCACGTTCTGGAAGAAATTGGACGCCGCCCGCTTCTTTGATTACAGTGTGCGCGGCTGAGCTTCACCCCGCGGGTGGACGTTCGGTCAATCGGGGCACGCATCTCGGACGAGGCAACCATGAGCCGTTCCCACTCTCTGTTTGGCGTTCGCGCTGCGCGCGTCGGTAATCCGGCGAAAAACTCTCTCGCTGCCGGCCGCACGTTCGAAACGCTCGAGTGCCGCGCACTGCTGGCGGTCAACGTCGCGCCCTCCTTCACGGTGACTGAAGACTGGACAACCGGATTCCAGGGCGTGATACGCCTCACCAGCAGCGAAACCACGGCCATCACACCCTGGCGACTCGAATTCGATTGGTCCGCGAATATCACCTCGATCTGGGATGCTCAGATCGAAAGCCACACCGGCAGTCACTACGTGATCGTGCCGATGCACTGGAACACCAGCCTCCCCGTCGGCGGCCACGTGCAGTTCGGCTTTGTCGCTAGCCCCGGTGGATCGCCTTCTGGCCCGACCAGCTACAAGCTCAACGGCTCGCCGCTGGGAAGTTCCACGCCCACGCCGCCGTCAGTCACGATCGAAGATCTCTCGG
>Ga0172362_10001270_pt1 | contig 21545 bp, 19 predicted proteins | sample LakKivs1_kivu2a2_FD_114534 | JGI IMG/M metagenome (GOLD analysis project Ga0172362, IMG submission 114534) | Sediment microbial communities from Lake Kivu, Rwanda - Sediment s1_kivu2a2 | ecosystem: Environmental > Aquatic > Freshwater > Lake > Sediment | place: Rwanda: Western Province, Lake... | reverse complement strand
TCACCCTCGCGTCCCCCGGGGATGGGCTGATGGTGCGCGACATCGAACGGGTCCTCGGCAAGCGGATCGACCGCCGACGGCTCCCCGGCTTCGACTATGGCTCTTTCGCCCCCGAAGCCCAGTTCGTGTCGAAGAGCGCGGCCGCGCCTTCGCTGCCGCGGGCGTTTCGCCAGCGAACGCCGTCCGTGCGGGTGATGGGGGCGACGCCGTACATCAGCCGCCACCGGCCTGTGCCGTCGGCATAGTTCTCACCCCTTCGGCCCCCCACAGCGAGGTTCGCCTCGCGTCCCTTCCAGACCCTCGGATGGCGAGGCCTACCTCACCCGGAGGATCCAGCATGGGAAGCGAGTTGACGTCGCGATCGTGGGCCGTCTTCCTCGGGGAGCCGACGCCGACCGGGGCCAAGGTCACCGGCAGGTTGTCGGTCACCGCGGACGCCGTCGTGTTCGAGGCCGGGACCGCACTCGCGGAGAACGCCGGTCTGCTCGTCGGCCTCGGGATCCCCGCGTTCCGTATTGTGAAGGACGCCCTCTCGATCCCACTCGCCGACGTCGCGGCGGTTCGAGTGGTGCGGACAAAGCTCATCCTGAAGAGCCTCATCGTCCGTCTCGTGTCCGGAGAGGAGATCGCCTTCCACTTCGGCGCCGCGTCTCCCAGGGCGGCGCACGACGACATCGAGGCACGGCTCCCTCGCTAGGCGAGCTTTCCCTGCCGCGCGACGGCGTCAGCCGCCTTCTTCGCTGCCTCGGGGTCGCCGAGATAGTGGTGGCCGATCGGGCGCAGTCGACCGTCGAGTTCGTAGACCAGCGGAATCCCCGTCGGGATGTTGAGGTCGGGGATCTCCTCGTCGCCGATTCGGTCGAGGTGTTTCACCAGCGCGCGGAGGCTGTTTCCGTGTGCCACGATCAGGACGCTCTTCCCCGCGGCAACCCTCGGGGCGATCACACGGCGCCAGTACGGCAGGAAACGCTCCACCGTGTCCTTCAGACACTCGGTGAGCGGAAGCTCGGCGGAGCGGAGGCTTGCATAGCGCGGGTCTCGTCCCGGGTGGCGGGGGTCGTTGACCGTGAGCGCCGGCGGTGGCACGGCGTAGCAGCGCCTCCAGATGTGAACCTGCTTCTCGCCGAACTTCTCCGCCGTCTCGGCCTTGTTCAATCCCTGCAGCGCTCCGTAATGGCGTTCGTTCAGCCGCCACGACCGCTCGACGGGGATCCACATCGCATCCATCTCGTCAAGGACGATCCACAGCGTGCGGATCGCCCGCTTCAGGACGGACGTGTAGGCGACGTCGAACGTGAACCCCTCCGTCCGGAGCAGGCGTCCCGCGGCGCGAGCCTCCTCGGCCCCGCGTTCGGAGAGATCGACGTCCGTCCACCCCGTGAACCGATTCTCCTGATTCCACGTGCTCTCGCCGTGGCGCAGCAACACGAGCCTGTTCATTTTCGAGTCACCTCGGTCAGCGTTCCCACGATCCGCCGCTACTGTACGCGATCGACTGCCCCGCCTCGACATCGGGCGGCTTCGGCCCGCGCCGGCGGCGACCGCTCTTCGCGGGGTAGGGACGGTGCTCACACGCCGAAGCTGCCTGAAGTTGCACGAAAGCGCGTACTGAGTATGATCCCTACTTTAGGTGTCTGGGTAGGTTTCGTGAATGACTGCGCGGGGTTGCGAGCTTCTCGCGCGTCCGGAGAAGAGGGGCCGGCGACCTCGTGGGCAAGTTCCTAAAGGAGTGATGGCGAATGCTCTGGGAGTTGCTGGGTCTCGTATCGGGTGTCCTGTCCATTGCCCTGGCCGTGGGCCTGTACCTCTGGGTCACGAAGCAGGACAGCGGCACCGATCGGATGAAGGAGGTCGCGAAGGCGATCCAGGTCGGCTCGAAGGCCTACCTGAGCCGGCAGAATCGAACCCTGATCGGCTTCTTGGGGATCATGGCGCCGATCATTGGCGTCCTCACCGCGTTCGGGTTGAGCCGTGACCCGGAACTGGCCATCTCTGCGGCCGGCGTCGGCGTGGCCGTAGCGGTTGCGTACCTGATCGGCGCGGGCTGCTCGACGGTCGCCGCATCCCTCGGGATGATGGCCGCCGTTCACGCCAACGTGCGCACGGCGAACGCCTGCCGCAGCGGCCTGAAGAAGGCGTTCCCGGTGGCCTTCTACGGGGGCGCGGTCATGGGCCTCGGCATCGTCGGGATGGCGCTCATCGGCGTCAGCCTCATCTACTGGCTCACGAACTCCGTGTTCGGCTGGCCGGAAGCCACGGCGGCGAATGTCGTCCTCGGCTTCAGCTTCGGCGCCAGCGCGCTGGCCCTGTTCGCCAAGGCCGGGGGCGGAATCTTCACGAAGACGGCCGACATCGCCGCGGATCTCGTGGGCAAGGTCGAGCTCGGCATCCCCGAGGATGACCCGCGTAACCCGGCGGTCATCGCGGACAACGTCGGCGACAACGTCGGCGACGTCGCAGGCATGGGCGCCGACCTCGTCGACTCCTACATCGCCGCCATCGTCGCGGCGATGATTCTCGGCGTGTCGATCGGCGGCGGCATCTTCGCGGTGCTGCCCCTCCTCATCTCGGCGATGGGGCTGTTCGCGTCGATCATCGGCATCCTCTTGGTTCGGACCTTCATGCGCAAGAGCCCGGGGGCAGCGCTGAACGCCGGCACCTACACGACATCGATCATTTTCGTCGGCCTTCTGTTCGTGATCACGCGGTTCGCGACCGGCCTGGAAGGGACCCAGTGGCTGGGCGTGTTCCTCCCCACGGTCGCCGGACTCACAGCGGGGATCGTCATCGGGATGACGACCGACTACTTCACGTCGATCGACCGCAAGCCGACCTTGCGTACAGCGGAAGCAGCCTCCCGAGGAACGGCGATCAGCATCCTGACCGGATTCTCGTACGGTCTTCTGAGCATGATCCCGTCGATCCTCGGGATCTGCGCCGCGATGTTCGGCGCGTGGCGACTTGCCGAGGTGTTCGGCGTCGACCCGTTCTACGGGATCGCCGTGTCGGCGGTGGGCATGCTGTCGATCGCCGCGACGATCATCGCTGGCGACGCGTTCGGACCGATCTCCGACAACGCCCGCGGCATCGCGGAGCAAGGCTCGCTCGGCAAGGACGCGCTCGAGATCGCGGATACGTTGGACGCCCAGGGCAACACGTCGAAGGCGGTCACGAAGGGGTTTGCCATCGGGGCGGCCGCGCTCACCGTTCTCGCGCTGTTCGCCGCGTACACGCACCTCGCCGACATCGACCTTGCGCAGGGAATCAACCTGATCAGCTACCCGGTCATCATCGGCCTGTTCATCGGCGCGATGATGCCGCCCGTCTTCTCGGCGCTCCTCATCCTTGCCGTCGGACGGAACGCGGGCCGCATGGTCGAGGAAGTCCGACGTCAGTTCCGCGACATCCCAGGACTGCTCGAGGGGAAAGCGAAGCCCGACTACGCGACGTGCGTCGACATGGCGACGCGCGGCGCGCTGCGTGAGCTTCTGCTCCCGTGCTCGCTGGCGCTCATCGTCCCCATCGTCGTGTTCATCGTCCTCGGCAAGGAGGCGCTCGCCGGATGTCTCGCGGGGAGCATCCTGACCGGGATCATCTTCGCTCTCCTGATGGCGAACTCGGGCGGGGCGTGGGACAACGCGAAGAAGTACATCGAGACCGGGGCGTTCGGCGGGAAGGGCTCGGAGGCGCACAAGGCCGCCGTCACGGGTGACACCGTCGGTGACCCGTTCAAAGACACTGCGGGGCCGTCGCTGAACACGATGATTACCGTGATGTCCCTCGTCGCGGAGGTCTTCGTCCCCGTTCTCATCCTCCTCGGTCTGTAGGAGACGTAGGCGCGTCGGGCTCCGCGAAGGGCGGACAGGACATGCTCAGGCGGCCCGCATCCCGGACGATGCGGGCCGCCTTCTCGTGTGGGGTCACGCGGGAACCCCGTCCCGCAGCCGGACGGAGGCGAGCCCCCTTTCCTCTTCGACGCCGATTGCCGTCGCTTGGAATCTGCTGGACCCGCGGTGCTCCTGCACTTACCATTGCCGCCAGTCCGGCGCGGTGACTGAGGCGGGGCGGCGGTTTCTCTCGGCCCGAGATCCGCGTAGGCATCGGGAGGTGGGTCGTGGTCATCAAGTGGGCAACGCTCGGGATCTTCGTCGCGTGTTACGGCCTGATCCTGTGGCGCAAGGTCAAGATCTCGTACGTGTCGGTCGCTTCCGCCGTCATCCTCGTGGCGATCGGGGCGCTCGCTCCGAAGACCGCGCTTCTTGAAGCGATCAACTGGAACGTCATCGCCATCTACTGGGGCTTCCTGATGGTCTCGGTGGTGTTCTCTGAGAGTGGCGTCCCCGCGCGCCTCGCGAACTACCTCGCGCGCAGTTCGAAGACCGAAGGACGGGCCCTGCTTGCGTTGTGCGTGTTGGCCGCCGTCCTGTCGGCGTTCATGGAGAACGTCGGGGTCACGCTGATGCTGGCCCCCATCGGGTTTGCCATGGCGAAGGCCGCCGGCTCGTCCCCCACGAAGTACCTGATCGCGATCGCCTGCTCGTCGAACATCGTGACCACGGTCACGATGATCGCCGATCCCCCGGCGCTGATCGTCGCCGAAGCGACAGGGATGAAGTTCTTCGACTTCTACTGGTTCCAGGGCAACCTCGGACTTGGACTGATCTCGATCGTCGCCGTAGCGGCGGGCCTGGCCATGCTTTACCTGACGACTCTGCGGCGGATGAAGAAGACCGTCAGCGTCGAGACGGAAAGGACGGAGATCCAGGTCCTTCCGACCTTTCTCTTCCTCGGGGGGATCGCGGCCCTCGGCGTTTCCCCGTACATCGGAATTGAGATCGGTTACATCGGCCTCGCCGTCGGGATGATCGCCCTTGTGCTTGCGCGCAAGCAGGTCAAGCACATCCTCGCCGAGTTCGACTGGCACTCTCTCGCCTACATCATCGGAATCTTCGTCGTCGTCGGTGCGGTGAACAACGTCGGGCTCCTGAAGGATTTGGCCAACGCGATCGTGAAGCTTGGGGTCAACAGCCCGACCCTGGCCCTCGTCTTCCTCGTGTGGCTTTCCGTGGCCCTGTCGTCGTTCGTCGACAACGTCCCGTTCACGATCCTCATGATCCCTGTCTGTACACACATGGCGAGCGTCATCGGGATGGGGAACGCCTTCCCGCTCCTGTTCGGGATGCTTGTCGGGACCGGCCTCGGCGGGAACATCACGCCCGTCGGGGCGACGGCGAACGTCTTCGCTTGCGGCGCCTTGGAGAAGGCGGGCCACAAGGTCCGGTTGTGGGAGTTCATGAAGATCGGCGCCCTGATGAGCATCACCGCCGTCGCCGTCGCGCACGTGCTGCTCCAGCTCCTCTGGATCTAGCGCGTCGGCGACGCCGCCGATTTCGAGGGGACGTAGATCGCAGCAATGAGGACGTGCGTTCTGCGTCCCCTCTCCCTCTTGACCTGCGGCGCCCGCACAGAGCACGCTGGGGGCACAACCGCCTAGGGAAGGCCCGGCCTCTTTCTCACTGGGCCTCGAGAACGAGGTTCGCGCACGGCACGTCGCGGAGCGAGGTCGTCTAGGCTCTCTTAGCGCTAGGTGGCGTCGGGCGTCTCGCGGCCGACGTATCCCAGGGAGCGCTTCATCGTGTCGATCCCCAGAACGGGGGTGGGATTCATCCGACGACTCAGGGCGAGGTACACGCTCGCGAAGTCTCCCAGGTAGATGAGACGGAGAACCCGTTCGTGCGGGCTCGTGCCGGGCGCGTCGACCTCGATGACCGGAATTCTCTTCTCGTGTAGCAGTCGCGACATGTACGCCACCCGAGATGCATCGGCCTTCGCGTCATCCTGGCTCCGCAAGACGACTGCGCAGAGATGCCGGCGGGAACGCTCCTCGTCCCAGGCGAGGATCTCGTTGTGGAGCAACTCGGGGATGACGCTGCAGAAGGCTGGCTGTTTCGCGTTCTCGTTGATTTGGGTCTTCCAGCGCAGGGCAGCCAGGTCCGTCGTCCCCACCACCCCGACCACGACGGGGACCCTTCCGTCCAGGGCCACGGCGATCTGCTTTGCGGGGTTGTCCTTGGTCGGCACGTCGGCGCCGAATCGCTCGCCATCCTCCGCGATTCCACGGAAGACTTCCTCCCACCGTTCCGGCATCGAAGCGAGGCCGAAACGGCCGAGAACGGCCAGCGGCCCAAGTCCCAGGTACGGCAACGCTGCGCGCGGGGGGTAGCCCGGAGGGACGAGGATGAGCGGCAGGTCCCGCTCCCGAGCAAGCTCCGCGAGACGGCCGCCGCTCGACACGCAGAGGAACCGGGCCTGCGTCTCCAGGGCCTGTTCCAGCGCGGACAGAGTCTCTGTCGTATTCCCCGAGTAGCTGATCGCCACGAGGAGCGTGTGCTCACTCGTCCGGCTCGGCCGGCGCCCGCTGCGATGGACCTCCGTCGGCGGCCGCGAGAAGCGGCGCAGGATCTCTCCACCCATCGCAGATCCCCCCATCCCGCAGACCACGATCCGGTCGACGGTCGCGCTCATGGGAAGCGGTGCAACCGAGTCGGCGCGCCGGATCGCGTCGGCACAATCGCTGCCGAACCGATCGAGGATGCCGAGCATCCCCTCCGAGTCGAGGGCCGCCATCCGAGAAGGCCGATCGAGGACGTTCATGACGCGAAGCGTACTCGAAAACGGCTCGGGACAGCCTCTTGGGGTCGTTCGACGCATCACCGTCCCGAGTCGATCCTCTGGCAGTCGCCGAAGGGTCTGCCAGAAAGCGAATTCATCGGGACGAGAACAATCGCTATAATTCAGCCCAAGAGAGAAGGAGGTGCTGCGGATGAGACGACGTTGGCTGGCGTTCATCGGGGTGGCGGTGCTGGTGGGGGCCGTGGTTGTCCCCGCCTTGGGCGTCGAACTGGTCTTCTGGACCCACGAGGATCCGAATCGAACGGCGATCGAGAACCAGTACATCGAGGAATTCCAGCAGATGTATCCCGAGGTCACCATCCGGCGGGTGACCTATCCGTCGGGGGACATCGCTCAGATCATCTTGACGGCGTTCGCGGCTCATCAGGGGCCCGACATCTTCAACATGGAGACGGAGGACGAATACCCGTACATCATCAACCGGCGGGTCGCTCCCATTGACTCCGCGGCGGCCGGGTACGCGAGCCTCCAGGCAATCTACGACGCCTACCAGGCCGGCACGCTGGATGCTGTCACGTACGAAGGAAAGCTCTACGGGCTGCCGATGGAGCTGACGAACTGGTGCATCTTCCTGAATACCAAGTACTTCCGCGAAGTCGGTCTCAACCCCGGAACGGACTACCCGAGGACCTGGGAAGAGATGATGGCCGTCTCGGAGTTGCTGGTGATCCGCGAAGGCGACATCCTGCAGCGACGCGGCTTCGACTTCCGATACCCCTACTACCTGATCTTCCTGTTGCCGATGGTCGAGCAGCTGGGAGGGTCGTTCCTCTCGGAGGACGGGGAGACGGCGATCATCAACGACGCGGCCTGGCTGCAGGTTCTGACCTTCTTCCAGGAGTGGGGACCGAACGGCAAGAACCTGGGTTCGCCGACGTACACGAATGCCAGAAAGCTGTTCAACAAGGACAACAACTCGGTCGCGATGTGCCTGACGGGTCTGTACCAGATTGACCGGATCCGTGCCGACAACCTCGCATTCTACGAGAGCAACGAGTGGATGATCGTTCCGTTCCCCGTGTTCGAGAACGCTGTGAACAACTACGGCTGCAACTACTACGGCCACTACTACATGGTGAACGTGGAGAGCACGAGCGAGAAACAGCAGTGGGCGTGGAAATTCATTGCGTTCATGCTGAGCCACGGAGAGGACTACCTGCTCAAGTGCGGGCTGATCCAGCCGACGAACGCGCTCCTGTCCTCTGAAGCCTACGAGACGTTCCCGTATGCGGACGTCTTCGCGGCCGACATGGCGCGGTCGAAGATGGTCATGCTTCACGAGTACAACCCGCAATTCGACGACCTACTGAGGGAGGCGATCGAGTCCGTCATGCTGGCCGGCGTGACGCCGGAGCAGGCTCTGGCGACGCTGCGGCAGAAGGCGAACGAGATCCTGCAGGAATAGGATTGCTGCGGGATGGAGACCTGAAGAGCGGCCTCTTGGCCCGGGCGCGATGTCGCCCGGGCCAAGCTTCGCTCGGAAGTAGGACACGCGCTTGAAGGTCCGACGCACGAGTGGCATCGAACGCCGAAAAGCACGCTGGGGATGGGCCTTCGTGCTCCCCGCGCTCGTCTTCTTCGGGCTGTTCAGCTTCTACCCGATCGTCAACGCCTTCTACACCAGCCTGTTCAAGCAGAAGCTTCTGTCGCTGGCGCCGCCCGAGTACATCGGATTCGGGAACTACATCTACCTTCTCCACTCCTCGACCTTCTGGAACTCGGTCCGAGCGACCGCGATCTTCACCGTCTGCACCTTCGTGCTGCTGGTCGGGGTGAGCCTTCTGCTTGCGGCGTTCATCGCGTCGCGAAAGAGGGTTCAGTCCGTCTTGCAGATGGCGTACTTCAGCCCGGCCGTGGTCTCCTCCGTCGTCGCCGCCGCCGTCTGGATGCTGATCTTCGATCCGAGGGGGCTTGGGAACCAGGCGATGAATGCGATCCTGCGGACCCCGGGCGTGGACCACAAGTGGCTCGCCTCTGCCACGATGCTCCAGATCTCGACCATCCTGGTCTACTTCTGGAAGTACGTCGGGTACTTTACGATCATCTTCATTGCAGGGTTGACGAGCATTCCGACGACGCTTCACGAGGCGGCGAGAATCGACGGAGCCGGTGCGTGGAAGGACTTTTGGTGCGTGTCGTTCCCCCTGCTGAAGCCGACTCTGGTGTTGGTGTCGGTTATGTCCATGATCCAGTGCCTGCGGACGTTCAGCACGCAGTACGTCTTCACCCAGGCGGGCGCGCCCCGTGGTCCCATCGACGTCATCGCGTTCGGCATCTACAACACAGCCATCCGCGATCACCAGATCGGACGGGCGAGCGCCATGAGCGTCATCCTGTTCTGCATCATGCTGGTCCTGAGTTGGATGCAGTTCCGGGTCTCCCGGAGCGACGATGTCTCCTACCTCTAGCGAACGCCGGCGGGACGCGGCGGCGCCCCGCGTGTTGGGACAGACAGCGCGGGCTCTCCCCGCGCGCATCCTGATCTGGGCGGTGCTCGGCGTCATGGCCGTCTACGTCCTCGCGCCGCTCGTGTTCATGCTGACAGCGTCATTCATGCCCGCTCGAGACGTGATGAGCATGCCGTACCCTTGGATCCCGCGGAGCCTCTACTGGCAGAACTTCTGGCAAGCGATCCGCGGCAACGACGGCAAGTTCATGTACGCGCGCAGCATCCTGAACTCGCTCGTTGTGGCCACCGCCATCACGGCGAGCACCGCGTTGTTGGCCACGTTGACGGGATACGGGCTGGCGAAGTTCCCCTTCAGGGGGCGGCGCGTCGTCCTTCTCCTGATCATCGGCACGATGATGGTGCCGTTCCAGGCGATCATGATCCCGCTCTACATGGTCGTGACCAAGATGGGGATGCAGAACTCCTACGCGGGGCTGATCGTGCCGTTTCTCATCAATGCGTTCGGCGTGTTCCTCATGCGGCAGTACCTGCTGACCTTCCCCGACGAGCTGATCGACGCCGCGAGGATCGACGGCGCGGGGGAACTCCAGATCTTCTGGCGAGTCATCATTCCCAACAGCTGGCCGGCGATCGCGACGCTGTCGATTCTAACGTTCCGCTCGCAGTGGGATAACCTCATCTGGCCTCTTCTTGTCGTCCAGAGTGAGGAGATGAAGACCATTCCGCTGTACATCACGAGGTTCGCGTCGGAGAAGTACACCGACGAAGGCGCGATGATGGCGGCGGCCGTGATCGCGAGCCTCCCGATGGTGATCCTCTTCTTTGCCCTGGCGAAGTACTTCGTCGGGGGCGCGAAGCTGTTCGCAGCGAGGAAAGGATGAGTCTCGTCATCTGCGACGTCGGCGGCGTCCTCTGTGACGACACCGATGTCACGCCCACCATCGCCGCGTCCCTCGGCCTGACCCGGGAGGAGTTCGAAGCCCTGTCCGGCCAGGACGCCTTCCGCGCTCTCCTCTGCGGAACGCTCACCGAAGGTGCCTTCTGGAATCACTTCTCTTTGAGCTTTGGGCGCACGGTGCCTGCGGATCTCTGGAGCGTCTTCTTCAATCCGCGTCTGGACGAGAAGATGGTCCAGTTGATCTGCGCACTGAGGGAGACGTCCCGGGTGGTCGCGGGCACCAACACGATCGAATCCCACTACAACGCACTCCTAGGGACAGGCTGGTATGGGGTGTTCGATGCCGTGTACGCCTCTCACAGGATGGGAATGGCCAAGCCGGACCCGCGCTTCTACAGGCACATCCTGGAAGAAGAGGGCTGCGCGCCGTCTGAGGCCCTCTTCATCGACGATGAGCCGGGTCACGTGGCGGCGGCACGCGCGATGGGGATGCCGACCCATGCGTACAGGGGCGTGCCCAGCCTGCGGCGGGACCTTGAGAAGCGCGGTCTGATTCAGCCAGAGAGGCCCTAGTCCAGCGCTCGCGGACCGTGTTCTGACTCTCCTCCTGAAGGAGACTTCTCCCGGGGGCGGCCGTCAAGAGCCCTTAGCTTCTTGCCTGGCGAGTGCCCCGCGGAGCGGCTCACTCCCGCGCGGCGTCGGCGGAAGAAACGTGCGGCCAGCGGCGCGCCAGCGAAGGCGGGGCACAAGGTCCGGCCGTGGGAGTAGATGAAGATCGCCACCCTGATGAGCGTCACCGCCCTCGCGCACGTGCTGCTCCAGCTCCTCTGGGTTCAGCGCATCGGCGACCCCCGCCTGCTTCAACCTCCGGTCACCGTTCAGAAGAGTACTCACACGCGCTGCTGGGTGCCGCCGAAGATCCTCTGGGTCCGACGTCCGCGACTCAGCGCCGCTGCGAATCCCCGTAGCCGTGGGGAAGCGGACGCGCTGGCCTCTGATGCCGGTGATTTCTGACGGGTCCGCGGGGGAGGCGGGTTCGTCTGCGAGAGGGAGCGTGAGACTGCGCGCGAGCTGCCCCCGCTCAGACCGCTTTGCGGCCTGCTTCAGGAGGGCCTTCGGTGTTCCAACTCCGTGGGCGCTCATCGCCTTCTCCTTCTGCGCTGACGCACCTTCAAGCAGAGAGAACCTCGGCGCGGAGCGGTTGGGCATCACAGCCATACGAGCTCGCAAACGAGGCCCTAAGCTAGCGCCTGGGCCGGATTTCGGGGCGGAGGTCACCCAATAGATCTCAATGACTTCCCAATCGATGGCCTTGACGAAGGCAGCTCGTGGAGTCAGCTCTCGATCCCAGCCAGGAGACCAGCCGCAGCCACGGACACGCACGAGATGCGAACTCTGAGCCACAAAATGAGCCCGTGAGTGGCCGCGAAGACTCCAAGTCGCCTACTTTGTCGCCACGCACTACCTCCCGCAGGGACTGCTCGCCGCAGGGCTCCTAGCCGGACTCGCCGATCCCGCCAGTCGCCTTTGGAAGGATCCCTTCGAGCTGCTTTAGGAGGGCGGTTAGCTCGGACTCCGTCTTGCCGACCTCTTCCGCGGTCTGTGCGTCCAGGGCGCCGAAGGAGCGAAGCCGCTCCGGCGCTGCGTTCAGGAGGGCGATTCGGGCGGACACCAGGATGGTTTGGATAGCCCAGGACGCTGAGGTCTGGGTACCTGGACGGAGGTCCAACGCCTGCGAGCTCCGAACCATCTGAGAGCGGATGGCGGCCACTTGGCTGACGATCGAACGTCGCTCGGCGGCGGACAGGTCCTGGGCGAGAGAGGAGAATACCGAGCGACTCTCGGACGCTGCTGACTCCACGTCGGCAAGAAGCTTGTCGATGTACGACAGCGTGGCCTGAAGCGCCCTCCGATGGTTTTCACTCAGGCTCATCGTTGCACCCTGTGCTCTCCCTGGGTGGAAGCGAACCGACGGCCACCTCGGCGCCTTCCGGAGCGCGGCCGAACCATCCCGGGGCGGACTGCAGAGACAAGCCTCTGTGCGTCGCACGGGTCATCATCCACCCTCCGTCATCGCTACGGAGAACAAGCGCCGGTATAGGTCCTGCCCGTAGCTTGTGTCCAGTGGACCTCCGGGAACGAGATGGAAGGTCCTCGTTCCGTCCGACAGGCGTTCTGCACGCAGGAAGGCGGCGCCTTCGCCGTCTTTCTCGTACAGGGTTTGGGCGAACTCGTAGAGGTGTGTGACGAAGAAGACACGAATGCGCTTCTCGACCAGCGCGGAGACGATCTGGAGAGCGATCTCCGAGCCCTCACGTTCGTTCGTGGCGGAGAACGCTTCGTTGAACAGGATCATGGCGTCGGGCGCGATCGTCTCAGCGATCTCGCTCATTCGGGCCAGTTCTTCGTCGAGCTTCCCGCTCTTCATGGTCGAGTCCTCCTCGCGCTTGTAGTGCGTGAAGAGACCCGTACAGAGGGAGGTTTCGAGCGACTCGGCGCCGACGAACATCCCGCACTGCGCCATCAGCTGAGCGACGCCGATGGCGCGGAGAAAACACGACTTGCCTCCCTGATTGGCGCCCGTGATCAGGATCAGGTCCCTGCCGTCAGCGTCGACCGCGTTTCCTACGACGCGCTCCTCCATGTGGAGTGACAGGCACACGTCGTACAACTCTACGGAACGATGCTGGCGCTCACTCAGCGGCGCTACCTTCGGGAAGCACACGGGCTCTCCCTTGCCCGCCAGTCGATCGCGCAGGTTGATGCACCCCACGTAGAAGGCGAGTTCTGTTCTCAGCATCTCGAAGAACGCAAGGATGTGGTCGGTCGCCTGGGCAAGCGCGTTCGCGGCGAGGTTGATGCCGCGGTCGCGAAGCTGCCCCAGCGCTCTGCCCCCCGCTTCATCTCGCGGATCGACGCGGAACGAGTGGCTGGGGGCCTGACGCCCGAGGAGATGCCTCGCCCAGCCGACGTCCTGGGGCTTCCGGAGGATGTAGCTCGTGCCTTCGTTCCCCATTCCGAGTCCCGCGCTCACTCGAACACCCGCAGGGAACCTGAGCTGCCGCAGGTGATCCTGTACCTTGCCGAGGTACGCGTCGGACAGCTCGCTCTCCAGCGTGGCGAAGAGCGTTCGGAATGCGTCGGACTTGAAGCGGTCGGCGTTCTCATGGGCGGCGTCTCTCAAGCGCCGGAGAACCTGAGCGAACATCGCCATGAGGTTGATCGCGCCGGCGAGGACGCCGGTCGGGCTGGAGGCGTGGATCCCCAGCCAGTCCTTTCGCCTGGTCTCGATGGCTTCGACGGCCAGATCGTAGAGTGCACGGACCGTTTCGCTGTTCTCAAGCGAATCCGCCACGGCAGCCTGTCGATACTCGATCGTCTCCCTGTCCTGGGCGAGGCCGCAGAGCAGCGCCCTTCGCGCGACATCGTGCAGGAACTTATCTCCCTCGGCCATGGCCGCGAGAAGCGTCTCCAATTCGAGGTCCTGCGTCAGGGCGCTCGCGTTCTTGGGGAGCTCTTGTGCGCTGTCGAAGTCGCGATCCCGATGCATGAGGAGCGCCTTCATGGCTTGATCCGCTCCTTCAGCTGGGCGTAGGTCACCCCGTGCTTCTCGGCAAGGGCAAAGGCGTACGCGAGTCCATCCGGTGGGCGGCGCACGACCCGGAAGGTGCGAATGACGGGGTTCTCGGGATCCACCGTGCTGACCATGCTGACGGTTTTCTCGTTGAGGGCTGCAAGCTCGTCGAGGAAGGTCACGCACACGCACAAGAGGTCGAGCTCGCAGATTCTCTCCAGGATCCTCTTTCCGAGGGCACTCGCGTCCTTCAGGGTCGTCGACGCGAAGATCTCGTTCATGACGATCACGCTGCGCTGCGTCGCCTGTTCCAGAATCCCTCGGACTCGCACCAGATCGTCTTCGAGCTTGCCGCGGAGTGTGCCGATGTCCTCTTCCCGTTCGAAGTGCGTGAACAGCCGGTCAAAGAGAAAGAGCCTCGCCTCGCGTGCCGGCACCGGGCCCCCGAGGCTTGCCAGGTAGTGAAGCTGCCCGAACATCCGCGCGAATGTGGTCTTACCGCCCTGGTTCGGTCCAGAGACCACAAGAACGCGTTCCGGATCGCGGAGGAAGAAGTCGTTGAGCACGACTGGCTTCTGCTGCGGCAACAGGCGGGCGGCAAGGGACGGATCGAACGCGCCCTGCGAGGAGACCTCCTTGCTGCCTTCCAGGATCGTCGGGTAGCAGAAGGGCAGCCCAGCATGTCGGAATCGCTTGACGTAGTCGAGGAACGCCGTGTAGAACTGGATCTCGCGGTAGAACCGGAGGATTCCATCCTCTGGATAGGTTGCGTATTCGGTGCAGAACGTGCTCAGCGGACGGAACGTAGACGGATTCAACCATGCCACGCGCTGGAGGATCGAGGCTTCGACGTGGTTCATGCCGGATCCCTTGTAGATGGAGCGGTAGTCCTTGACGGCGCCTTGTCGGAACTTGTGGAACGTCTCTTCAACCGCCGTACCGTAGTCCGCTTCGCCGTCGTAGGGGCGAACGATGACGCGGTTGCCCTTGATGGTGAACGTGTAGCGAATCGCCGACAGGTCGCCGGCGAGCGTCCGCGCTCGGGCCGCAAGATCGCGAAAGCGGTCCGAGGTTGCGTAGGTGCCCAGGAAGCTCCGGAAGCCGAGGAGGGCCCGCGACGTCAGGGGCGCCTCGGAGAGGGCGTTCGAGAGCCCTAGGACGGCATCGCAGTACGCACATGCCGACGCGAGAAGCCATCCCTCCTTGTGGTGCGGGAAGTAGATGTCCTTGGCGAGGTTGAGGTAGCGTCGCGAGACCCGCAGCCGCTCGGTGAAGGACCGGACTGCCTCCATTACAGCGGGGCTCTCGAGATCGCGGAAAACCTCCTGGCGATACGCTACCGCATCCGCATCGCGGAGCGACGTTCGGAAGAAGGGTGTGAGGTTGAACTCCGTCCATCCGCCCGTGATCGATGCCGCGATCTGGTCGAGGTTGAGGTCCCGGAAGAAGTCGGGAGCGGCCTCCTGGGCGTCGGCGCGAGCGGAGTCATCGGGGCGCAGGAAGAGCACGCTGTGGAAGAACAGCGACCGCGCCGCTTGGGGATCGGTAGCGCCGGTCGTTCGGCCCGCGGCCGGGCCGGGCATCTTCGCCCTTCTCTGTCGGTCTTCCTGCATTGCGGGATCGCCTTCACTCCTCTATCGGCCAAACTGCGCCCGCGAGCCCAACTCGGCTTCGATCTCGAGCAGGCGGTTGTACTTGACCATGCGCTCACCGCGACTCGCCGATCCGGCCTTGATCTGGCCGCCCCCCATGGCGACGGCGAAGTCGGCGATGAAGGAGTCCTCGGTTTCCCCGCTGCGGTGCGATATCACGTATCCCCAGCCCGCCTTCTGACAGATCGCGACGGCCTCGATGGTTTCCGTCACCGTCCCGATCTGGTTTAATTTGATCAGCGCGGCATTGGAGGCCTTCTCCGAAACGCCGCGGGCAATGAGTTCGGGGTTGGTGACGTAGATGTCGTCGCCGACAATCTGGATCCTGCCGCCCAGCGTGGCCGTCTGCGCTCGGAAGCCGCTCCAGTCGTCCTCGGCCAGCCCGTCCTCAATTGAGATGATCGGGTACTTGTCAACCCACGCGGCGTAGAGCTGGATCAGCTCATCGCTCGACCTCTTCCCTTGACCGCTCCTCTCGAGGTTGTAGACGCCTCCCTCGTAGAACGAGCTCGCGGCAGGGTCGAGGGCAATGGCGATCTGCTTCCCGGGCACGTAGCCGGCGGCCTCGATTGCCGAGACGATCACTTCGCATGCCTCCTCGTTGTTCTTGAGGTTGGGTGCGAAGCCGCCCTCGTCGCCCACTCCGGTCGCGTACCCCTTCTGGCGCAGGATCCGCTTGAGAGAGTGAAAGGTCTCCGCTCCCCAGCGAAGCGCCTCGGAGAAGGTCGGCGCGCCGACGGGCACGACCATGAACTCCTGAAGATCCAAGCTGTTGTCCGCGTGTTTTCCGCCGTTGAGGATGTTCATCATCGGAACCGGCAGGCGCGTCGCCTCGGGGCCTCCCAGGTAGGCGTATAGGGGGACGCGCGCTGCAGCGGCCGCGGCGCGCGCGACCGCCATGGAAACGCCGAGGACCGCGTTGGCTCCCAACGCGCTCTTGTTCGGTGTGCCGTCCAGCTCGATCATCCGCCGGTCGATCTCCTGCTGCCGGCTCGGATCAGCGCCGACGGTTGCCTTCGCGATCGCTTCGTTGACGTTTTGGGCGGCCTTCAGGACGCCCTTCCCGCTGTACCGCTTCCTGTCTCCATCGCGAAGCTCGACGGCTTCCCGCTCGCCGGTGGAGGCTCCGGACGGAACGGAGGCCGTCCCCAACACGCCGTTGTTCAGGGAACAGAAGACCCTCACCGTGGGGTTCCCCCTCGAGTCGAGGATCTCCATGGCGCGGATGGCCGAGATGGTTGTCTTCATACTTCCTCCTTACCTGCGGACGACTGCTCTCCACTTCGCTCGCAGGACTGCCGGGGCCGGCTCTCTGCCGGCGGGGAACGTGAGGAGCACAGCGCCTGTGCTGGCCAAAAGCCTAAGCCGAGGGAGATTCGAGCCCATCGCGTCGGGCTGGAAGAAGTGGGCCGAAATGGCTCCCGCGCCGGCTCTTGGGCACACCTCGACCAAGGCAATCGAACCCTTCAGTCGCGACGCGAGCACAGCGGCAAGAACTGCGAGGCGCAACCGGGCGGCGATTCCGAAGTCCCCCATGGATCCTCCCTGACGACGCGCTTGACTCGGTCGCCTGAGACCCCGCGGGCACGGCTCCTGAGGATCTGCGCGTCGGTAGGAGTCATCAGCCCTGCGAGAGCGCTTGTCAGGGGGACTCCATCCCCGATTGCCCCCCAATAGTACGGCGATTGGTGAATCGTGCAACCGGACCTGGTCGCCTCTAAGCTCCTTCATGCGGGTGGCGGGCCGTCGGACTGCTTCTCATGGAGTGACAGCCTACGGGCGCGCGTTCCGGCGGGGCGCCGTTGCTGCACTTGCTGTGCTGCGGCACTCCCTTGGGAGGCGCTCGGACTGACCATGGCGACGCGTCGCCAGCCTGCGCAGCCCCGGCCGTCCCGTCCTGAACGGCGGTCGCGGTGGATTATCCCTGGGTGGCCCAGTCGCGGTACGATCAGCACTACCATCTTGCGGAGGGTAGGAGTTGCGGCAGGAGGAGGAACCATCAGGCGTGTGACGCGAGCAACCGCACACGTAGGCAGAGTCGGCTCTCTCGGATTGATCACGCGCTCTCGCGGCGCTGGCGCTGAGGTACTCTGTGCCCCGCGAGTGGAGTCGGCGGCGCCGTTCGACGCTCTCGGAGGAGGATGGGCCCGGCGTGGAGCGCGGTGTTGCTTTGACACGGCCGTCGGCGCGTACGAGATCAAGGGCATAGGGTCGCTCCGCATCGCGGAGATCGCGAACGCGGGGGGGCGCCTTCGGTCCGGACGCCGATGCGATTGTGATCGCCCCCCGAGCGATCGGCGCCGGCTGTGACCTGTAGAGCGCGGGCAACTCAGGATTCCTCGGGTTGCGATTCGCCGCCAAGTAGAGCCTGGACAACCCCGCTCCGCGACGCGCAGCGCACGAACCTCGCTCTCGAGGCCAGTCAGAAGGAGGCTCGGACCCTTGCAGACGGTTGTGCTCCCGGTCTCCTCTTGTGCGAGCGCCGCAGGTTGAGAAGAAGAGGAGACGCAGAATGCACGTCCTCACCGCTGCGATCTGCGCCCCTCGTAGTCGCCGCCGCGCACTCGCTGCTTCAGCTTCTCTGGATCTAGCCCGCGAGGGGTCGCATTGGACCTCCAGGCACAGGCCACATCCGTTCCAGCTGTGGCCTGTGCGCCTTCTTGGGCCTTGCGTCCACGGCCGTCGCCGCGGCGGCGACACGACAGAACCTGAAGATGTCCTGCCTGTCCCAGCTCGACAGAGAGTGGGTCTTCTTGCGTTCTTCCCCTGGCGGATTCCGTCCACGCGGTGGATAATACACTGGGTTCGGTAAGGGGAGACGACGTCCGGAGGCGGACGACGGCTCCCCACCTACTGCAGGCCGGGGCCGGATAGGCCGCTCCAGGGGGAAGGCTCACAAAGAAGGGATCGAGCATGACGCGTACGGCAGATAGGACACTGTGGCACGTTCTGGACACCGGTGAGGCGGTCCGCACTCTGAAGACGGACGCGGACGCCGGCCTTTCGAGCGCCGAGGCGACCGAGCGGCTCAAGACGTACGGACCGAACGCGCTGCCCGAAAGCCCGCCGACTCCGTTCTGGAAGCGGCTCGTCGGTCAGCTCAAGGGGTTCGTCGTCCTGATTCTGATTCTGGCAGCGGCGATCTCGATTGCCGTGTACTTCATCGAGCCTGAACCGCTCGGGTGGCTCGACTCGGTCATCATCATGGCGATCGTGGTCTTGAACGCCCTTGTCGGCGCGCTGCAGGACAGCCGCGCCGAGAGGGCCCTGCAGAGCCTCCGGAAGATGGCCGCGCCGGAGGCCCAGGTGCTGCGCGACGGCCAGCGCGTCACGGTTCCTGCGCGGGACCTGGTCCCGGGAGACGTCGTCCTGCTCGAGGCCGGCACGATGGTCCCCGCCGATCTGCGCCTGCTTGTGGCGGCGCAGATGCGCGTCGACGAGTCCTCCCTCACCGGAGAGTCTGTCCCCGTGGAGAAGAACGCCGAGGCCCACCTCGCGAAGGAGACGGGGATCGCCGATCGCGTTAACTCCGCCTTCCTCGGCACGACGGTCGTGTACGGCCGCGGACAGGGCGTCGTGACCGGAACGGGCGTCGACACCCAGCTCGGAGAGATCGCGGAGATGATCGAAGAAGCGCAGGAGGAGACGCCGCTCCAGCGAAAACTGGAGGAGTTCGGCAAGGTCCTCGGCACGATCATCCTCATCGTCTGCGCCATCGTTTTCGTGCTCGAGATCGTCCGCGATCCGAACCTCTACATCCTTCGGGAGCAAGGACTTGCCGCGTACTTCCGAACAGGGGCGGGAGACCTGATCCGGTTCTTCATGGTCGCCGTCAGCCTCGCCGTCGCCGCGGTGCCGGAAGGGCTACCGGCCATCGTCACGATGTGTCTGGCACTCGGAACGCGGGAGATGCTGAAGCGGCACGCGCTCGTGCGGCGGCTCCCGTCGGTCGAAACGCTGGGCTCGGCGACGGTCATCTGCACCGACAAGACCGGCACCCTCACTCAGAACCAGATGACGGTCACGAGCGTGTGGGCGAGGCGCGAGACGTACGGCGTGACCGGGCAGGGCTACGACCCGAGCGGCGGGTTCACGCACGGCAACGCGCCGGCGCGGGTTGAGGACCATCCGGTCCTCGTACGCGCCCTGTGGGCAGGTCTCCTGTGCAACGATGCCGAGCTGCGGCAGGACGGGACGGCGTACCGCGTCATCGGCGACCCGACCGAGGGAGCCCTCGTCGTGGCCGCAGCGAAGGCCAGGATGGGAAAGGACGACGTGCGGCGCTCCCCGCGGATCTCGGAGATCCCGTTCGACTCGGACCGCAAGCGGATGACGACCCTGCACTCGGCGGAGGGCGCGCCGATCCGCGCTGCCGCCGCGAGGGTGCTCGCCGTCGTGAAGGGCGCTCCTGACGTCGTTCTCTCCCTGTGCTCGCGCCTTGAAGGAGCCGACGGTCCCGGAGCCCTGGACGTCAACACCCGGAACGAGGTGCAGAAGGCGAATGACGTCATGGCGTCGCAGGGGCTGCGAGTCCTTGCCGTCGCCTACCGCCCGCTCGCCGAAACGCCGCAGGAGGTCTCTCCGGGGACCGTCGAGCACGACCTCGTGCTGCTCGGCCTTCTTGGGATGCAGGACCCGCCGCGGCCTGAGGTCAAGGACGCGATCGCCACGGCGCGGGCGGCCGGGCTTCGTACCATTATGATCACTGGCGATCACGTTGCGACGGCCGAGGCGATCGCGAGGCAAGTCGGTCTGATGCGGCCCGGAGGCCGCGTCGTCTCCGGCGCAGAGATGGACAAGATGGTCGAGGGTCAGCTGGCGCGTGAGATCGAGTCGATCGATGTGTTCGCCCGCGTCTCGCCGCATCACAAAGTGGAGATCGTCGAGGCGCTGCGGTCGAACGGCGAGGTGGCCGCCATGACTGGCGACGGGGTGAACGACGCCCCCGCCCTGAAGCGCGCCGACATCGGCATCGCCATGGGCATCGCTGGAACCGACGTCGCCAAGAACACGGCCGACATGGTGCTCACCGACGACAACTACGCCTCCATCGTCGCCGCGGTCGAGCAGGGGCGCATCATCTACTCGAACATCCGCAAGACGGTCTACTACCTCTTGTCATGCAACTTTGCCGAGGTGGCCATCATCTTCGGCGCGATCCTGATCGGTTGGCCGGCGCCGCTCACAGCCATCCAGCTACTGTGGCTGAACCTGCTCACCGACGGGGCGCCGGCGCTCGCGCTCGGCCTCGAGAAGGGCGAACCGGGGATCATGAGCCGCCGGCCGCGATCGCCGCGTGAGCGGATTATCAACCGGGAGATGGCGATCGGCATCGCCTACCAGGCGGGCGCCCTAACCATCGCTGTTCTCGGCGTCTACGCCCTCGGGATCTACACGCGGGGCGCGCTGCACGACGACGCCATGACGATCGCGTTCTCGACCCTCGTGCTCGCGGAGCTGTTCCGCGCCTACGCCGCGCGCTCGGAGCACGTGCCGTTGACCCGCATCGGCGTCTTCTCGAACCGCTCGATGCAGTGGGCGGTCCTCGCCTCGCTGGCGCTGTTGATGCTGGTCCTATACGTGCCGGGGTTGCAGCAGGCGTTCGACACGAAGACCCTCTCTGCCGGCATGTGGGCCTACATCGCGCCGCTCATGCTCGTCCCGGCGCTGGTCGTCGAAGGGCGCAAGCTGATCACCTTGTGGCGGGCGAAGGCCAAGGCCGCGTAGAAGGAAGACTCGCGCCGACTCTGGGGGCCGCTCGAGGGCGGCCCCTTCTCTTGACGTCTGTTCAAGGGGAGCGCGGCATCGCCGGCTTTGTGGGACCCACGGCGTGCGCTACACTCGCCATCGTCCTACGCAAAGGAGGAGCATGAACTCAACTCTCGTCACGGTGCTCAACCTCATCCTGAGCGCCGGCATCTTCGTTCTTGCTCTGTTCACGTGGTCGCGGCTCAAGAGCACGCTTGCGTTGTTCGTGGGGATCGCATTCGGGCTGTTCGCCATGTCGCACCTCGTCTTGGTTCTCGGGCTGGGCGAGGCGGCGCAGGGCCTGATCGTCGTCGTGCGGGTCCTCGGCTACGCTCTGGTCCTCATTGCGCTCTACAAGGAGATGTTGGCAAAGAGGGAGCCGCCGGGCGACGCCAAGCAGCGGTAGATCGGGCGCGGAAGAGCGCCGACAGTGGGAGGCGACGTGATCGGTCTTCTCGTGATCGACATGCAGGTAGGGCTGTTCGCCGGAGCGAGCCGCTACGATGCGGACGGCGTCGTGCGCCGTGCCAACGACCTCGCCCACGCCGTGCGGGCCAAGGGCGGCGCCGT